>Ga0335071_10006298_pt1 | contig 12246 bp, 9 predicted proteins | sample Lox_Sample_15_FD_206724 | JGI IMG/M metagenome (GOLD analysis project Ga0335071, IMG submission 206724) | Soil microbial communities from Loxahatchee National Wildlife Refuge, Florida, United States - Lox_Sample_1.5 | ecosystem: Environmental > Terrestrial > Soil > Wetlands | place: USA: Florida...
CCTTGGATGTGAATGGAGCGCCGCGGGGTAATGAATTTTTCATATTTTTTGAGCAACAAAGCGACTGCCCCTTGGCCGAATTGCGGCAAACTCCTAAAATAGAAGTGTCGTGAGAATCGGAATTGACTTTGGAACCACGCGGATCGTGGTCGCCGTCGCCGATCGCGGAAATTATCCCTTGGTGAACTTCGACGGGCCCGACGGTCAGGCGCGAGACTGGTTTCCCTCGCTCATGGCCGTCTCGGGCGAGAAGCGTCTCTATGGTTGGGAGGCGTATGCCCAACAAGGTAAACCCGAGTGGACAATTGTTCGCTCCATTAAGAGCCGCCTCAAATCGGGCGGCCCTTACAGCAGCATGGAACTCCTCGGGGAACGCGTGACCCTCAGCCAGATCATGGCGGAGATGATGGCGGCCTTGCGCCGCGACCTTCTGGAGCGGTCGACACTGGGCGCGGGGAAGTACGACCCGCTGCAGGTGATGCTGGGCGTGCCGGCTAACGCCAACAGCAACCAGCGATTCCTAACGGAGGAAGCCGCTCGGGCCGCCGGCTTCGATGTGCTTGGCATACTGAACGAGCCCTCCGCTGCCGCGGTGGAATATGCGTACCGTAACACCTCGAATCGCAAGACTCGCGCCAAAGGCGGTCTGCTTGTTTACGACCTGGGCGGCGGGACATTCGACATATCCCTGGTCGACCTCGGCGAAAGCGAGCACTGCGTCATCGCGTCCGATGGCATTCCTGATCTGGGCGGCGACAACTTCGATGAGATTCTCGCACTGTTGGTTCTGAAGGAGGCTGGCAAGCCGGATTCTCAGGAACCATCTCTCACGGCGGCTGAGTGGTATCTCCTGTTCGATGAATGCCGCGAGAAGAAGGAAGCCCTTACGCCGAACAGCCGCAAGATCAGCGTCGACCTCGAACGTGTTCGAAAACACTGGCAGGGAGTGCCGATACCGGTCGACACGTTCTACGAGCGCTGCCGCCCGCTGGTCGAATCCTCGCGAACCGTGACCGAGAAGCTGCTGGCGCAGCATGCCGAGCAGGTAATCGATACTCTTTATCTGACTGGCGGCGGCTCGGAGTTGCCGCCCGTGGCCCGGATTCTGCGCGAGACCTTTGGCCGGAGAGTGAAACGCTCCGCCTACATGCGCTCGGCGACCGCCATCGGCCTGGCCATTCGTGCCGATGGCCATGAGGACCGCCCTTTGCGGGATCAGTTCACCAAAAACTTCGGCGTGTGGCGCGAGGCGGATGACGGCCGCAACGTCGTCTTCGACGTGATCTTTCCGCGAGGTGTGAAATTGCCTTCACGTGGCGAAGATCCCCTGCGCATTGTCCGCCGCTATCATCCCGTGCACAACATCGGGCATTTCCGTTATCTGGAATGTGCCCAACTTGGAGCCGACCGCCAGCCGGAAGGTGAAATCAGTAATTGGGACGAAATTCGCGTGGCCTTTGACCCCAGGCTCAGTGACTCCGAAGACCTGGCCGGCCAGCCGGTCCATCGCCTCGAGCCCGCGCGAGAATTGTGGATTGAGGAGGAATACACCTGCGATGCGAATGGCGACGTGAAGGTGAGCATTCGCGACAGCTCCCGGCACCGCTCGTATGATTATCGTTTGGGCCGTTGGTCCAAACGCCGCAAGAAGGCCAGGGGCACTTGATGTGTGTTTTCAGCTGTCCTCTATTCGTAGCGCAGGCATTCAATGGGATTGAGATTCGCGGCCAGGTTGGCGGGATAGTATCCGAAGAAAAGCCCGACACCCACCGAAATCACAAATCCTGCGAAGACCCACGCGTACGAAAGGGACGCTGGAATCGACGGTACCAGCGCACGGACGCCTGTGGAGATTCCGGCTCCGATCAGAATTCCGATCGTCCCTCCGACCAGCGTCAATACGACCGCCTCGAACAGGAACTGCAGCCGCACATCGGCCTTTCGCGCGCCAATGGCTTTGCGGACGCCGATTTCCTGTGTCCGCTCCGTCACGGAAATCAGCATGATGTTCATCACACCGATGCCACCCACCAGCAGTCCGATGGAGCTGATGACGGTCGTCAGAATGACGAGTGCGCCGGTGAGTTGGTTCCACAGCTTACTGAGGAAGTCCGGTGAAGTCAGCTCAAAATCATTTTCGCTGTTGGCGGGGATACGTCGTAAGCGGCGCATTGCTTGAATGACTTCACCTTGCGCGGTTTCTACGTTTACGTTCCGGGGTACCGTGAAAATCATGATTAGTTCTTTGGCCTCAGGGTACTCTTTTTTGAATTTGCTCAGCGGGATGATAGCGAAAATATCGACGCCCGGGCCGAGAAACAATCCCTGGTCGTGGCTGAAGACTCCGATCACTTCATAAGCCGCGCCATTGATGCGCACGATCCGACCGAGCGGGTCGCTGTTCGGGAAGAGTGACTCGTTGATCGATGCTCCCAGCACAACCACCGGCCGCGCGTGTTCCTCGTCGAATGTGCTGATAAATCGCCCCCGTTCGATGTTGAATAGGGGAAGCGCTATCGTGTATTCAGGTTCGGCGCCGCGGACGATGACTTTCTCGACGCTGCGGTCACCGTTGGTAATGAGGTTCGAATCACCCAGGAAGAAGCCCCGTGTGCCGACGGTGGTGACATTCTCGACGTCCGGAGCCGCCGAGCGGACGAACTCTGCGTAGTCATACCCGAGATATCTGCGCGTTCGAATGCGCTCCGGCATTCGGGAAGGATCGGTTCCTGGCGGGAAGCGTGTGAGGAAGTAGGTGCGAGAGCCCAGCGATTCCACGCGGTCCTGCACGAATCGATTCAGTCCCTGGATGATCGCCGCCATGGAAATGACGGACGACACGCCGATCACAATGCCAAGAACCGTCAGGACGGAACGCACTTTCGAGGAGCGCAACGTGCCCATCGCCGCGAGGAAATTCTCTCGCGCCTGCGCCAGTGTCATGAGAGCCATCAGTCCGACCTCAGCGCAACCACGGGATCCAGTCGCGACGCTCGCACCGCCGGGTAGATCCCGAAAAACAAGCCCACCACGGAACTCATCAGGACACCGAGAATCGCTACCCATGTCCGTACGGAAGCCGGAAACGGCGAGTACGTGCGGAGGAGCACCGCGACCAGGAATCCCAGCCCAATTCCGGCGATTCCTCCGGCCATGCACTGCACCACGCTCTCGGCAATGAACTGCCCAAGGATGTCGCCCTGAGTTGCGCCGACAGCCCGCCTCACGCCGATCTCGCGCCGCCTCAACGTCACGCTGACGAGCATCACGTTCATAATTACAATGCCACCGATAATCACGGAGATCGCGCTCACCAGAATGAAGACACCAAAGAATGCCGAACTGATGCTCCGCCAGAGCGCCATGTAACTTTCCTTCGTGCCGATGAAGAAGTCATCTTCCCTGTTGCCACTCAGGTGCCGCCTGGCCCGCAGTATCAACTGGGCTTGATCCTGTGCCGCCTCGAAATTTCCAGGTTTTGCCTTCACATTGATCGTCAGGCTCTCGTGAATCCCGCGAAGCCGCAGAAAGACCGGCAAAGGCACAATCACGAAGTTGTCCTGATCCTGGCCTAGGACACTCCCGACCTTCTCCATGATCCCGATGACAACAAACTCGTCGTTTCCGGTCCGCAGGGTTTTGCCGACGGGATCAGTATCTGGGAACAATCTTTGGACCAGAGTGTCGCCAATCAGGCAGACGTTGGTGGCATGTTCGGATTCCGAAGCCGTGAAATAGCGTCCCGCTTGCACGGCGCGTGTGTCGATATCTGCCATGGTCGGCGTTTCGCCGTAGAAGTTCACGTCCGGTGCCTCTCGGTCGCCGTACCTGGCTCGAACTGACGCGCTTGCCGTTGCGCCGACTTCCTCGCACGCCGAGCAACCCTCGTGGATGGCGCGCATATCGTCGAGCTCGATCTTTTTGTATTTGAGCGCCTTGATGATGATATCGAAGTCCGTCACCGCAAAAGGCGTTCGCGCAACCTGGAACACATTGGTTCCGAGATTTGCGATTTTGCTTTCGACGTAGAGATTCGCGCCCTGCACGATGGTCATGACCGTAATCAGCGTGGCGACACCCATCGTCAGTCCCAGCATAGTCAAAGAGGTCCGCAGTTTGTGAGCGCGCAAAGCGCTGGAACACTCCGAGAGGTTGTCACGCAGCATCAGCATAAAGCCGGTGGACCCTGGGGGCTTGGGTCTAATCCTACAGAATCTCGCTTGCGCGAAGAAAGTGTGTCCTTTACAGGTACTACGAAGGAAGGCGCGTGGGAGTTACCAGTTCCCGCTACTTCTTGGGAAATCCGACGGACTGCGCCAGGATGATCTTCTGGCTCGGCTGAAGCTTCAGGACCTTGGCCAACGCTGGCTTGTCGACGCTCCCGCGAACCACGGTGGCCAGCCCTTCCGATGCGCAGTACAGGTACACGTTTTGGGCGATGAATCCCGCATCCGCGGAACTGTACATCTGCGCGTCGGGTGACGAAGCGTCGCCGGTCATCGCCATGTCGGAGACATACACTAGGTTTACCGCCGCATCTTTCACGAAAGCCTGGGTCCCTGTCGCCGCCCGAAAATCCCCGGCTACCACTAAATCCAGGGCATTGGCCTTTGCGTTGTAAATGTAAACGCCATCCTTCGTCGCCACGTAAACCGCGATTTCCTGCCAATTCATCGCCGAAGGAGCCGTTCGTCGCCCGTCGGGGCGGTTGACTCCGAAACCCGCCCATAACAGGTTCGAAAGCTGCTGGGAAGAGAGCTCGCCCGGCCCAAACTCCCGCGTCGATTTCCGCTCGCTCAGCACTTGCATCAGAGGGCGGCCTCCGTTTGTCTGTGGCGGTGGTAGCTTCACCGCCTTCGGCGCCTGCGCCGCTGAGCTGAAACACAGGCCACTCGCTATTAGCACAAGTCCCTGCATCACATGCCTTCTGAGTTTCATGGAAGCCTCGCCTAAGGTTTCACCACACACCACCTTAGGCCGGGTCGCTTTCCCTGTCTGTGACGGCGCGGCAATGATTTGGGCCAAGCTCGCTCAAACGGTGTTTTGCATGGGTAAGCAGGAGGCACCGGTTTGGAAGTGTGGCGGGCGGTGTGTCGGGTGTCGCCCGGATGTTGGCCGTTAACTATGGCCGCGTATCCAGCGGGTGCTGAGCCTTTTCGTAGAATTCGTTCTGCAGCTTCAGACTCTCGTCGTCGGCCTTGATCGCTCTGATGGCACGTACCACGGTGTTGATCCAACTCTGCACATCCGCCTCACCCTGTTCCTTCGTTGCAGTGGACCCATCGCCCGAATAGTGGTTCGGAAATCGAGCGTACCACCAGATTCCCGTGTAGACCGTCTCGGGCAGATGCACACGTTTCTGATCGGCGCCCGATTCGCTTCCCGCGCGATCCTGATGGACCAGATTGGGGTGGGTCACCAGCGTGTTAGATGTCTCGGACTCACCGGCGTGCCAGTCCGGCCCAGTCTTCTCGCCGCCGACTTTTTTCGTCGCTTCGTGACCCCATTGGACGTATATGACGTAGTCATGTGGTTTCTGCAGTTGCGATTGCGCGAAGTAGGGAAGTAAGTGCTCATTGCCGCCGTGGCCGTTGACGATGACCACTTTCTTGCAGCCGTTTCGCGCCATCTCGTCGGTCGTTTCTTGCAGCAACTTGAGTTGGAGTTCCCAGCTGTACGCGATTGTGCCCGGTTGCTGGCGCGCTTCGAAAATTTGACCGGCGAAATATTCGGGAAAGATCACGACGTATTCCTGCTGCGCCGCATGTTCCACGACATAACGCACATTCAGGAGGTCTGTCCCCAGAGGAAGGTGTGGCCCATGCTTTTCGATAATTCCGAACGGCAGCACACACGTGCCTTGGGCCTTTGCGACCGCCTCTCGAAAATCTCCCGCGGTCAGTTCTTCCCACCGGGTCGAGAGCTGTTGTCTCGCCTGCCCGTTTGCATCGCTTGCCAACGCAAGCAGCATCGCCAGTATTAAAACGATCCAATAACGCATATCCGCCTCCGCTAACCCCAATGCGCATTGTACATAAGCTGCGTCCGGATGATCGCAAAAACCATTCGGGCCCTCAGGATTGTTCCCGAAGGCCCGACTCACCGCTCGATTCGTTGTGGACTACTTTTGTAGCTCTGTGCCGGGCATTACGTTCTTCAGTGGCTCAGCCAGCAGTTGTTCCAGTTCCGGGTGAGGAAACGCCTTGCGCGGCAGCATCTGATCGCGCATGGCCGTGTTATAGACGAAGATCGCTTCCACGAACGCGGCTTGCGCCAGATCGTTAGCCTGCAAGCGTTCGTAGGTGTCCATGTTGGAATGATGCGTGCGCGTCTCGTAGTCCAAAGGATCCTGGATAAACTGAAACCCGGGAATGCCGACGGCGTCGAAACTAAGATGGTCGGTCCCACCTGTGTTTTGGAGCGTGATTGTGGTGACGCCGACATCCTTCAGCGGTTCCATCCATTGCGCGAAGATGGGGCCGACGGCACCGTTGCTTTGCAGGTAGATTCCGCGAATCTTGCCACTCCCGTTATCGACGTTGAAGTAGCCGGAAAGTTTTTCCTGTTCTGGTTTCACTTGAATCGGCCCGGAGATCTTGCGGAAGAATTCGGGCAGCTTCAGCTGGTCGGGATCGGTAGAACGCTGAATCGTGCCAAAGTGTTGCGAGACGTATACGTGTGATCCGAACAGTCCCTGTTCTTCGCCGGTCCACAAAGCAATACGGATCGTGCGGCGCGGTTTCACGTGTAAGGTGTTGAGAATCCGCATCACTTCCATCGCCACGACAGAGCCTGCGCCATTGTCCGTGGCGCCCGTACCCGACGCCCAGGAATCCAGGTGCCCGCCCACCATGACAACTTCGTCCTTGAGCTTTGGGTCTGTTCCCGGAATTTCCGCGATGGTATCAAAGCCATGCTCATGATCACCGGTAAATTTCGTGTCGATGTTCAGTTCCAGCGTGACCGGCACATTGGCTTTTAGCAGGCGATAAACGCGTCCGTAGTTTTCGATTGCTGTGACGGCAATGGGCAGGGGATTGGCGTGGTCGCGTTTATAGACAAAACTGCCGAGAGTTGCGCCATTGTCGTCGAAGATCGTGCCGCCTGAACCGCCGCTGTTCTCTCCATCGCGGCTCGGAAGAATCACAGCAAGTGGTTGCTCGCTTGCCAGAAACTGGCCGATCTTCTCCCGCAGTTGCATGCGTTGCAGGTAACGCTGGATCATAGAGGCCTGCCGTTCCGCGCGGATCGGATATTCCTGGAGTTTTTTCAACTCAGCGTCGTCGTAACGCGAGAAGAGCGGTTTGTCGACCGGCTTGACTTCGCGCATTTCCCCAAGGAGCACGATCTTACCGCCCAACTTGCCCTTGTATTTGTCGAAGTCATTCTCGTCTTTGATATCGACCCAGACGGCCGACGCAGTGATCGGTCCCTTGGTTGCCGGAGACCACGGCGCGGCCTGTGCGATAAACACCGCCGTGTCTGGAGAGGTCATGCGCAGCCAGGTATTTTCCTGTTGCCATCCCATTCCGAACTCGCCCCAGTCTTCCAGGTGGGCGTTCACGCAACCCATCGCCGTTAGTTGATCGCGGGTCCATTCATTGGCTTTCTTGAGGTTGGGCGATCCGGTTAAGCGCGGCCCGATGCCATCCGTCAGCGCCGAGGCATATTCCATTACCTTCGAATGGTTGAGCGCTTCATTCCGGATGCTGCCGTACATTTCGTAATCCAGCGTTTCTCTCTCGGGTTGCGGCAGTTCATAGGAGGGCTTGGGCGTTTCTTTTACTGCTTCCTTTTTTTCTTTTTGAGCGGCCAATACGGAAAGCGAAACGGTCACAACCACTGCCAAACTGAACACACTGATTCTCGCGAGTCTCATTCCCTCTCCCTCGGTTGTTCAATCAGTTGACGAGCATATCAAAGGCGTTAGGAATCACCAACCGCCACGCCAATTGTGAAGAACTGTCTCATGGGAAACCGCAGTTTAGACCGAAACAAGGCTGGCGCTCTGTGCCTCTTTGATCGCGCGACTACCGTCGGAGGTAATGTCGCGCTCACCGACGCCAATCCCTACCTTCTTTAAGAAGGCGGTCGGAGGTTCGCCTCCGGCAAAAATCCAAACAAAGTCGTTGGGCAGAGTCTCTCTTTTGCCGTTTACCTCGAGCACGACGCTGTCTTGCCGAAATTCGACGGGATTCGAGTTGAAGAGGACCCTGATCTTGCCCTTTTTGATGCATTCCTCGATTCGCTGCGCGTTACGGTCTTTAATCCGAGAGAAGGCGGCCTGCCGGTAGGAGACGGTGACCGAATTACCTACTTGATGTGCTAGCCCCATCGCTGCTTCCACGGCAGAGTCCCCACCGCCAACGACGAGAATCTTCTTGTTCACGTAATGGTCCGCTTCAATCAGCCGGTACATGACCTTGGGAAGTTCTTCGCCCGGGACACCGAGTTTGCGCGGGCTTCCGGTCTTACCAATCGCCAGGATCACGTAGCGGGCCCGATGCTGGCCCTTTGTGGTCTGCACGACGAAAATGCCATCGTCGCCCTTGACGATGTTCTCGACTTTTTCGCCCGTGCGGCACTTGAAGTCCGCCCGCTTCATCACCTTGTTCCAGAACTCCAGCAGATTCTCCTTGGGGAGTTCCATTTTCTTGAACCGGCCATACATCGGAAACTCCACCGGACTGGTCATTACGAGTTTTTGGCGAGGATACTTGGCAACAGTCCCGCCAATTTCCGACTCTTCAATCGTGATGTAGTTCAGTTTCTTCTCGATGGCCCGTAGCGAGGCGGTCAGGCCGGCGGGACCGGCTCCCACAATGAGCACATCGGCGATGTCCGCGGCAGGCGCAGGGCGATTCGCCGCAAGACGAGAAGCGATGGTATCAACGGTATCCCTGCCTTGATTCACAGCGTTCTTGATCAACGCCAATCCACCTAACTCACCAACGATGAACATATTTTTTACGTTCGTTTCGTACTCCGACGTCAGCCGTGGAAGATTTGCTCCCACGCTTGGGCTGGCCAGGACCATTTCAATTGCGCCCACAGGGCAGGAATCTGCGCAGATTCCGTGGCCAATGCACTTGTAGCCGTTAATGATCATTGCTTTGCCGCCCACCATGCCCAGAACGTCCCCCTCAGGGCAGACCATCGTGCAGGTGGCGCAGCCAATACAGTAGGTATTGTTGATGTGAGGATGTTGGGATTGTGGGCCGTCGGAACGAAGCTTGCCTTTTTCGGCTGCCTGCCGCGTCGCCGCCTCCCTTTTCTTCTCTCTGCGAAGATGAAAGAAAAGAAAGGCCACGATGATCGCTGCGGCAATCAGGAACGAGATCAGATTATCCATGAGCGCCCTTCCTAAAAGCGGTAATAGCCCATAGACAAAGCCAGGCAGATATGAATGATCGCGAGAATGGCAAACGCATAACTGAACGGCCGATGAACGACGTGCCAGAGATTAAAGACTTGCTGGGTTCGCGACAAGAAAAGAATGCGCTTTGACAGGGCCGCCTGTTTGCGCGCGATGACGATCGCTCTTTCGAGTTTCAGATCGCTGGTGCGCTTTAATCCGAACATCGAGCCCGTCCAGGCCACGAATCCCGTCGACTGCAAGCGCAAGAGAGACAGCTGAAATGGGCGTTTCAAATCAATCAGAATCATGTACACAAGAGCTATCAACATTGGCATGTGCTGAACGTCGTTCGGGGTCGGAAGATTATAGAGACTCTCCATGCGCCTGCCAAAGGCCAGTTTCTGTTCCGCCAGTTCCTGGCGCATCGAATCCTCGATCTCTAACATCTCCTTCATGGTTAATTCTGCAGCATTGAGGTTTCGTGGAATCTGGGAGTACAAATACCTGCCGACAAAGCCCGAGATTGTCACGGCCAGCATGCTCCAGAAGGCCATGCCGGCAATGTTGCCAAACTTGAATGTGGAGTGGAAAGCGATCACGATTGGCGCGGTCGTTCCGAGGACTACGTGGAAATCCAGCCAGTGGCGCGAATTGCCGATACGTCCGAGCCATCCCCACTTCTTGCGTAGAGGATAGAGGTAGATAAGAAAGAAAAGAAGCACGCCCAGCATGCCCAACTTGATGCCGATGGGGCCACTCGGACGCAGCAATTCGTGTTTTGGCGAAAAGGGCCGATCAGCGGCGCTCAATGTGTAGTAAGTCAACCCGTAACCACCGATGACCAGTACCAAGGCTAGCGCCGACAGCCACGCCAGTAGCACGCGTAGCTTGTGACCGCGTTCCGGATCCTCTCGGACCAGGATGTTGCTTCGAACACTCGCTCCCGCGCTCATGGCTGATGGTCCCCCAAATCAACTTGAATCGTTGCTCTGAATCTCCGGTAGTCTGTGAACCGATGAACGTTGCGCCAGTGCTGCTTCGGTGTTTCCACATCGATCACCGCTGAAGCTGGCATCCAGTAAGCCTCTTCTGGCTGGTGGAACTGCACCACCGAATAGTGAATTTCGCTGCGAATGTCATGCAGTCCGAGGTCGTCCAGGCTGCTGTCGAGGGAAGAGGTCAGCTTGACAATGGCACCGCTGTCTTCATCGATCCAGATGTCGCCCTTCAGTTGCAAAGGATAATTTCGGCCCCGCAGTTGAATCGCGGCGGGTGAAGCGGCGGCGGGCACAGGCTTGAAGTGAATCTTAACCAGCGTGCGCCCTTCGATCGTTTCTTCATCGACCGGCTCAAACACGTAGCTGGCTTCATAATTCGGGTGAAGCACCAGCAACATACTGGCAAACCCGTTGGTAATGAGGAGGGTCTTGTTGGGATCGCGGAACGCGGCTTTGCGCGCCTCGCGACTTTCGGCAAGCTTCAACGAGCCGCTGCGGCTGCTCGACTGCAGTTGATATTCGAAGGCCGATTCTTCGCGGTACATGGGTTTATTGTTCTTGCCCACGATCGTCTGGGAGACATTTTCTGTGCAGACTACGTTGGAGGTCTGTTCAAAGAAACCGTCAATCAGTTTTCGCGCGTGCACCACCGCGGCGTTCGCCCGCACCACGAAAGCGGGATCGGCGCTCCCCGCGGGCGTGTCTGTGTCGAGCTTGTCGTGCACCGGCATCGTCTGGGCCCGCAGCAAGACCGTGCAGGCAAAAATCGCCGCAAGGAACGTCAACAATGCGAGGAGATACTTGGGGCGCGACATCGTGTTTTTCATTTCCGCAGCCCTCCAAACCGATACCCAAACATGGTGGACCATTGGTTGTAAGATAAGGCCGAGCCGCTGTAGAACTCGTACATGCCTTGAACGAAATACCGGCGTGCAAAGGTGTAATCCAGAGTCGCGTTGACAAACTTGGCGTTGGTGTTCTGCGTGAACGTGGAGGAGAACTTCTGATTGCCGCCCAGGAGCTGGAAGTGCAAAGTGTCCGTGATGTTTTTCGAGATGGAGATCGATTCGTAGTCGCCGCTGCCAAACGAGCTATTGAACTTGGAGTAGTGCAGGTCGAGGAAAATTCCGGTACGCAACAAGTTGCCGAACGAGAGTCCCAGCGCCTCGTTCCATGAGTTCCTCTGGTCGCCGCTGGCGTTACTTTTGCCCAGCGCACCGTAAATGCTGATGTGTTTGGGCAAATCGAAGCGGATGTCTCCGCTCAATCCTGTGAACAGGTACTTGTCGAGAAGGCCAGGCCCGATCAGACGGGGATCAAAAGTGGGGAGCTGGCGGAAGTAGTTGTAGTTCACGCCGAAGGTCACGAGCCGGATCGGCTGGAAATGCGCGGAATTGTAGGTCTGCGAAATCCCTGTCGGATTGCTGGCTCCAGGTTGTCCGGGTTCATAGAGTGGAGAGGTCCGCGCGGCATCCACCTGCAGGGAGCTGTACAGCGAGAAATAGCGCTTCCAGTTCAGATTGTTTTCGAAAAACATAAACTGCCGGGCAGGATCAAGACTAATCCAGGTTGCCGCCACGCCGGTCGTGCTGATGAGATGGAGGGAATCGAAGTCGCCTTTTTCGAAACTGACGAAGCCACCGGCAATCTGCTGATCCGGGTTGTAATTCCAGGAAGTGGGGTCCGGCGCCGACCCGGCAAAAGCGCCAACCGTCGTGTACGCTCCGATCCGTCTTCCATAGTAAGCGCCGTCAATTGTGTTGAGGCTCGGCGCCCAGGGCAAGAAAAAGCGGCCGAAGCCAATAGTGTTGGGCGAATAGGGATTTTGATAGGCGAAGCCGATGGTGTACGTGCGGTTGATCAGGTTCGTCAGTGTCGTGGTGCCAGCGC
>Ga0335071_10006299_pt1 | contig 12246 bp, 15 predicted proteins | sample Lox_Sample_15_FD_206724 | JGI IMG/M metagenome (GOLD analysis project Ga0335071, IMG submission 206724) | Soil microbial communities from Loxahatchee National Wildlife Refuge, Florida, United States - Lox_Sample_1.5 | ecosystem: Environmental > Terrestrial > Soil > Wetlands | place: USA...
CGCAGTACTGCGCCGACATGGTGACGCTGCTGGCCCGACTCGACGCGCAGGCGGTCCACTGGGTCGGCACCTCGATGGGCGGCCTGATCGGCATGGCGCTTGCGGCACAGGAGAATTCGCCGATCTCGCGCCTCGTGCTCAACGACGTCGGCCCCGTCCTTGAGGCAGCGTCCATCCAGCGAATCGGCGAATTCCTGGGCAGGGCCCCGCGCTTTCCGTCGATCGAACAGGCCGAGGTGTTCGTGCGCTTCGTCTCGGCGCCGTTCGGGCAACTCACTGACGCCGAGTGGCGGCACCTGACGATCCACACGTTGCGGAAGCTGCCCGAAGGCGGCTACGAGATGGCCTACGATCCGGGCATCGCCGAGCCGTTCCGCGCTGCCATGGGCGATGGCAAGGACGTCGAACTGTGGCCGATCTACGACGCCATCAGGTGCCCGACGCTGCTGCTGCGCGGCGCATGGTCCGATTTGTTGACGAAGGAGACGGCGCGGCAGATGGCCGAGCGCGGGCCGCGGCCACAGGTGGTGGAGATCCCCGGCGTCGGCCACGCGCCGATGCTGATGTCGGCGGACCAGATCGGCGTCGTGCGCAATTTTCTTCTGGGTTAGAATGCGTTGTGGCGGGTCTCCCCGCATTGTGGCGCGGTGAACCTGGTCAGGTCCGGAAGGAAGCAGCCACAGCCGATGTCCGCAAGTGCCGGGGGTCAGGCTCGCCACCCCCGACTCTCCCGGGCTGCAATATCCCCTTACAAATCGGTCAAAGCCGGACACAAGGCTGTTACCCGCAGCCGCTGAAATGACGGCTGCCAACTTGGCATCAACAGGAGACATCCGATGAAATCGAGCACCAAGATCTTTGCCGCCATTGCAGCCGCCGGAACGCTGGGGCTGGGCGCGCTGGCACTCGCCGCACCGGGCCAGGGCATGGCCGGCTGTGATCACATGGGCATGATGGGTGGGCCAATGGCCGGCAAAGGCGATCCCGCTGCCCGCATGGACAAGCATCTCGCTCACTTCAAGAGCGAACTCAAGATCACTGCGGCGCAAGAGCCGCTCTGGCAGGCGTTTGCCGACCGCGTGAAGGCCGAGGCGGGCAAGGGCATGCAGGCCATGCGCGACGTGTCGCAGGACATGAGTCTCTCGGCGCCCGACCGCATGACGAAGCATATCGACATCATGAAGGACCGCGTCGCGGCGATGGAATCGGTGCAGGCCGCGTTCAAGCCGCTTTACGATTCGATGACGCCCGGGCAGAAGCGCGTCGCCGACATCCATGCCGCGCGCATGGGCCATGGCGGACCGATGGGGCACCATGGACACATGGGCCCGGGTGCCGGGCACGGTGGTCCGCAAGGGCCAGGCGCGATGCCGGTCCCGCCGGCGAAGAACTGATCGCTCGCCGTACCTCGCAACAGGGCGCCGCCATTCCGGGGCGCCCTGTTTGCTTTGGTAGAATTCACGCATGAGCTACCAGGTCCTTGCCCGCAAGTGGCGCCCGAAATCCTTCGCCACGCTGGTGGGGCAGGAGCATGTCGTCAAGGCGCTGACGCATGCGCTCGAGCAGCAGCGGCTGCATCACGCGTACCTCTTCACTGGCACACGCGGCGTCGGCAAGACCACGCTGGCGCGCATCGTCGCCAAGGCCCTTAACTGCGAAACCGGCGTTACCGCCACGCCCTGCGGCGTCTGTTCGTCGTGCCAGGAAATCGACGGCGGGCGTTTCGTCGACTACATCGAACTCGACGCGGCATCGAACCGCGGCGTCGAGGACATGACGAGCCTGCTGGAAAAGGCGGCCTACGCGCCGACCCGCGGCCGCTTCAAGGTCTATGTGATCGACGAAGTGCACCAGCTTTCGGGTCACGCCTTCAACGCCATGCTGAAGACGCTGGAAGAGCCGCCCGAGCACGTCAAGTTCATCCTTGCCACCACCGATCCGCAGAAGATTCCGGTCACCGTCCTCTCGCGCTGCCTGCAGTTCAACCTCAAGCAGATGCCGCCCGGCCACATCATCGACCACCTGAGCCATGTGCTCGGCGCGGAAGGCGTGCCCTTCGAGCAGACTGCGCTACGGCACATCGCCAAGGCTGCGGCGGGCAGCATGCGCGACGCGCTGTCGCTGCTCGACCAGGCCATCGCGCACGGTGCCGGCAAGATCGAGGAAGCCGGCGTGCGCGACATGCTGGGCACGGTGGGCGACGACTATCTGTTCGCGATCCTCGACGGCCTCAGGAATGCCGACATCCAGGCGATGCTCGCTGTGGCGGACGCCATGGACGAGCGCAGCCTGTCCTTCGATTCCGCGCTGCAGGAGCTGGCAACGCTGTTCCACCGCGTCGCGTTGGTGCAGATGGCGCCACAGGCGTTGACCGACGACGCCGAGCGGACTCGACTTGCTCCCTATGCCGAGGCCTTCGACGCCGAGTTCCTGCAGCTTTGCTATCAGATCACGATCCACGGCCGCGACGACATGGCGCTGGCGCCGGACGAATATGCGGGCTTCGCGATGACGCTGCTGCGGCTGTTCGCGTTCCGGCCCGAAAGCGGTTCGGCGTCCGCTGTGCGCGGCAGCAAGCCTGCAACGGGCACGGCTGCCAAAGCCGCGGGTGCGCCGGCTACTGCGCACGGCGTACCATCGGGGCTGACTATTGCGAAAGCGGCTGCCACCACTGCGCCAGACGACGATTGGCACGCGCTGGTCGCCCGCCTGCCGCTCTCCGGCCTTTCCAAGCAACTGGCGCAGCATTGCGAGTTGGCGAAGATGGAAGAAGGGCACGTGGCCCTGCGCCTGCCGCCGGCGCACAAGTCGCTGCTGAACACAAAGGCGCCGCAGGACAAGTTGCAGGAGGCACTGCAGGCGCACCTCGGGCGGCCTGTGCGGCTCTCCATCGTGCTTGCCGAGGCCGAGGGCGAGACGCCGGCCGAGCGCAGCCGCAACGAAAAGCGCGAGCGCCAGGAGAAGGCCGTCGCCTCGATCGAAGGCGATCCCTTCGTGCGCGACGTCATGGACATATTCGACGCGAGCATCGACGAATCGACGATCAAACCCGTTTAGTCAAGGAGCACGCAAGATGTTCAACAAGGGCGGCATGGCCAACCTGATGAAGCAGGCGCAGCAGATGCAGCAGAACATGCTGAAGGCGCAAGAGGAACTGGCCAACGTGGAAGTCGAGGGCCAGTCGGGCGCCGGCGCGGTCAAGGTCGTGATGACCTGCAAGCACGACGTCAAGCGTGTCACGATCGACTCCTCGGTGATGGACGACAAGGAAATGCTGGAAGACCTGATCGCAGCCGCGGTCAACGACGCCAACCGGCGCGCCGAGCAGACGGCCGCCGAGCGGATGAGCGGCTTCACCGCCGGCCTCAACTTGCCGCCGGGCATGAAGCTTCCCTTCTGATGGCGCAGCCTTCCAGCCTCGAAGAACTTATCGAGGCATTGCGCTGCCTGCCGGGCGTTGGCCCGAAATCCGCGCAGCGCATGGCTTACCACCTGCTCCAGCGCGATCCGCACGGCGCCGAACGGCTGTCGGCGGCGCTTGATCATGCATTGAAGACCTTGCGGCGCTGCCAGCGCTGCAACACCTTCACGGAAGACGAAGTCTGCGACCGCTGCCGTTCGCCGCGGCGCGACCCGAGTCTGTTGTGCGTGGTCGAGATGCCGGTCGACCTCAACACCATGGAGCAGACCCATGCCTACAGCGGGCTCTACTACGTGCTGATGGGCCGCCTGAGTCCGCTCGACGGCATCGGCCCCAAGGAACTCGGTTTCGACCGGTTGCTGGCACGCGTCACCGATGGTCTGGTGAAGGAAGTCGTGCTTGCCACCAACTTCACCAACGAAGGCGAGGCGACGGCGCATTACATCTCCGAAATGCTCCATGCGCGCGGCATAAAGGTGAGCCGCATGGCGCGCGGCCTGCCCGTCGGCGGCGAACTCGAGTATTCGGACGCCGCCACGGTAGCGCAGGCGTTCATGGAGCGGCGGGATTACTAGCCTGCGTTGCAAGTTCACGCACCGTCATGGTGCGTCCATCCATAAGTTTTCGCTGATTCGGGCTTTAATCGGCGAGTCAACTTCGGTATAATCCTGCGGCTTTACAGGATTGCCTTCACCATATTCAGGGATAACACCATGAGTTGTGACGAAAAAGTGGATTGCGGGCGCCGGCGTCTGCTGGTCGCGACTGCTGCTGCGGGTGGTGCCGCAGGCGTCGTGGCCGTCGTGCCGTTTGTTGCCAGCATGCTTCCATCCGAGCGCGCGAAATCAGCCGGTGCCCCCGTTGAGGCCGACATCAGCAAACTGGCCCCCGGCGAGATGATGACCGTCGAATGGCGCGGCAAGCCGGTGTGGATCATCCACCGCACTCCCGAAATGCTCGAAGGGCTGGCGAAGATCGAAGGCAAGCTGGTCGATCCGCAGTCCGAGAAGGAAATGCAACCCGATTACTGCAAGAACGCGCACCGCTCCATCAAGCCCGAGATCATGGTCGCCGTCGGCATCTGCACGCACCTGGGCTGCTCGCCGACGAGCCGCTTCAAGCCCAGCGACGCCATCGAGGCCGACTGGCAGGGCGGTTTCCTGTGCCCGTGCCACGGTTCGACTTTCGACCTGGCCGGTCGCGTCTATCAGAACAAGCCGGCGCCGACCAACCTCGAGATCCCGCCGCACAAGTACCTCAGCGACGCCAGGATCGTGATTGGCGAAGACACCAAGGGAGCGTAAGGCATGGCCGCCAGCAACTACGAAAAGTTCAAGTCCGACGGCACGCTGCTGGGCAACGTGACCGAGTGGATGGATGCCCGCTTCCCGATGACCTCGATGTGGAAGGCGCATCTGTCCGAGTACTACGCCCCGAAGAACTTCAACTTCTGGTACTTCTTCGGCTCCCTGGCCCTGCTTGTGCTCGTGATGCAGATCGTCACCGGCATCTTCCTCGTGATGCACTACAAGCCGGACGCCTCGCTGAACGCCTCCGGCGTCCCGGTGGCCTTCGCCAGCGTCGAGTACATCATGCGCGACGTGCCTTGGGGCTGGATGATCCGCTACCTGCATTCGACGGGTGCTTCGGCTTTCTTCATCGTCGTTTACCTGCACATGTTCCGCGGCATGCTTTACGGCTCCTACCGCCAGCCGCGCGAACTGCTCTGGATCTTCGGCGTCATGATCTACCTGGCGCTGATGGCCGAGGCCTTTGCCGGCTACCTGCTGCCCTGGGGCCAGATGTCGTACTGGGGCGCGCAGGTGATCCTGAACCTCTTCTCCGCCATCCCGCTGGTCGGCAACGATCTGGCAACGTGGATCCGCGGCGACTTCGTCATCGGCGACGCGACGCTGAACCGCATGTTCTCCTTCCATGTCATCGCCATTCCGCTGGTGCTGCTGGGCCTGGTCGTTGCGCACGTGCTGGCGCTCCACGAAGTGGGCTCCAACAATCCCGATGGCGTCGAGATCAAGAAGAAGAAGGACGAGCGCGGCATTCCGCTCGACGGTATTCCCTTCCACCCGTACTACACGGTGAAGGACATCGTCGGCGTCGTCGCATTCCTGATGGTCTTCTCGGTGATCATGTTCTTCATGCCCGAGGGTGGCGGCTACTTCCTCGAGTACAACAACTTCGTCCCGGCCGATCCGATGGTCACACCGCCGCACATCGCTCCGGTATGGTATTTCACGCCGTACTACTCGCTGCTGCGCGCGGTCACCTACCCGCTGTTCGGCGTCGATGCGAAGTTCTGGGGTGTGGTGGCGATGGGTGCCGGCGTCGTGATCTTCGCGTTCCTGCCCTGGCTCGATCGCTCGCCCGTAAAGTCGATCCGCTATCGCGGCCCGGTCTACAAGACGCTGCTGGCAATCTGGGTCGTCGCCTTCTTCATCCTGGGCTTCCTCGGCACCAAGCCGCCTGCCTACAGCTTCTTCGGCATCATCCCCGGCGCGCCCGTGGCGCAACTGTTCGCCGTGTATTACTTCCTCTTCTTTTTCACCATGCCCGTGTGGTCGAAGATCGACAAGTGCCAACCCGAACCGGATAGGGTGACGTTCAAATGAAAAAGCTGCTGCTCTCGCTCCTGATTGTGCCGGCGCTGGCATTCGCGTCCGGTGCCGAACTGCACCTGGACAAAGCTCCCGATCGCGCACACGACACGGCGGCGCTGCAAAACGGCGCCAAGCTCTTCGTCAACTACTGTTTGGGCTGCCATTCGGCGTCGTACATGCGTTACAACCGGCTGCAGGACATCGGCCTCACGGACGACCAGATCCGCGAGAACCTGATGTTCACCGCCGACAAGGTCGGCGAACCGATGCGCATCGCCATGCAGCGCGCCGAGGCAAAACAATGGTTCGGCGCCGCGCCGCCCGATCTGACCGTGATCGCGCGCGCCCGTGCCTCGGAATTCGGTTCCGGCCCTGACTGGCTGTACACGTATCTGCGCACGTTCTACCGCGACGACACGCGTCCGACGGGATGGAATAACGTGGTCTTTGCCAACGTAGGCATGCCGCACGCGTTGTGGGAACTGCAGGGCGAGCAGGTCATGGGGGCCGATCACGAGCTCAAGCTGGCCAAACCCGGTCTCTTGAAGCCGGAGGACTACGATACCCAGGTGGCTGATCTGGTCGGTTTTCTGAAGTACATGGGCGAGCCGGTCGGCGAGTTTCGCAAGAAGCTCGGCGTGGTCGTGCTGATCGCGCTCGGTCTCTTATTCGCTCTTTCCTACGCGCTCAAGCGCGAATACTGGAAAGACGTTCACTGATATTGCGAGCGCACATGTTGCAAATGGGGCATCGTGAAATGAGCACGCCACTCATCCGCAAGGTGGTGCGTGATGCCGATTATTCCTGGGGTACGAGTGCCATGATGAACCTGTACTCGGGTACTACCTGCCCGTTCAGCCATCGCTGCCGGATCGTCCTGTACGAAAAGCAGATGGATTTCCAGGTGATCGACGTCGACCTATTCAACAAGCCCGAGGACATCGCCATCATCAACCCGTACAACCGGGTGCCGGTGCTTGTCGATCGCGATCTGGTCCTCTACGAAGCGAACATCATCAACGAGTACATTGACGAGCGCTTTCCGCACCCGCAGTTGATGCCGCCGGATCCGCAAACGCGCGCCCGCGCCCGCCAGCTCCTGTTCACGATGGAACAGGAATTGTTCAGCTTCATCGATCCGCTGGAGAAGAATGCAAAGTCTGCGGACAAGGCACGCGCCCACGTGCGCGATCGCCTCACCGAACTGGCACCGATGTTCGGCAAGCAAAAGCACATGCTGGGCGATGATTTCTCGATGCTCGACGTGGCTATTGCGCCGCTCCTGTGGCGCCTCGACCACTACGGCATCGAACTGCCCAAGGCTGCAGCGCCGCTGATGAAATATGCCGAGAGGATATTTTCGCGCCAGGGCTTCATCGACGCGCTGACCCCCTCCGAGAAGGTGATGCGACGCTGACGTTGCGTCGTCGGCGCGCCTCACCCGGAGGATAGCGGCCATGGTATCAACCAAGCCTTATTTCCTGCGTGCCATCTTCGAGTGGTGCGTCGATCAGGGCTTCACGCCATACATCACGGTCGCGGTTGGGCCGGCCACCCGCGTGCCACGGGAATTCGTCAAGGAAGGACAGATCGTCCTCAATATCGGACCGGACGCGACAAACCAGTTGCTGATCGGTAACGAGGAGATCACTTTCCAGGCCCGCTTCAACGGTGTTGCCTTCCCCGTGGTCGTGCCGATGGGGTCCGTCGCGGCTGTCTACGCCAAGGAGAACGGGCAAGGCATGGCATTCGAGGTAACCGCTTCGGCGAACGCCGATGGTGAACCGCCTGTCGAATTGCCTCAAGCGGATGAGCCCGACGAGCCGCCACCCGCGCGTCCGCACCTGACGCGCGTGAAATAGCCGCGCTGCGTCGGGAAACTGGCGCCCAAGCCAGGAATCGAACCTGGGACCTACCGCTTAGGAGGCGGTCGCTCTATCCACTGAGCTACGAGGGCAGCGGGGCCGTATTCTAGCCGGTGCTGTCCGAATTGGCGGCTGCCGCCGTGACGGGCTTTCCCGCGCTGTCCAGATCCAGTTTCTGCATCAGAACCTCATGGTTGACGCGGAGCAGTTCTTCTATCGCCTTGTAGTCGTCCGGCAGAGCTGCATCGTCCCATCCGTTCGCAGAATGACGGGCGAGGTCGACGGCGAGCGTGACATTGCGCACGCGCGGATTTTCCGCGTGATTCCGGTCCATCAGCGTCGTCAGCAGTTCCGGCAGGTGCCAGAGCCCGGCGAGTTCCAACTGCAGGTCGGGCAGGGCAATCGAATACACGGCCTCCTGGGCCGTCACGCTACGCAAGGTTCGATCGTTGACCTGCATATCCCTGACCTGAAGCGCCAGTTTCGGCGCGAAGCACCACATGAGAATTTCCGCGACGTCATAGAGCAAGGTCGCGACAGTGATTTCGTCGATGTCGAGATCGTGGCGGATGGCGGCCCATTCGCGCGCCCAGCGCGAAGCGCGCCGGGCTCGGGCCATGACCTTGAGAAGACCAAGAAGCGCCTTGGGGTACGGCTTCAGCGTGTCCTCGACCAACGGCAGGTTCTCGAACTCGCGGAAAAACGGCTCGATGCCGATCATCATCAAGGCGCGCTCGATGGTCGTGATGTCCGCGTTCTGACTCTTGCGCCTGTGGCTCTCGATGTAGCCCAGCACGCGCAAGGTCATCAGCGGGTCCTGGAGAATGATCGAGGAGAGCACGCGGCCGTTAACGGTCTCGGCATTGGCGCGCAACTGCTCCAGTTCACTGACCGTGTGGCGAAGGACAGGAAGCTTCGCCTCGCGAAAGTAGGCTACCCACTTGTCGAGCGTCGAGAATGGAGTGTCGACCATTTCAGGCGAGCATGGGCGGAATTGCAGTCACCGTACGGAATGCGAAGACTACATTATCGGGCATTGGCGGCGCGGGATTTGCTGGCAGGAAAGCCAGGAAAACACGCGATTGCCATGCTTGATGTAGGCACAAAGGCAAGGTAAAATACTCGGTTCTCAAACCTTGCTCTACCCGAAACGCATGCGGGAGGGCTGATTCGCAACCATCCAAAAGGAGATCACATGCGGCATTACGAAATCGTATTCATCGTCCACCCGGACCAGTCGGAGCAGGTCCCGGCGATGATTGAGCGCTACAAGACGCTCGTTACGGGCCGGGGTGGCGCCATCCACCGGCTGGAAGACTGGGGGCGGCGGCAGTTGGCCTACCCGATTCAGAAGATCCACAAGGCGCACTACGTCCTGATGAACATCGAAGCGGACGGCGCCACACTGGCAGAGCTGGAAAGCTCCTTCAAGTTCAACGACGCGGTGCTGCGCCACCTGACGGTCAAGATGACCAAGGCCGTCACAACGCCGTCGCCGATGATGAAGGAAGAGAAATCCAGGTCGCTGACGCAGCAACAAGCTGGCGAGGCGAAGCCGGAGGCGGCCGCTGCCGCCTAGGACTGCGGATACGGCGGCGAACCGGGTCGAGTTGTCCGGCAAGCTGTTGGCCAAGGACGCTTTGCGGCACACTCCTGCAGGCACCCCCGTCATCGAATTCAGCCTCGGGCACCAGTCGAAGCAGGAGGAGGCGGGCGGGATGCGGCAGGTCGAATGCGAAATCGCCTGCGTCGCCCTGGGTGCTCCGGCCGGTTTGCTGGCTGCAGCCAGATTGGGAGACGGGCTTTCAGTGGCCGGATTCCTTGCGGCACGAAGCCTCAAGAGCCGCACCGCCGTACTGCATGTGAAAGAGATCGAATTTCAGGAAGGAAACGAAAATGGCATTCAAACCTAAGGGCAAGTTGGCCGGCAAGAAGAAGGACGACAAGGGGCGCAGCCTCTTCAAGCGGCGCAAGTTCTGCCGCTTCTCGGCCGAGAAGATCGAAGAGATCGACTACAAGGATGTCGATCTGTTGAAGGACTTCATCACCGAGAATGGCAAGATCATGCCCGCCCGCATCACCGGGACCAAGACCGGCTATCAGCGGCAGCTCTCCACGGCCATCAAGCGCGCCCGCTATCTGGCGCTGATGCCCTACACCGATCTGCACTGAGGAGGCTCGACCATGCAAGTGATTCTGATGGACAAGGTGGTGAACCTCGGCGGCCTTGGTGACATCGTCAAGGTCAAGGACGGCTACGCGCGCAATTTCCTGATCCCGCAAGGCAAGGCCAAGCGCGCCACGGAAGCGAACAAAAAGGTGTTCGAGGCCAAGCGCGCGGAACTTGAAAAGGCTCAAGCCGACAAGCTGGCGACCGCGCAGGCTGCTGCGGCCAGGCTGGAAGGACTGACGATCCAGCTTTCCCGCAAGGCCGGCGTCGACGGCCGCTTGTTCGGCTCAGTCGGCAATATCGATATCGCCGAAGCTCTGGCCGCCCAGGGTATCGAGATCGAAAAGTCCGCGATCCGCCTGCCTCTCGGCCCGATGAAGCAAGTCGGCGAGAGCCAAGTGGAGGTCGCCGTGCATTCGGAAGTGGTGGCGACGATTACCGTGGTGATTGTGGCGGAGTAGTGGGCCGCAAGATCAGGTGAAGAAAAGGGGCCGCGATGCGGCCCCTTTTTTCATCTGGGTGTCGAGCACGGACGCTTGGTCCGACCAGGATCAGTCAATTGTCGGATAACAACAACACCCCGTCGATATGAACCTGCCGGCGTAAATTCGCCATTTGTCTTACGAGAAGATCAAGTTGTTTATGGCATATCTCATCGGGGCATTCCTGCTTTTCCCCATTACAATATTTCATTGTCGCTAGTGTTCTCGAACTGGTCCTTCTTCGCGCCGCGATTGAAGGCTGTTCAGTTTTCGGAATGATCGTCAAATGAAGGCAGTAATTCTTGCTGGTGGACTCGGAACGAGGATCTCCGAGGAAACGGGCGTTCGACCCAAGCCGATGATAGAAATTGGCGGCAAGCCTATTCTGTGGCACATCATGAAGATCTACTCCAGTCACGGAATCCGCGACTTCGTGATCTGCTGTGGTTACAAGGGCTACATGATCAAGGAGTATTTCGCCAATTACTTCCTCCACATGTCAGACGTTACTTTCGACATGGCGAGCAACAACATGGAGGTACATCAGCGGAACGCCGAGCCATGGCGTGTGACACTCGTCGATACCGGCGACAACACCATGACGGGAGGCCGCCTGAGGCGAGTCCGCGACTACGTCGGTGGAGAAGACTTCTGTTTCACTTACGGTGACGGCGTTGGTGATATCGACGTCTCCAAGACGATCGCGTTTCACAAGGGCCATGGGAAGCTGGCCACCGTTACCGCCGTACAGCCACCCGGCAGGTTCGGCTCGCTTGAAACCGTTGATGACGATGTGGTCGGGTTCCAGGAAAAGCCGCATGGCGACGGCAGTTGGATCAACGGGGGCTTCTTTGTCCTTTCGCCCAAAGTCATTGACTTGATCGACGGAGACCAGGTCAGTTGGGAGCGGGAGCCCTGCGAGCGCCTCGCCAAGGACAGGCAACTCAGCGTATATCGGCATCGCGGCTTCTGGCAGCCAATGGATACGATGCGGGACAAAGTTCACCTCGAGGAACTGTGGAATACCGGGAGGGCGCCTTGGAAGGGCTGGTGAACGCCTCGTTCTGGGCCGGCAGGCGTGTCTTCCTCACCGGGCATACCGGGTTCAAGGGGAGTTGGCTATCCCTATGGCTGCAGCACATGGGGGCGCAGGTGACCGGGTACGCTCTGGCGCCGCCGACGAGCCCAAGCCTGTTCGAGGTTGCGAACGTTGGTCGCAACATGCGCTCCATCACCGGAGATATCCGTGACCAGGCAGCCTTGAGCCATGCGGTCGCCGAAGCTCACCCCGAGATCGTCATCCACATGGCGGCACAGTCACTCGTCCGGCTCTCCTATGAGACGCCCGTGGAGACCTACGCAACCAATGTCATGGGGACCGTAAACCTGCTTGAGGCTGTCCGCCAGACCAGCGGCATCAAAGCCGTGGTCAATGTCACGAGTGACAAGTGCTACGAGAACAAGGAGTGGGTCTGGGGTTATCGCGAAAGCGATCCGATGGGGGGGTACGACCCATATAGCAACAGCAAGGGATGCGCCGAGCTTGTCACCTCGGCTTACCGGAACTCATTCTTCAATCCGTCGAAGTATGGTGAGCATGGCGTGGCGGTGGCCAGTGCGCGCGCCGGTAACGTGATTGGCGGAGGCGATTGGGCCCGGGATCGTCTGATCCCCGATATCCTGGCTGGTTTCC
>Ga0335071_10006300_pt1 | contig 12245 bp, 12 predicted proteins | sample Lox_Sample_15_FD_206724 | JGI IMG/M metagenome (GOLD analysis project Ga0335071, IMG submission 206724) | Soil microbial communities from Loxahatchee National Wildlife Refuge, Florida, United States - Lox_Sample_1.5 | ecosystem: Environmental > Terrestrial > Soil > Wetlands | place: USA...
GTTCCGCCATTGCCACTCGTCGTGACCTGCGCTGACGGACCGAGAGCATTCTGGTAGAACGCCATCACCTGGTCCTTCGAGTCCGAAGTGAGATAGTTGGCAGTCGTCATGGACTTGCCGGCGATGGTCATGTGCAGGTTTCCCTTGCCCTGCGTGGCGCCGGGATAGATGTCGACTCCAAGATCGCTGGCCGTGACCGGTGTCGACAAGCTGGTGCTACTCTTAACGGCCTTGGCAACCTTATAAACGCCATAGCCGACAATGCCGGCTCCGAGAACGCCGATGGCGACGAAGATGGCGACGATGATGAGAACAATCTTGAGTGCGCTCGAGCCCTGCTTGGGGGGCGGCGCAGCAATCGGTTGGTAGGGCGGAACCGGCGGCGCAGTTGGTTGCGAAGGGACTGGCTGAAAGCCTTGGTTGTCGGGTGCGTCGGGCATAGTCACTTCCTTTTGTAAAACGGGATTGGGTGGTGAGGCGCTGCGATCCGAGTTGCACAAACTATACCTCATCCACGGCATGATGAGGTTGAATTCCGCAAGATCGAATAGGCATAAGGTCATGTTCCAATCCGGGAAGCGACAACCGGCTTCAGGACAACGCGGACCATTCCAAAAGCGTGAACGAACCCGAGCCGGGGCGCTTTACCATCGAGAGGGTAGACTCGACTTATAGGGAGCTTCGTCATGAAGATGCGACCGGGTTCGCAGACCGGGTTTTTGCTGTGCGGCAAAGAGTGGAGCGACGGCGAAGCCATGGAAGTGCGATCGCCTTGGGACCAGGGCCTGGTAGGGCGGGTGACGGTGGCTACGCGGGCCGATGCACGCCAGGCGGTGCATCATGCCGTGGTGAGTATCCGCCGGACTCGCGCGTTGCCGCGCTGGAAACGGCGCGAAATCCTGGAAGACGTGGCCGCCGCCCTGATCGAGCAGAAGGAGCGGTTTGCGCAGCTGATGGTGGCCGAGGCCGGCAAGCCGGTGCGGCTGGCGCGAGCGGAAGTGGATCGCGCGGTGTTGACCTTTAAGACGGCTGCCGAAGAAGCGGTGCGGCTGGGTGGCGAGAGCATCCCGCTGGACTTGACGGAGGGCAACGAAGGCCGCTGGGGGCTGGTGCAGCGATTTCCCGTTGGGCCGGTCCTGGCCGTTACGCCGTTCAATTTTCCGCTGAACCTGGTGGCGCACAAAGCTGCCCCGGCCATCGCCGCCGGCTGCCCGCTGATCCTGAAGCCGGCGCCCGAAGCGACCTTCACCGCGCTGGCCCTGGGTGAGGTAATCCTCAAGGCCGGATGGCCCGAAGAAGCGCTGGCCGTGCTGCCGCTGCAAAACGCCGACACAGCGTGGCTCGCGGAAAAGGAAGATCGCATCAAGCTGGTGAGCTTTACCGGCTCGGCCAAGGTGGGCTGGGAACTGAAGGCCCATTCCGGCCGCAAGCGCGTCGTGCTCGAGCTGGGAGGCAACGCCGCGCTGGTGGTTCACAGCGACTGGAAAGATCTAGACGACGCGGCCGCGCGGACGACTCATGCGGCATTCAGTTACGCCGGGCAGTCGTGCATCAGCGTGCAGCGCGTTTTCGTTGAGCGAAGCATCTTCCAGACCTTCGTTTGGAAAGTAGTGGATTTGGCCGCCAAGCTGGGTGCCGGCAATCCTGCGGACGAAGCAACGGAAGTGGGACCGATGATCCGGCCGAGCGACGCGGAGCGCGTCGAAGCGTGGGTGAAGGAAGCGGTGGACGCCGGCGCCAAGCTCGTTGCAGGGGGCGAAAGAAATGGATCGGTGGTGGCTCCGACGATCCTGACGGGAACCGCGCCGGGAATGAAGGTTCGCGACGAGGAGATCTTCGGGCCCGTGGTGGCGATTGAGCCCTACGACGATTTTGAGGAGGCGCTTGCGGCAGTGAATCACTCGAAGTACGGTCTGCAGGCGGGACTGATGACGCGGGATTCGGGGCGCATCCTCACCGCGTATCGCGAGCTGGAAGTGGGCGCGCTGATTGTTGGCGACACGCCAAGCTGGCGGCTCGACCCGATGCCGTATGGCGGCGTGAAGGATTCCGGCCTGGGACGCGAAGGTTTGAGGTCCGCCATCGAAGGAATGACCGAGCCGCGCATGCTGGTGATGACGGCGCCAAGGTAAGTATCCGCATCAGCGAGCGACATGCCGGGTTTCAGAGGGGACAAGAATCCTCACGCGTTTGTCTGCAGGCCGCAGAGCATCCGCCGGTCATGCGTGCGCTAGATTCTTCTTCGATCCTGGCCTTGGAGAAGAGGCCGCCTCGAAATCTATTACTTCTTCTGCTTGGCGCGTGCGGCTGCCCACCGTTTGCGCTGCGCTTCGGCAATGCGCTTCCGTCCCTCAGCGCTGATCCTGCGCTTTCTTGCCGGCTTGGCCTTCACGGCTGTTTTTTTTGCGGCGCGCCCCGCCCGGGTCGTTGTACTGCCTAAGTTGGCCAGCAGTGTGCGTGCCTGCTGGAGCCTTGCTATCTCGGAGTCAATTTGAACAAGAATGTTTTCTATCGCCATAGGCTAAAGAATAACTCATGGAAGCGGATTCTAGAATGTCTTGCCCAGCGAAATTCGACCGACTTAAGCTCGAAGTTAGGGATTGGGAACCGCTCTCACTTGCCGATTCGAGTGGGATTATACGAATGACGCGCCGAGAAACGCTGATCGAGAAACTGGTTCTCGCGCGCCATCTGAGCGTTCGAGAAAGGGGCGAGTTAGACCCTTCGACAGTGGAAAGAGCCGAGATAGTGCATGTGATCTCGCGGGTTCTCGATGAGTCGGACAGCTTCCCGCCCGGCGTGTCCCCATGGGAAAAGGGAGAACTTGTCTACGAAGGGCACTTTCTTCAGCGGCTCAAAGACCAGTCCCTGCGCCTGTGGTGGCAGAGATCTCGACCAATCCAGCCTAGGCTGCTCGGACAGCAGATCTATAAGGATTTCCCTGATAGAAATGGGGCCATCGAAGAGTTCATTCGGAGGGAGTGGGGCAGCGGCGAGATCGACGGAGTCTTTTTGACCCGGTAACAGACTGCGGCCAAAATGATGTGGGGACAGGCACCTGCCTGTCCCCCTTTCCACTCGACTGCGTTCTCACAGGTTAGGCTCCAAGATACTCCACATGCACATAAGTGCCGAGGCGCACGTTGTAGGCGAGATACCATCCGGGATGGTCGGGATCTTCATAGATCACGATCTGATCTGAGTCCCATAGCCAGTCTGAACAGAAGGAGAGATCGGCAGCGGCAACCATCCAGTACCATCCGTTGAACCAGAATCTGCTGGGCCCGCCGCCCTGCAGAGCCCATACGTGTTTGGGACCGAAGCCTCCGGTGAAACGGCCGTGTTGCCAGGGATTGTCCAGATGATAGGCCGGGTCGGCGGGCCCTGAATCGTGACCTACCCAGGTCTTTCCCTTGTCAACGTGAGGAGCATTGGGATGGCCCGGCTGATCGCTATAGTTGTGGTTGGTTCTAGCCGGCACCGGAGTGCCGTGGATAGCCGGGGGCCCGTGCTTGGGGATGGGAGGATGGCTCTCCTGTGGATGCTGCGCAAAAGCCGGCACCGCGAGCGTAAGCATGGCTGCGACCGCAAATTGCATCGATTTCATAGTTACCTCCATGTTGGCCGGAGGGACAAATTCGTCTCGATCAGCGTCCCTCTCGTGCCAGAACCATTAGATGCACGCCGCATTCTTACACACGGGGCCTCTCCAGCGCTTTGAATTCTTGCGCAAGACTCCTGCTTACAGGGACGAAGTTTGAATCGAAACCAATGCGGAGTTAGGCATTTACCGCAACGGGAGCACGCCGCCACGCGTAGAGCGGGAATTGATTGGCCAACTCGACCACTTCGCCCCGGATGCGGGCCAGCGCCGTCTCGTCATTGCGTTGTTCAAGCGCCTTTGCGATCCATGCAGCGATGGTGCGCATCTCCGGCTCCTTCATGCCGCGGGTGGTAAGCGCAGGCGTACCCACACGAATACCGGAGGGCTTAAGCGGCGGGTTGGTATCCCACGGAATGGAGTTTTTGTTCACCGTAATGCCAGCCTTGCCAAGAGCGACTTCGGCTTCGTTGCCGAGGATGCCTTTCTGGAAGACGTCGACGAGCATGAGATGGTTATCCGTTCCGCCCGAAACCAGGCGAAATCCTGCCCCACTGAGCGCCTCAGCCAGGACCTTGGCGTTGGCCACTGTCTGAGCAGCGTACGTGCGGAACTCAGGACGCAACGCCTCAGCGAATGCGACAGCCTTGGCGGCGACGATATGCACGAGTGGTCCTCCCTGCTGGCCGGGAAAGACGGCGCGGTCGATGTCCTTGGCGAGGGTCTGATCGGGCTTCTCACCAGTCTTCATGTCTTTGCCAACGATGATCAGGCCGGCGCGGGGGCCGCGCAGGGTCTTATGTGTCGTGGTGGTGGTGATGTGCGCGTGCGGCACAGGTGAATCGTGCACGCCGCCGGCGACCAGGCCGGCGATGTGCGCCATATCGAAGATGAAATAGGCCCCCACTTTGTCAGCGATCTGCCGCATGCGGGCGAAATCCCAGAAGCGCGGGTAGGCGCTGCCGCCGCCGATGATAGCCTTTGGCTTCTCCTGCTCGGCGACCTTCTCCATCTCGTCGTAGTCGATGGTTTCCTTGTCGCGGCGGACATGATAGAACGTGGTGCGATAAAGCTTGCCGCTGAAGCTAAGCCGATGGCCGTGGGTCAGGTGCCCACCATGGGAGAGATCGAGGCCCAGGATCGTATCGCCAGGCCGCAGTACGGCCGCGTAAGCCGACGCGTTGGCCTGTGAGCCGGAGTGTGGCTGCACATTGATATGCTCGCCACCGAAGATCTGGCGCGCGCGGTCGCGGGCAAGATTCTCGACCAGGTCGGCGAATTCGCAGCCGCCGTAGTAACGCCGGCCCGGATAACCCTCGGAGTATTTGTTAGTGAAGACCGAGCCGGCGGCCTCGAGGACAGCTTCGGAGACGAAGTTCTCGCTGGCAATCATCTCCAACCCCTCGTGCTGGCGAAGGGTTTCGTGATCAATGGCGGCAGCGACCTCGGGATCGGCTTGGGCGAGAGGGAGCGACATGCGGTCAGTCATAGGAAGATTTTAGCTGTTCCCGGCAAGGCGGGTGCTGTGAACATGCAACCTCAGCGAACTTTGCATTCGTGCCTGAAAATTGGCAGGGCAGATTCCGAGAGACGCACCAGAGCGCACTTTGGTTGCAAAAAAATCTCGGAACCGCACAACTACTTCTTTTGAAGCGTGTCTGGTGGTGACATGGGCCGGAAATCAAATCCCAAGGCCCGTGGAGGAACCACATGAAGCAGACAGTGATGATGCTTGCCGTGGCCGCCCTGATCGCCTCGGGACCGGCCTTTGCTCAACAGAGCCAACCGCAAACGCAGCCGAACCAGCCCGCCGCAACACCTCATGAGCGGGAACAGAACCAGCAGGATCGGATCGCGAACGGCATCGACTCAAAGCAGCTGACCGCCGGAGAAACAAAGAACCTGGAAGGACGCGAAGCCAATATCAACCGTGAAGTAAAGGACGATCGCGCGGCCGACAATGGCAAGCTGACGCCGCAGGAGCGGCAGCAGATCAACACGCAGCAGAATCATCTGAGCAACTCGATCTACCAGGACAAGCACAACGCGAACACGGCGCACTATGGAAACAATGAAGTGGGGCAGCGCCGCCAGAATCAGCAGGACCGCATTGCCAACGGTTTGCGCAACGGCTCAATGAATGCGAATCAGGCTGCGCGCGTGGAGAACCGCGAGCAGGGCATTAACGAGCAGGACCATGCCGACCGCCAGGCAAACGGCGGCAAGTTGACCGGCCAGCAAAAGGCGCAATTGAACAGGAAGCTGAACCGCACAAGCCGCACTATCTACAGGGACAAGCACAACGGAAGATAACTCGTCTTACCGCGCCAGGGTCCGCTGCGCAACACCAAGTACATGGCTATTTGAGGAGTTATAGAGAAAGACGACGAGCCGCAATGGCTCGCCGTCTTTTTCTGCGCGCTGAAGCTCTGAGCCGGAGAGGCGCAGCGTGCGCCCGTCGGCAGTGCCCGAACCAAATTCCTTGAAGGCGCGCACCACTGCGACATAGCGAAGCGTCCTGCCCGCGTTCTCACCCCGGACGATCTGCGATTGAGCGGCATCCTCAGCCACGGCCGCGACCAACGTCCCTTTATGACCGGGATCGCCCTTCACGGAGAATTCGATCGCTCCGTCGGCGGCAAGACGTGCCTCGCCGATCTGCAGTGCAAGCTTGGGCGTAGCTGCCGCGTGAGTGATTTCCTGAGCCAGCTTGGAGGGATCGTAGCCGGCTACCTGCTCGCCGCCATCCACGACAAATTCGGGCGTGGCTGGAGACGGAAGCGAGAAATGCCTCACATACTGCTCCTGGTGAAGGTCGATGATCTCGAGCGAGAACGGATCGCTCCAGCCCTGATGATTCCAGTAGGTGACATGTTCGCTGAGCACGATGAGTTGCGCTCCCGGAACTGGCTGCTTCGCATCAAGCTGTTCGAGCGCCGCGTCGGCCGGTGGGCAATCGGAGCAGCCTTCTGAGGTGAAGAGCTCGATGAGGACGGGCTGAGGCGCGGATGGCGCGGCGTCGGTCTGCGCCGGCACGAAGCGGCTGACAAGGGAGGCGGCCATCGCGAAGAGCAGCGCAATGCGAACGATCGGTCTTCGGGGAAACAGAGACATACGCAGTCAGGACTTCATGGCGTTCGCGATAGTGACAAGCTGGCTTCGCTCGCGATCCTGATACCGATTATCCTATCCTGTCCCCAATGCGATTTTTCTCCAACTGGCGCATGGTGGCGTGGTCCGCGTTGATCGTTGTTTCGGCGCGTGGAGCAGGCGCCGTCGATTCCGCGCAGCCGAACGCGGTTACGCTGACGCCGACGAGTGTGGTTGCGGGCTCCCCGGAGCTGATTCGGGTGAATGCCCCTGCCGGCGTGACGCTCGACGGAGAGTGGCAAGGCAAGAAGCTGGAGTTTTTTCGCGGACGCGACGGCAAGAGCTGGTACGCGCTGGCTGGCGCGGATGTCCAAGCCGCTGTGGGCGCTTCGACTCTGAAACTTCTGGAGCATACCGCTGGGGGGCATGTCGTAGATTTGAGCCGCGCGGTGGAGATTCATGCTGCTCACTACGCAACGGGCACTCTGACCGTGGAGCCGAAATTTGTTGAGCCGCCGCCGGAAGAGATGGCACGGATCAAATCGGAGATTGACCTGAAGCAAAAGGTCTTTGCGGCAAGCGCTTCAGAGCCATTGTGGAGCGGGGATTTTCGTGCGCCTGTGACGGCGCCTGCGACAAGCAGCTTCGGCATGCGGCGCACATATAATGGCAAGCTGGCCAGCGTGCATAAGGGGATGGATTTTCGCGCGGCGACGGGGACCACGGTGCGTGCGGGTAATAGTGGCGTCGTGGTGCTGGCGCGGCCGTTGTATTACGAAGGAAATTGCGTGGTGATCGATCACGGGCTGGGGCTCTTCACGGTGTCGATGCACCTGAGCCGCATCGACGTGAAGGAGGGTCAGCGTGTGCGAACAGGCGAGCGCATCGGACTGAGCGGCGCCACGGGCCGCGTAACCGGGCCGCATCTGCACTGGGCCGTGCGCTGGCAGGATGCGTATCTCGATCCGGCGAAGATGCTGCGGATGCAACTAAGCGGAGTGCGCTAGCGCGTGAGCGCTTCTTCTTTGATTTCGGACTGCGACTCTGCGCTTGATTTGAGCGCCGTGGCACTTTCCTCGCGCAATGCCTTGAAGGCGCGATAGACGAACCAGCCGAGATACCAGCCGTCGATGAACTTGTAGGGAGTTTCGCCGGTGGTGTAGTGGCCGCAGGGCAGCGCGTGCGGTTCGAAGCGAATGCCATCGCGGCGAAAGGCCTCGACCACCTGGAGCGAATATTCCTTTGGGAAGGTCAGATCGTAGTTCGCGTAGACGACGAGCACGTTCTTGCCGGCGGCGTTGGCGGCGGGACTCCTGAAGACGTCGTAGTAGCTCACCGGGCTGATAGCGGACCATAACGCGCAAAGCCGTTCCTGCGTGAGGCCGGCTTCTTCGACGGCCTGGCGGATGTGGCGCGTGCTCTGCCCAGCCCAGACCACATCTCCAAAAGCTGTCGACGCATGATTGAAGGCGTTGACGCGGAGGCGCGGATCGTGGGCGCTGGCAAGATAGGCATAGCACGAGCCCAAACTCGTGCCAAGCACGCCAAAGTGTTCATAGCCCTGCTCCTCGAGCCAGTCGAGACAGCAGCGGATATCGACCACGGCCTGGCGGCAGGCGGAGATAGTGCGCCCGATGTTGGCGCTCACAGCGTAGTCGGAGCGCTCGAGTTCCTCGGGCCGGCGAATGTCGTGGTACGGCTTGGAGAGCCGCAGCGCCGACACACCCATGCGGTTGAAGAGCGTGCAGAGCGAGTTGTGGCTGAAGCCATCGGCGTTCCACTGCGGCAGAACAACGATGGCCTGTTTAGGCCGCGCGGGATCTTTGTGGGCGGGCGCGGGGTACCAGCGCGCATTGACAAGATCGTTTTCCGGATAAGGAGTGCGCTCGGGAGAGGTAAAGCGGAGAAACTGCGCCCGCGGCAGAATTCCTGCGGCGGCCTGTTTCTTGAGCTCGGCGTCCTTGGCCAGCGTTTCAGGCCGAACGTTGGTGGGATAAAGCTGGGGAAAGCGCTCTTCGAGCCGGAAGTCGGTGGGCCGCTTGTAACCGAAGAAGAGATGGCTGTTGCGGATGAGTAACTGGTTGATGCGCACAATAGCCGCTTCCGCAGCCGCGTTATCGCGCAAAACTTCCTGGCTGGGAACAGATGAGCCGAAGCCATGCGATTCGAGAAAGGGCGCGACCCACTCGAATCCCCACTCGAGAGGGCGGACGATGCGATTTTCGTCGCGCGTGGTCAGACGCGTTTCCCACGCGTACATCCGGCGCGCATACCAGTTCCTGAGCATGGCGATACTGCAAGTTTAGCAATGCAGGGAGCAGAAAGGCGAAGGGCATTGGAGGAGAGGAGAATCGATCAGTCCGAAGGATGTCCCGGCCAAGCGGATAGATGTGACAGCCACAGTGGCCGGGCAAGAGACTGCAGTCAGTTGCTGTGCCTGCCGAGCAGGCCATCGAGGGAAATGATTACCTTGAACCAGAAGTTGTCGCCCCGAAGCGGTTGCGAATCGATTCAGGCGGCGGATTGAGCGCGTCGCTTCGACATCTCATATGCGACGATCCAGGCAATAGCCAACACAGTAATCAGAGCGATGATTCCCTGCGAGATGACGCAGTAAAGACACCAGACCTGCAGAACATTGCGTTCGATGCTGGAGAGATGAAGGGCAAAGGCCAGCCCGAGGAGAGCAGCGCCGGAGAACAGAATGCGCCGGCGCAGGAAAGCCAGAAGCGCAAGCAGGAGGTAGCCGGCGATGCCGACAGCGGCGACGGGGATGTGCGCCACTTCAGAGTAAGAGCTGTGATTCACGATGCCGCAGTCCCAATGCTCGTTGATGGAGCAGGGTTCGGTGGCGGTGGAATAGTGGATGCGCAGCGCCATGGCTGAGATGACGACGCCGGCAAAAGCGAGAAAAACGAGGAGAAAGCGCATGGTGGAAAGAAATGTCGGGGAAGTGCCTGCCCAATCAATTTTAGCCTAGCCGCACCAGGCGAGAAGGAGCAAGAGTGCGACGGAAAGACAGGTGCCCGGGGTAGGATGAAAACGATGATCCGGAACGAGCGCCAAGGCCAGCCGACCGCTGATGACCGGGACGAAAAGCGCGTGGCGTTTTTCGGTGGAAGCTTCGACCCTCCGCACCTGGGCCACCTGGAGGTGGCACGAGCCGCGCGAGCGGCGTTCAGGCTGGATTCGGTACTGTTCGCGCCTGTGGGGTCGCAGCCGTTGAAGCCGGAAGGTGCGATGGCCAGTTTTGACGATCGCGTGGAGATGACAAAGCTGGCGATCCGGGGCGAGCCCGGCTTTACCCTCTCGCTGGCCGACGCGCCGAATGCAAGCGGGAAGCCAAATTTCACCCTCGAAACCCTGATGGGTCTGCGGCGAGGGCTTGGTGCAAGCAGTACCCTCTACTGCCTGATGGGAGCCGATTCGTTCTTAGGGTTGCGGCAGTGGCATCGGGCAGCGGAGATTCCATTTGTAGCGCCGCTGATCGTGGCGTCACGGCCGGGCGAGCCGCCCGGTGAGCTGATCGACGGGCTGCAGGCTGCTCTGCCTGACGGCTTGAGGCTGGAGTCGAGGCGGTCGTGGACCGAATCCGGCGTTGAGGTCGAGGAATTCGTGGTGGTAAACAGCGCGACCGGCCAGCACGCGCCATTTTTTGTCATGCCGGGGCTCGATATCGAAATTAGCGCATCGGCAATCCGCGAGCAGATCCATACTGCCCAAGGCGGGGAAACCGAGTCGCCCCAGTCTGTACCCGAAGCGGTTGCTGGATACATTCGGTCTCACGGCCTATACCGCTGATAATTGGCCGCCAGCCACTGGCGCGTCCGGTCCGGGCTATTCCCTACCCTGCGTTCCCTGCTCTACCATGAGGACTGGAGACTCAGCTCAACGCATGAATATCTCGCCGGCGCAGGCGTCAACGCTCGCCAAAGACCAAGTGGGAACCCTGGTGCAGGCCGCTGCCGCGGTTTGCGAAGAGAAAAAAGGGCAGGACACGCGGATCCTCGAACTCGATCCAGTGGACTCAGGCCTGGCCGACTTTTTCCTCATCACTTCCGCCTCAAATCAACGCCAATCCGTCACCATCGCCGATGAGATCGAGCTGCGGCTTAAACGGGACTTCGGCGTCTACGCTCACTCCGTTGAGGGTCGCCGCAATGGCGAATGGATTCTCCTCGACTATGTGGACTTTGTGGTCCATATCTTTCTCGCCGAACGGCGCGCTTATTACGATATCGAGCGGCTGCGGAAGTCGGCTCGGCCGCTGACCCCAGCCGAATTCGATGCGGAGTTGAAGTCTGCGCTCGCCGCGAAGACGCGGGCCGCGCGCGACAAGAGACCCGCGAAGGATGCGGCGAAGACCACGGCCCGTAAGAAAGCGAAACCGGCGAAGGCGCGATCGAGAAAAGTTTCACCGAAGAAAATACCCGCGAAGAAGAGCATGCCCGAAGTCAAGACTCAGAAGAACCACTAAGTGAACTGGACAGTTTGCGGCGCGGAAGGAGAAAGGGCGCCCGATCGGGCGCCCTTTTAGTGTTTGCGTTCTGTGACGATTTAGAAGTTGATCTTCATACCGTATTCGATCACGCGGGAGGTTCCCTGGCCAAAGACACCGGAGCCGTTGCCAGCGCGAAGCGAGGCGCGGTTATAGGGGTCGGTCGGCAAGTACGAACCATCGGTGCCAGACACAGAATCCGACTGCGGCGCAGCGTTCAGATTGCCAGTCAGTTCTCCGTAATTCGCGAAGTTGAATAGGTTGAAAAATGCGACGGTTGGGGCAATTGAGAAGCTTTCTCCGAGTTTTGCTAGCTTTATGGGCCGGCCGAGCACGAAGTCAAAGGTCTTCAAGGTACCGTTGCCGACGTTGTTTGATATGGGCGCCCCAATGGTGCGGGTTACGGCTCCCAAAGCCGTAAGCTGCGCGGGAGTGAACAGTCCGGCGCCGATGAGCGCATTGCCTGCCGGTGTAAATCGCCCTGAGGAGGTTGAATTGTAATTGGAGATCACTTGGGCCAGATTCCTTTGATTGACGCCACGCATAAAGGAGCCTGGCCTTATTCCAGGAAGTTGATCTTGTATCGTGCCGTCTCCCGTCAGATCGGAGTTGAAGATTTCGCCGGTGGTGTTACCGCCATCGTCCAGGTAAAGATCGGTAGATAGCGGGGTATAGTAGTGCCCGATGAAGCTGGTAGTCACGCCGCCCATCCAGGTAAAGTTGCCGCCGTAGGAAAGTTGCTGTCTGCGATCCAATCCGGCGTATCCCATGTAACTGATAGGGGCGTTGTAGTCCCACGACTCAGGACTAAAGTTCTGGTCTCCCGATTCCGCTTGGTCGCCACCGGCACTGCTAAGGAAGCGCGAGAAGGTGTAGGAGATTTCGAAGTCGGAGCCCTTGATGGCCTGAACCGGGATCCGGGTCGACTGGTTGAAGCTGACCTGGAGGCCGTTGTACACTGAGCGGCCCTGAGGATACAGAATCTCCATCTGGCCAAAGTAGGGGTTCATTCCGGGGAAAGCCGCGCCTTCATCGGTAGTCAAGCCGAAGGCACCG
>Ga0335071_10006301_pt1 | contig 12244 bp, 5 predicted proteins | sample Lox_Sample_15_FD_206724 | JGI IMG/M metagenome (GOLD analysis project Ga0335071, IMG submission 206724) | Soil microbial communities from Loxahatchee National Wildlife Refuge, Florida, United States - Lox_Sample_1.5 | ecosystem: Environmental > Terrestrial > Soil > Wetlands | place: USA: Florida...
CTGCGTAGTTGCGAGTTGTTTCCTGTCAATTTCAAGGTCACATCTGGGGTAACAACGGCGCCCAAGTCTGCCCACTTGTGACCAAAATCGGCGTTGGGAAGTCGCTGAAATCATTCGTTTTTAGACGCCGATGAACAATCTGTTGGTTACAGGTTCAAATCCTGGTGGGCCCAGCAACAGCCTCTCACTCCTTGCGTTTGCTACTGCCCAGTCCCTGAGAGCGTCACCACCTGCGGACTGGTCAATGCGGAGTCAGTAAACGTCAAGCTTCCGGTCACCGCTCCAGTCGCTGTGGGCGAGAAGGTCACGCCCACGACACAACTCGCTCCAGCTCCGATGCTAGCGCCGCAAGTATTGCTCGCTACAGCGAATCCTGCGCTCGCGCTCGCGGATGTCATCCCAAGAGCGCTGCTCAGGTGATTCGTTAAGGTCACCGTTCGCGCGGCGCTTGTGGTCCCCACCTTCACCGTGGAGAAAGCAATGGAGCTGGCGGAAAAAGTCACGGGGGCGCTGCCGGTTCCCGACAGAGTCACCGTTTGAGGACCCGTGATAGCACTATCGGCGAATGTCAACACTCCTGTAGCCGACCCTACCGCGGTGGGAGAGAAGTTCACGCCGACGGTGCAGCTCTTGCCAGCAAGAACGCTCGTGCCACAAGTGTTGCTGGCCACGGCGAACGGTCCAATCGTCGTAATGCTGGAGATGCTTAGTGCCTTCGTCAGTTTGTTGGTCAACGTCACCGTTTTGGCGGCACTGGTAACGCCCGCGACGGTGGCGCTGAAACTTAAAGTTGAGACCGAAAACGTAACCGGGGCGCTGCCGCTTCCCGAGAGACTTACCGACTGAGGACTGGTAACGGCGCTGTCGCTAAAGGCCAGAGTTCCCGTAGCTGTGCCAACGGCAGTCGGCGAGAACGTGACACCCACAGTGCAGGTTTTCCCAGCGAGGACGCTCGTACCACAGGTGTTGCTGGAAATGGCGAACGGTCCGCTCGCCGAGACGCTGATGTTGCTAAGCGGCACCGTCTGGTTGTTGGTCAGCGTCACCGTTTTGGCGGCACTGGTAGCACCCGCAACTGTGGCGCTGAAGGTAAGACTGGTCGCCGAAAGAGCCACGGGAGCGCTGCCGGTTCCGGACAAATTCACCGTTTGAGGATTGGTCACAGCGCTGTCGTTGAACGTCAATGTTCCCGTGGCCGAGCCGAGGGTCACCGGTGAGAAGGTCACTCCGACGCTGCAACTCGCGCCTGCCGCGACGCTCCCGCTGCAATTGTTGGTGGCCACAGTAAAGGGCCCGCTGGCTCCAACGCTATTCACAGTCAAAACGGTAGTGAGGTGATTGGTTAGCGTAATCGTGAGTGTGGAGCTCGTCGCTTCGACGACGCTGCCGAAGCTCAAGCTGGTCGGTGAAAACGTGACCGGCGCACTGCCGGTCCCGGAAAGCGTGACCGTCTGCGTTCCAGCATTGTCTGTGATCGTGATTTTGCCGGAAGCGGCTCCAACCGCGGTCGGCGCGAAAAACACCTGGATCGTGCACGATGCCGCGGGTGCGATCGAACCACCGCAAGTGTTGCTCTGGCTGAACGGACCTGTGGCGGCGACGTTCGAAACCTGCAACGGTCCATTTCCGCTGTTGAGCACCGTGATGACTCGCGCGCTGCTGGTGGTACCGGCAACCTGATTCGAAAAAGAAAGCGACGCTGGTGTAACAGAAGCGGCCGGGGCAGTGCCGGTACCGCTGAGAGCGATTGTCTGCGACGGACCCAAGTTGTAGGAATCATCACGCACGCTGAGCGATCCAGATACCAGACCGGCTGCAGTCGGCGCAAACGAGACACTCACGGTGCAATTGGTCGCCGCTACCAGCAGCGAAGGACAGTTATTGGCTTGAGAAAATACGCCGGATGTGGCGAAACTCAGGCCGTTGATCGGGCTGCCGCCGAAGTTTGCCACGGTGATCGTCTGGGGCAAACTGGTTGTGTTGACATTCTGCGAGAAGCTCAGCAAAGGCGGACTGAAACTGATCGCTGAAGGACGCGGCGCCGGTAACGGAACTGGTGTCGCGCCGAACACATAGTAGGGACCGAACCCCCCGGAGTAGTTCGTCAGACCACTTCCGGAAGCTTCGACCGCAGTCATACTGTCGACGATCTGCGCACCTCCGCCTCCCACCAGCACCAAGCCTCCCGGATCGATCGCGATGCTGTGAGGAGTTGCGCTGCTCCCCAAGGAAATCGAGGTCCAATTGGCGCCTGAAATGTCATCGACGCGAATGACCGATGGCGTGGGACCACTGGAGTCGGCAATGTAAATCCGGCCACCGCTGTCCACCGCAACTCCCACCGGACTTCCAAATCGAAAGATATAACCGTTGATAACGGGTGACTGCGTCAACGTGGTCCAACCGGCTCCTGTCAAATCGTCCATGCGAACGATTCTCTTGTTGCCGCTATCGGCAACGTAGATCGAGCCAAAGGTGTCGAACGCCACCGCATTCGAATATTCCGCGAACTGACCGACGCCGGATCCGAGGCCTGTGGCAGCCACCGTCCAGTTCGTACCGTTCATATCGTCCATGCGGATTAGGCGGGAGTTGCCGGTATCCATCACATAGATCTTCCCTGCGGCATCGATGCTGATGGCATTCGGATTGTTAAATTGCCCCACATCGCTTCCGGACGTTCCAAAGGTGGTCCAGTTCGTGCCCTGGAAATCGTCAATGCGTACGATGCGGCAGTTGTACCTGTCAGCGACATAGATGTGGCCCGCAGCGTCCAGCGCAATGCCATAGGCGCCATTGAATTGACCCACGCCGCCGCCTTGCGTTCCATATGTCCTCAGGTTCGTTCCGTCCAAATCGTCGGAGCGTACGAGTTGGGCGGAATTTGAAAAATACAGTGGCGTGTACGCCGAATTGAATGCCGTGAACCCGTTGCCGATCTGCGTCGCTGTTGGAGAAACCTGGGTGGTCTTGCCGTTGATCGCCTGCGGGACGCCATTTAGAGTCAGAGTGCCGCGGAACGTGCCCTGGAATGTATACACACATGTCACGCGCGTGCCGCTACCCGTACAACTTTCCACGAGAGAACTGCTCGTGAACGCGGCGTTGATAGCCATACTGCCGTCCGTGGAGAGAAACGCGAGGGTGGAACCGCCGATGCTCAGCGTACCTGGAGGACTGGTCACCGCACCGCCGGTGTTGGCGAATCCGCCCTGATCCAGGAACGGCGGGTATGAAACCGACGGGTAGACTGCCAGACTGGCCGCCACGGTGTGGCTGTACGCCCCACTGGTTCCCGTAATTATAAAATTATGGTTTCCCGTTGTTGTGGTGGCGGTAGTCGCGATATTCAGCGTACTGCCACCAGCCCCGCCGGGAATAGGATCCTGGCTGAACGAGACGTTGGCATCTGCCGGCAAGCCGCTCACGGTGAGAACGACATCGTCTGTAAAACCCGACGCCGGGATCGAGGTCACGATGTAATTCGTGGCATTGCCCTGCGCGACATTCTGCGAAATGGGCGTCACGGAGAGCGCGAACCCTGCTGGCGTTACAACCAGGGTCGCTGACGTGGAGAGGGTCAGGCTCGGGATGGTACTGGTTCCGATGATGGTGATCGGATAAGTGCCGAACGGCGTGTCCCAACCTGTCGTGATAGTAAGCGTGCTACTCCCGGATCCACCCGGAATCGAGCTTGGACTGAACGTAGCGCTCGCACTCGTCGGCAGTCCGCTGGCGCTCAAAACAACATCGCCGGAAAAACCTCCCACGGGCGTCACCGTCACGTTGTAACTGGCAAAATTGCCCTGAACCAGGCTTTGCGAAGTCGGCGAAGCCGATACACTGAAGTCTCCGGAAGGGTTGAGGTAAGAAAGTGCGCACATTCCCCCTTGCGCATTGAGCCAGTTCTGCTGAACCAGGTAATCTCGCGTGCCGAGGTTCATGTTGGCCAGCGAACCATTGCTCGCCAAGTAAGTGGCCCCGAACGTCCAGGCGCACTTGTCGGCGTTTTCCTCGCCACTGCTGTCATACCACGCGTTGAGATCGGGATCCGTCGCACTTTCTTCCAACTCGTGCGCAATGACGGATACCATCGCATCCGCCCCCACGTCCCCGTTCGGGCTGCTGCTGGTCTGCTCTGCGCAAGCCGCGATCGACGGACCCGAAGCATTCCCTACGAATGAGTATTTGATATCCCAGGTTGTGCCACCTACCGTGAAGCTGCCGTTGTTATGCCATCCGCAGTATTTCGTAAGAAAGCCGGAAGTCTCGTTGATGCCCGGGGCCGTCAGGACAAAGTAGACGCCATTGGGATCCGGGCCGTTGGCGAACTGAGTCAAGGCAGTCGCGACGATACTGGAGATATCGGCGTCCGCCAGGGAAGTACTGTTCCCGGCTACCGTGGTCTGTCCCGCAAATGTGACGGCATTAGGGACACCTCCGGCCGTGTCGCCATACGTAGTGTTGATGTTGAAGTAGGGAGAACCGCCCTCGTTGCTTATGAAGTCGGTGAGAATTGGGGGGCCCGTTGGATCGAGATTGTTCCAATCGCCGTACCAGATGTAATAGACATTGATTGCATGCAGTACCGGCCCGCCGTGATAATCGATCCCGTTGCCGGTGGTCACGGATGCAGTGGAGGCATTCGGGGGAACCGCGTTCCGGACGCGATCCCCGCGGCCATTCGGTCGTGTGTCCTTGTTTCGCTTCCCGCTGCCTTGACCCGCGTAGGCACTGGTTAACAAAACGCCACAAATGAATACACTGGCAGAAAAACGAGAAAACGGGATGCGCATGACCGCTCCCTTGGTACACCACTGTCTCTGTACAAGGTCGTATCTTCCATACAAAGGGCCGGCACACTACAACTTAGTCCCTCGTCAGCCTCTCCTTGTGCGCAACCGGGACAGCGATTCCGGTGGTCAGGATCGATTGGCGTTTTGTGTGAGCAGAATTCAAGAGGTACCCACAACGACCGTGAGCACTCGTCAAAACGATTCGGAGTTAAAGGTTGTCCCGGAGTCTAAAGCACCACGAATGCAGTCCGCATTCCTCGTGGCAATTCACTGCGATCAAGGCTGGCTATCTCCGAACTCCCACGTCTCTCAGCCAGCTCTTATACGCCCCACCCATGTTCGTTGGCACGCCAGGGTCCCACCCGAGTTCAGGTCGAATTCGGGTCACAGAATAATCCACCTGTCTTTGATGCTTGTCAAGTAGCACGCAAGTTTTTTGCAAAAATTCGATGACCGGCAATGGACGGGGAGCGATTCGGAGCGCCTCATACGCCAAGAAGATGCGGGCAGACGGGGGAACACAGAAGGCTTAAGCGGGTAGAAGGAGAGAACGAACGAACCGATTTTCGAAAAACTTCCTCGAGAGTCCCGGGGTTAATTAGTAGGGCGCTGAGCGTTCTGCTGGGCTCTGTTCTGTTCCGCCTGAATCTGCTGGCGCTGCTGATACATCTTCTGCAGATCCTGCATCATCTGCCCCATCGGTGCGGACCCGCCCGAACTGCCATCCATGCTGGAAGAATTGGTCAGAGCCGCCACGCGATTGGGGCTCGGTGCCAAGGTGGGCGAGGACGGCTGATCAGCATCCGGCGAAGCCGAGGCTGAAGGTTGGTCCGCTCCAGAGGCCGCTGACGTCGAAGCCGATTCAGTAGAGGGCGGCGCTTCTGGTGATGGCGCGGGCGTTTCGGAAGTAGCCGAATCGGACGCTGGGGCAAGACCTGAGTTTTCGGCAGCCGTCTTTTCAGCCAGTGCCGCTTCCGCGTTCACCTGGAAGGCCGTTTTTCCGGGGGCGCCCCAGCCGCGCATCATTCGAACACCCGGCCCGGATGGCACTGCCGGAGTGGCGACGGTGGAACCGTCCGCCGCAAGAATGTCGTCCGCCTTCCCATGCTCGGTCACAATCACGCTGCGCAGGCTGTCCTCGTCGTCGGCAGACGCCTGAATGATGTAGTCGAAATTCGTGCCGTAGAGCAGGGTGGAAACGACATCCCTGACAGGAGCAGGGCCGATATGAAGAGCCACGCGCTCTGAGGCCGCGCTGGAGGGGACCTCGACCGCCGCGCCTGTGGCGGTGCGGATAGCCATTAGGATATCCGTCAACGTGGAATTCTCAGTATCAATCGTAAGCAGCTTTCCGTCCCAGGTAACCTCGGGGGGCTGCGTCAGGATCTGATCCTCAACCGGAGTTCCTGCAACGAGCGGAACGCGAGGATTGGCTGCCGGCTGCTCCTGCGGAACCGGAGCGGTTTCAGCCGGCTTATTTTGCTCCTGAGCTCGAGCCGCGCGCGGAGCCGCTTGTCCGAAGGCCAGCGAAGCGCAACTGAGAATGACAATGCCGATCCACAGGTCAGGAGGCGCCAGGCGACGGAAAGCGCCGTGAATGGAGAACGCATGCCCTACAGGAGCTATCAAGCATCTCTGCTTCATCGGCTTATCCTCTCCTCCACCTGCCATGCCTGAAAACCTGCCGATTCGCAGCTTGACATTCGCCGGGCCTTCAGTCCGTGGAGGTTCCGGAAGAACTTGCCCAGGGAAACGCTGAAAAGCATGCACGGAAGCGCTCCTCCCCACAGAGGTGAGCATTTCTACAATTACACCAGCGAGGGAGGCGTCTCTTTGTTCCCGCGCAACCAGCCCAAAACGGGCTGGAGCACGGTCTGCCAGCATTCTCCGCCCCGGAATCGTGCCCTTCTTTGCTCTAGCGCAAAGAAGGAACCGGGATTTTACATTATTTAGAGAAGTCGGACCTCGACTTCCCAGGTTCACAGACGAGATCCGCTTAGTGACGAGATCGGCCTTTCCTGCGGGACCTCCCCCCTGCAGGAGCCAGCAGAGACAACGTTCCGAGTTGACGGTCGCCCGGTTCGCCCGTTGCGGCTACCCCCAACAACTTTCGGATACGTCAACCCAGGGCGTCCGGTGCCCTTGAGCCAATTTGTGGGGAGAAACTGGGGACAATCCAAATGTGATTCGCGCCGGCCGTCCAGCGGCTCGCGAAAGGCGGTTCTTCCGCCAGTGGTTAGCACTCTCACGCCTAACATTAGGTTTCAAAATCACGCGCCCGAACTGACACCGCATTGTGCGGGTCGAGGAATGAGCTGACACTATGAGTGCACAACCCATGCGCGAACGTCTGACCCTGGATCCAGGCACAATGCTGAGGCGCAGGGCCGCGTCAGTCCAGAGCTTTGCTGCGTTTGCAGATCTTCCGGCGGCCGATTGCGCCGCCATCGTCTCCACAGCTCAGGAACGCCATTTCCTGCGGCGTCAGACCGTATTCTTCGAGGGAGATCCAGTCCACCACGTGGTCCTGCTCGTCTCCGGGTGCGTCAAGATAACGCAGCTGGGGGCGAATGGGAATGAAGTAATCTTGCGTCTGAACGGACCTGGTGATCTACTGGGCGGCGTGGGATCGTGCGCCGACTGTTGTCATTGCTCGACGGCGCGCACCGTAGAGCCTTCGTCTGCGCTTATCTGGGAGAACCGCCAATTTGAAGCGGTTTCGGAGCGATTCCCGATTCTGCGGCGAAATATCGCGCATATTCTGGAGCGCAGGCTCAATGAACTGGATGTGCGATACCGCGAGATCTCCACGGAAAAGGTAGGATCGCGCCTTAGCAGCCAATTGGTTCGGCTGTTCGAACAGGTGGGTAAGAAGGGTTACGACCATGTTGAAATCGGGCTCTCGCGCCGCGAGTTGGCGCAGTTGACCGGTACGACTCTGTTCACGGTCAGCCGGTTGCTCTGCAACTGGGAAACCCAGGGCATCGTCAGCGCGAAACGGGAAGCGGTCCTGGTGCGGAATTTAACCGCACTGCAAGAGCTCTCACGAGCAGAATAGATCTGATTCAATCGGGGTGTACCGATGCGAGTTCTTCATGCCAGTGCTCTGACGCTGCTGTTCCTCACATTCGTTCGTCCCGGCTTCGGACAGTCCACGGAACCAGCGTCACAAGAACCGGCTGCCCAGGCACCGGCTGCGCAACCCGCTGAGAGCACACCTGCGAACGACAACCAGGAACAGCCGGACGCTCCCGCTCGCGTGCGCCACCGAGCCTTGCAGGTTCCCTGCTGGAAACAAGCCGGTTTGCCGCCAGATCTTGTGAATCAACGCTGGAAACTCGAGGATCAGGCGAAGGTACGGATCGCAGCGGCGTGCAACGAGGCTTCGACTACAGCCCAGCAAAAACATGACAAGATCGAAGCGATCAACGCTGAAAGAGACCGTGCCATTGCCGATCTGATTCCCGCCAAAGAACTGGCAGCATTCAACGCGTGCCAAGCCAAGTGGGACAAGGCCCACCCAAAACCGGCGGGCGAGAAAGCGCTAGGACCTTGCGGGGGCACAATTCCTGCTAACTCGGAATCATCGATGCCTGAAATGGGTCATTCGGAGCACCACTAGGCTTGCAGACACATTTGCGGTCATCCCGTTGAGGGTCATTCTGACCGAACTGCAAGACACCTGTGAGATCGACTCGGCAAGCGTACGCGTTTTCGTCGCATATGCCCGCTACTTTTCATGGTGCGACCCCTTCTGCTTTGATTACTCCAGGAAGGGATTAGCCACTTACTTTGAGACCTGCTGAAGGTTCAGTGTGACCATTCCCACGGGCTCGACGTCCCGGGGATCGATGAGCGCACTGCCATCCTGAGCCTGGAAGCTGTGGCGCAAGCCTCGCTCCCGCCATACGGCATAGATAGCCGGGTACACTACCAGTTCCAGAAGGAATGAGGCAAAGATGCCTCCCACCATTGGCGCCGCGATCCGCTTCATCACGTCGGCCCCAGTGCCGGTACTCCACATGATGGGGAGCAGGCCGATGAACATGGTCGCGAACGTCATGAATTTGGGACGCAGGCGTTTGGCCGCTCCTTGCACAATGGCCTGATAAAGGTCACCGAGACTGTGTAAACGATTCTGGACGCGGGCTTCTTCGTACGCGAGGTCGAGATATAAAAGCATGTAAACGCCGGTCTCGGCATCGATTCCCAGCAACGCAATCAGTCCCACCCAGACCGCGACGCTCATGTTGTAACCGGCCGCGTAGAGGAACCAAATCGCGCCCACTGCCGAAAAGGGCACGGCGAGGAGGACGATCATCGTCTTGATCATCGAGCGCGTATTGGCGTAAATGAGCAACAATATGATAGCCAGGGTCAGTGGAATCACGACGGCCAGACGATGCGCAACGCGCTCCATGGCTTCGTACTGGCCGCTCCAGGAAATGTTGTATCCCGCCGGAAGCTTGATTCGATCATGCAAGAGGGCGTTCGCTTCACGCACATAGGTTTCCGGATCGCGTCCGGCCAGATCGACATAAACGTAGCCCGTCAGCAATCCGTTTTCGTCTCGAATCATCGAAGGGCCGTTGTTGATGCGGATATCGGCGAGTTCGCCCAGGGCAATCTGCTTCTGACCGCTGGCCGGAACCAGTACGCGTCGCAGTGCGCCGAGGTCGCTGCGGAAATCGCGCATGTAACGCACGTTCACGGGGTAGCGTTCCCGTCCCTCGACGGCGGTGGTAACGTCTTCGCCTCCGATCGCATTCGCAACCGCGGCCTGCGCGTCTGCGATGCTCAGCCCATAACGCGCCAGTTGATCGCGATTCCACTGAAAGTCGAGGAAATAGCCGGTACCCGTTCTTTCAGCGAACACGCCGCGAGTGCCTTTCACTTCGGGCAAGGTGGATTCGATCTGCGTCCCGATCTGCTCAATCGTGCTGAGGTCCGCGCCGGAAATTTTCAGCCCCACGGGCGTACGCATCCCTGTCGTGAGCATGTCGATGCGCCCCTTGATGGGCATCGTCCAGGCATTGGATAATCCCGGCACCTTGAGCGACTGATCCATGAGGTGAATCAATTCGTCGGAGGAGATCGTGTCCGGCGTGACATGGCGCAACAGCGGTTTCACGAACTCCGGCGCCCATGACGAATACCACGTGTCCACGTGCCGCCATTCGGAGCGCGGCTTCAGCACGATGACGGTCTCCAGCATTGATAGCGGCGCAGGATCGGTGGACGTCTCGGCGCGCCCCGCTTTGCCGAGCACGTGATCGACCTCGGGGAATCGCGCCAGAATGCGGTCGGTGCTCTGCAACAAGCTTTGCGCTTGAGCGATGGAGATGCCGGGCATGGTAGAAGGCATGTACAGAACCGAGCCTTCATCCAGCGGAGGCATGAATTCCGATCCCAGGTGCAGGAACACCGGAATCGAGAACACCACCAGCGACACGGCCGCGCAGATGACCAGCCATTTGCGCTGCAGTGTCCACCGCACAACCGGTTCGTAAACTCGCATTAAGGAACGGCTCACCACGTGATCTTCTTCAGACCGGATTTTTCCGATCAGCAGCGCGTTAACCAGGCGGCAAAGCCATTCCGGACGGAACGTGAACGGTTCCAGCCGCGTCAGCAGCAACCGCAGTGCTGGATCAAGCGTGATCGCCATTAACGCCGCGATCAGCATGGCCAAACTCTTGGTGTAGGCCAGCGGTTTGAACATGCGCCCTTCCTGCGCCTCCAGCGTCAGGACAGGCAGGAACGAAATCGCGATCACAAGCAAGGCAAAGAAGGTCGGACCGGCCACTTCCTTGATGGCCGTCAGCACGACCGCGCGATAATCACCGCGGCGGCCTCCCCGTTCCCACAGCTCCATCTTTTTGTGCGTCTGCTCCACGACAACAATCGAGGCATCCACCAGTTCACTGAACGCGATGGCGACTCCCGCCAGCGACATGATGTTGGCGGTGATTCCCATGAGACGGAACGGAATGAAGGACAGCAGGACCACCACCGGCATGGTCACAATGGGAATCGCCGCACTGGGGAAGTGCCATAGGAAGATCAGGATGATCAGCACGATGGTTACGATCACTTCGAGAATGGTCGTATTCACGTTGCTGATCGCGCGGTGGATCAACTGCGAGCGATCGTACACCGGCAGAATTTTGACGCCTTCCGGCAGCGATGGCGTGATCTCGGCGATTTTCTGCTTGACCCGGTCAATGACGGCGAGGGCATTCTCCCCGCTGCGCATCACGATGATGCCTGAGACCACTTCCCCTTTGCCGTCCAGATCAGCAACGCCGCGGCGGAGTTCGGGGCCTTCGACCACTTCCCCGATATCCCTGATCCGAATAGGGGTCCCGTCAGCACTCGCGTCCAGGACGATGTTCTTGAATTCCTCAATTGACGTGGCGTAGCCGCGCCCGCGAATCATGTATTCGGTACCGCCGAACTCGAGCAGCCTGCCGCCTACCTCCTCGTTGCCACTGCGCACGGCTTCGACAACGCGCCGGATCGGGATTCCGTAAGCCTGGAGACGGTTAGGATCAACATTGACCTGATACTGCCGTGTGTAACCCCCGACGGGCGCGACTTCCGCCACCCCGGGTACGGCCCGCAGGTAGTAGCGAAGATTCCAGTCTTGATACGAGCGCAGGTCCGCCAGGCTGCGCTTGCCCGACGTATCAACCAGCGCGTACTGATACACCCAGCCGAGGGCCGTAGCGTCCGGCCCGATCTCGGCTTTCACGCCTTCCGGTAGACGCGTGGACACGTTCGACAGATATTCCAATGCTCGGGAGCGCGCCCAATAAAGATCCGTGCCATCTTCAAAGATCACGTAAACGTAGGAATACCCGAAGTCGGATACTCCGCGCACTGTCTTGACCTTGGGAGCTCCCACCATCGCGGTCACGATGGGGTAAGTCACCTGGTCTTCCATGATGTCCGGGCTGCGGTCCCACCGGGAATAGATAATGACCTGCGTCTCACTCAGGTCGGGCGTAGCGTCGAGGGGCAGCGACATCATCGCCCACCAGCCGAAAAGGCAAGCTACCGCAATGCTGCCCAGTACCAGGCCCTTGCGCCTTACGGAGAAGTCGATGATGCGATTGATCATGAACGGTGTCCAGCGAGATTCGCGGCCGAATCGTGCTCCGCCTGTGCGCTGAATTTCTTTTTGCACTTCTCGGAGCAGAAGTAGTAAGTGCTTCCGTTGCGGGTCAGAGTGTTGCCTTCAGCCACAGCCTTTGCAGCGTCAATCATCATGCCGCAGGACGCGTCCTTTACTTTCCCGGTCTTGACCGCGACGTTCGGCTCAGTAGTCGATTTCGGCGGAGCATTCTCACGGTGATCCGGCTTCGGAGCGGATTGGGTCGATTTCAGCCGGCTTTCGGAGTCGACGAGAAATGTTCCGGCGCTTACCACGCGTTCACCCTCTGTCA
>Ga0335071_10006302_pt1 | contig 12241 bp, 12 predicted proteins | sample Lox_Sample_15_FD_206724 | JGI IMG/M metagenome (GOLD analysis project Ga0335071, IMG submission 206724) | Soil microbial communities from Loxahatchee National Wildlife Refuge, Florida, United States - Lox_Sample_1.5 | ecosystem: Environmental > Terrestrial > Soil > Wetlands | place: USA...
CTCGAAATCTGCAGGTATTTCAGAAAAACCGCGCTCACTAATTCGTTCACCAGAATCCGGCGATGTTGCGGATTGTTCTGAAACTTGACGATGTAAAACCGGCCGTCGCTGGCCTCGAGCAGGTGGGATTGGGCGCCGCCACGCATTTTGCGCACATGTCGGCATGCCGTGATAGGCATTGGAAATGCAATACTCTAAAGAGTTGTATCACACCTTGGAGGAATGCTCGCAAATGGCAAACGAACCAGCAGAGCCGGTTTTGGAAGGAAACAGGGCAGAGGGCGCGGAAGGCCGTGGCCAGGGGCGCAGCCGCGATGAGGTAGCGCTGGAGTTAATGAAATTTGTGGCTGTGACTACGGGCTACGGAAAGGCGACCGGAAGCTCGGCGGGTTTCTCCGGAAAGCCCACAAAGTCCCCCGAGGAGTACGCTGACGCCCTGCTGCAATTGTTCGAGCGCTGCCGCGTCGTAGTCGCCAAAGAGCCGCCAAAGTGAGGATGCCGGACGGTTCCGCAACAGGTGCGGAACTCTGTCCGGCAGAAGTGGAGGCGCGTGGCCGCTATTTCTTGCGCTTCTTCGCTGCGGGCTTCTTCGCTGCGGCTTTCTTGGGAGCAGCCTTCTTCGCGATTTTCTTCGCAGGTTTCTTGGCGGCTGCCTTCTTCGGCGCAGGCTTCTTGGCCGCCGCCTTCTTCGGCGCGACCTTCGCTGCCTTCTTTACGGGAGCCTTCGCTACGGCCTTTTTCTTGGGCGCCGCTTTGGCTTTCGGCTTTGCAGCAGCCTTCTTCGCCGCAGGCGCTACGGGAGCGGCCGCGGGCACGGGCTGCTCGGCGGCGGGAACACCTGCCGGAGGCGCGATGTCTTCGTGGTGTTCTTCCTCTTCCTCTTCGTCCTCGATCTCGCTGTATTCGTCCAGTTTCGCCCCTACTTCGGTGGTCTCGTCGTCATCGTAGTCACGAAAGTCGTCCATCTCGTCCTCGTCCCTCGGAGTGAAGTAATAACCATCAAACATTCCGAATGCCTCCTGATCCGGTCACGATCAACAGACATAGAATACCTCGTTTTGGTTGAGAGGCAACAGTCAAATGCAAGAAAAATGCCTGTGTTTCGCGGGTGCGGAGGCTATGCTGGTGCGCGATTCCCGGCCGATCTACTGTTGCGCGCTGGCGAGTTTGCCGCCGGTTTGCGGAAAGTTTGCGGCGCGCTGGACCTTGGCTTTTGCGTGGGAAGCACGATGCACCGGGGCACCCTTATGGGCCGTCTTGCCCTTTGCCGTGTGCAATCGCTTAGGCGTGGCGGTGCGCTCGGTAGCAGGTTCGTGGTATGCCGCCGGAATCAACAAGTGATCGCCGACCGCCGGCGTTTGCGATCGTATATTGTTCACAGCGGCAATGGTGCTCGGAGCCATGCGGAAGCGCTTGCCGATGCTCGCCAGCGTTTCGCCGCTCTCCACCGTGTGCATGCGCCACGATGCGCGCCGCTCAGCCGGAACCATTTCCAGACTCGCCCTCAAGTAACTGGCCGTCCCTTTGGGCACGTGCAGCTTGTAACCCGCTGGTGCTACGCCCTTTAGCAGCGCCGGATTCAACTGCTGCAAGTCCGACGTTGCGGCATTCGTCAAGTCCGAGATCAGCGCCAGATGAGTCGGGGAGGTCATCTCCAGACTGTCGTATTCGAGCGGCTCATCCGGCACCAGGCCCTCGATCCCATACTCGGCGGCGTTCTTCGCCATGATGGTCATGGCCAGGATAATCGGTACGTAATTGGTTGTCTCACGCGGCAAAACGCCATGCGCGCGCAGATCGAAGAAGTCCGCGTATCCGGTGCGTTCCACGGCCCGCTCGATCACGACTGGTCCGCAGTCGTACGCCGCCATCGCCAGATACCAATCGCCGAACTTGTGGTACAAATCGCGCAGATGCCGGGCCGCGGCTCGCGTGGCCATTTCAGGATCCAACCGGTCATCGGTGTATTTCGTCTGATTCAGACCGTATTCGTGCCCTCGCCAGGCCACGAATTGCCACATACCGGCGGCCGCTTTCCGCGAGATCGCTCGCGGCAGGAAACCCGATTCGGCCTGCGCCAAGTGGATCAGCTCCTGGGGAACGCCTTCCTCATCCAAAACGCGCTGCACCAACGGACGGTACCGGCCGGCCCTGCGCAACCCCGAAATCAACGTGTTCTTACCGCGTCCCGAGAAGTAGTGGATATACCCCAGGACCGTATCATTAACAGTCAACGGGAGCTGCGATACCGTGGCTTGCACCTCGTCGCGCACCTTGCTTTTCAGTTTCGGGTCGACCGGGAAGGTCATTTGCAGAATATCTTCGAGCGGGGCTTTATCGTACTGCGGCTCTTCCACGCTGGCGGCGACGCCCAGACCCGAGAGATCGTACCGGTGGATCTCTTCCACCATGCGTTCCAGCTTGGTCTCGTAGGCGGCCCGGTCCATTGGAGTGTCGGAAGCCGCCAGCATCAAATCGACCGCCTGATCAAACTCTCGCCGTGCGCTTTCCAGTTCCTTGTCCTGGTAGTATTTCTTGCCAAGCTGAAAGTGTTCTTCCGCCTTGGCAATCAGCGAATCAGAATGAGAAGGCGGCAATTGATTTGCAGCCGAAATCACGGCCGGAACATCTGAGAGGTACAAGCTCGGTGCCGCAGCGGGAGGTTCCACGGCTGCGGCGTCCAACGCGGCAGCACCGCGGGGAACCGGAGGGAGGAATGCGTTCTGGAACCGTTGCTGCTGTGGACTGACGCCGCATCCCGTGAGGATGAGGGCCAGCGTAATTAGACCTACGGAGCGATAGGCCAAAAGTGAACCTCGATCAGAAAATCAACCGCAACTACTAAGAACTACTTCGGCTACTTCGGTCAAGGCGCTTAGGCTTCCGCGCGCGAACCTTGCACTCTATAACGAACGGCATGAGGTGTCAACCCGTCGTCACTTGGCTGACACAACCATAATGTAACAAATTATAGCCTATATCTCGGCCGATTTTGACCGGATGGTTGGCCATACGGTACTGCAATCCACTTAAATCCTTTAGAATCTGCAGGGATTACTCTTCTTCTTCCTCCTCGCCGGTCTTGGCGGCCTTAGCTGCGGCGATGATTTTCTCTGCCTGCTGGGAGGGTACATAGTCGTAGTGGTCAAATTCCATGGTGAACGAGGCCCGGCCCTGAGTCATCGAGGTCAAGTCGTTCTGGTAGTTCAACATCTCGGCCATGGGGACCTTGGCGCGGATAATCTGCGTGCTGCCCTTCGTGTCCATTCCCGCTACCCGGCCGCGCCGGCCGTTTAAATCGCCCATCAAATCGCCCGCGTATTCGACAGGCGCCTGAATTTCGACATTCATGATCGGTTCGAGCAAGGCAGGCTTAGCTTCCGCCATGGCATTCTTAAACGCCTTGCGCGCCGCCAGTTTGAACGACAACTCCGACGAGTCCACATCGTGGTACGAGCCGTCGTAGAGTACTACGCGAAAATCGACCATGGGATAGCCGGCGAGAAACCCGTTTTCAGCTGCTTCGATTATTCCTTTTTCCACAGCAGGAATATAGTTTTTGGGAATCGAGCCACCAAAGATTTCGTTCACGAACTCAAACTTGGCGCCGCGCGGCAGCGGCTCCATGCGAATCCAGCAATCGCCGAATTGGCCGTGCCCGCCGGTCTGCTTCTTATGCCGTCCCTGGACGTCCGCCTTGCCTCGGATCGTCTCGCGATACGGAATTTTCGGCGCTTTGAGCGCGACGTCCACGCCATAACGCTTCTTCAGGCGGCTGACCACGATTTCGACGTGCTGCTGCCCGCTACCGCCGAGCAGGAACTCCTTGGTCTGCGGGTCGCGGAAGAAGCGCAGCGACTGATCCTCTTCGAGGATGCGGTGGATGGCATTGCCCATGCGGTCTTCATCCTGGCGCGACTTGGCTTCGATCGCGAACGCGATGGAAGGCTCCGGGAGCTTGACGGCCGGATATTCGACCAGAACGCCTTTATCGGCAAGGGTGTCGCCAGTGAGCGTGTCCTTTAACTTAGCCACGGCACCGATGTCGCCGGCGTGAAGATCGGTCACGGGCGTCAGCGTCTTGCCCAGCGCGCACGCGATGTGCGACAGGCGCTCGGCGCTGCCGCGCTGCACATTGTGCAAGTTAGCGTCGTTCTTGAGAACACCCGAGTACACTTTAAAGAACGTGATGCGGCCGGCGAACGGGTCCGCCGTGGTTTTGAATACAAAAGCGGACACGGGTTCGGCGTCCCCGATTTTGCGCTCGACTTCGCTGCCGTTCAGCTTGGCCTCGACGGTTCCGCGATCCGTGGGAGCCGGCAGATTCTCGACGATGAAGTTCAGGACCTGGTCGGAGCCGATATTGTGCAGTGCGGAGGCGCACAGCACAGGGAACAGGCGCCGGTCACGAAGCGCGTTCTTGATGCCATCGACAATATGTTCGACGGGCAGCGTACCTTTTTCGAAGAACTCCTCCATGAGCGCGTCGTTGCCTTCGGCCACCATTTCCACGAGGGCTTCGTGAGCCGTCTGCGCCGCATCGGCCATATCGGCAGGGATGTCGGTCTCTTGCCCCTTTCCGTCGCCATCCAGCTTGTAGCTATAGGCCTTCATGCGCACCAGGTCGACGACGCCCTTGAAATCGCGCTCGGCCCCCCAGGGGAGCTGTACGGGAATGGCGGTGCGGCCGAAGAAGGACTGGATGCTCTCGAGGGCGCGCTGGAAGCTGGCGCGTTCGCGCTCGAGCTTGTTGATAACCAGCGCCCGAGGCAAGTTGAATTCATTCGAGAAGTCCCAGACTTTTTCGGTCTGCACTTCGACGCCGGCCACGGCGTCCACTACCACGATCGCCGAATCGGCAGCGGCGAGCGAGGCGTGCGTGTCGTTTAAAAAGATGTTGTAGCCGGGGGTATCGAGAAAATTGATTTTGGTCTTCTTCCACTCGGCATACGCCAGGGCTGTGGAAATGCTGATCTTGCGCTGAATCTCCTCGTCGTCGAAATCGGTGACGGTGTTGCCTTCATCGACCTTGGTGAGGCGGTTGGTGGCACCGGACGTGAACAACAGCGCAGAGGTGAGCGACGTCTTGCCGGAATCGCCGTGGCCCACCACACCGACGTTCCGAATGTCCTTGCCTTCGTAGGTTTTCACGGAATGACTCCCGTATTAAGGAATGTTGAAAACCGGATCTTAACACAACTAAAGGCGAGCGGCGGTTAGGCCGGGAGACACCGGCTGGGGAGATCTCAGCCATGGGATACACTGACCAAGTGCGTCGGCCCGACCCGGAATATCTCCAACTGCTGGGGCGCTACAGCGAGGCGGTTCAGAAGCTGGCGCTGGCGGCACGAAAACTGATCCTGGAAGAGGCGCCGGAAGCAGGCGAGTTTGTTTATGAGGTGTACACGATCGCCAACCACTTCGCGTTTACGGAGCGGCCCAGCGACGCGTTCGTGTTCACCACGACGCATGCCAAATGGGTGAACCTGGGGTTCAACTTCGGCTCTGTGCTGCCGGACCCGCATGGACTTCTGCGGGGAGACGGCAAGGTCATTCGCCACGTGCGGATCGCGGAGGTTGGGGATCTCGATCAGCCGGGCGTGCGTGAATTGGTACGGGCGGCTATTGCGGACGCGGAGCGGCCGGAGGGCAAGCGGGGGAAGCCGGGGACGATTGTGCGAAGAGCGGGGGCTGGGCAGCGGAAGTAAAGCGGCCAATCGGCGTCTATCTTTACGGGATTGTGCCTTTGCGGAACGGTTCAGCCAGTAATTGCCATTCGTCCTCATAGACGACGTAGCCGGGTCTGTCCGTTCTGATTTTGTGGACGTAGATGCCGTTGCGCTCCAGGATGTTGGCCATCTCTCGAATACGGGAGATGTGCTCGGTGGCACCGGTTTTGAACCAACAGATGCCCTTCGGGAATTTGCCGCGTCCGAAGGAGACCGGCTCGTCCAGGTGCTGGTTGAACCACTGCCGCAACTCGTTCAGTTCTTCGGCATCGGAGCCCGCGATCTCTTGCCCCTCCAATGCCTGCGCGGCTGCCTGGAAGATGCCCTGCTCAACGTGGCTATCCTCATCTTTGCGGCCCACGACGAAGCGGACGTATTCGCGTTTTTCCGGCGGATCCTCACGCTTGAGGATGAAGCGGTCGTCCTCTGTTTCGACGAAGGCGAGGCGCCCTGGAATGCAGGACAGAACGGTGCCCATACCGCCACCGACGACTTGCTGGAGAGCCTCGATGAGCGGCCATTCCCTCTGGTCGAGCGCGGGGTTTTCAGAGATTGCGTAGATGACGTTCGGTGAGTGCCGCTTCAGCAACTCGCGGGCGATGTGATCGACGAAGAGCTTGCTGCTGGGTAGAGTGATCTGAAACCTGGGATCGAAGTCGCTGAAGTGCGCGAGCCGGTCGGTGAACTTGCGGCGCAAGCTTGGATTGGAGAGAAACTCCAAGTAGCGGTCGCGCTTGCGGCGCAGAACGAACGCATCGATGAATGCGTGCTCGATGTGCACGAAAGAAGTGTAGCTCGGAAAAATGTTGAGGATTGCCCGCCGTTAGTCTTCGACTTCGGGCAGGGGGACCTGGTCGGCGGGGACGTGGACGATTTTGCCGTCTTTCCAGAAAACCATGGGGACGCCGGCACGGCGATGATCGAGGACGGCTTTGCGGAAGGCACGGTTGCCAGCGGCCCATACAGCTCGAAAAAACTTCGCAAACCCGCGTCGAACCGCCGCGCGGCACACGACTCCGCACGCGATTGCAGAAGCCGCACTCAACATGACGCACACCTCGCTATTGCTCAGTCTATTCCCGACGGAGGTTCTACAGAGGGGCGAGGTTTGAGGCAATCGTTCGCTGGTAAAGATCAAGAAGCTCGACTCGAATTACGCTGTTCCGCGGCGGCCCAACCCGTGACCGCTTCGAATCCGCTGGTAATCGTGCTATTCCTGTATGGCAGCGCCGCGTCTGAGTCCGAACCCGTCGCGATGGCGGACCTCGGGTGGGGCGCCGAACTCCAGGAGGTTACGCGGATGAAATTGCGGCTTGCACCAGGGCCAGCGGTTCTCCGGTTCTCATTCTTGCTTCTGGCATGCGCCTTTATGACCGCGCCGGCGCGGCCACAGACGGCGACCGAAGTGGAACAACACATTGCGAATCTGCTGCCCGAGCAGCGCGCCTACGAACGCTTCCGCTTTTGGCTCACTTCGCTGCCACCCGATCAGCAGAAGGACAGCAAACTCGAGGCTCGCTATCGCGAGTATCTCGTCGCGCACGGTTTCTCCGGGGCCGATGCCGACGCGCAGTTGAAGCTCGTCGACGAGCAGGGCGAGCGCTCGGAAGCCGAACGCTGGAATCGGATTCTGACGTCGGACAAACCCCATTTCAACACCCGGCCAAATGCCTTCCTGGTGGAGATCGCTAAAACGCGCAAGCCCGGAAAAGCACTGGATGTGGGGATGGGACAGGGCCGGAACAGCATCTGGCTTGCGCAGCAAGGCTGGGATGTGACAGGGTTCGACCCGGCGGAAAAGGCCGTCGCGCTCGCCGAGGAGAACGCCCGGAAACTCGGCGTGCGCATCAACACGCAGATCAAGCGGACCGAAGATTTCGATTTTGGCGAAAGCCGCTGGGACCTGATCCTGTTGAGTTATGCAGGCGGACGCGAGATGCCGGCGGCCATCGAAAAGGCTCTCAAACCCGGCGGCGTTCTGGTCATTGAGGCATTCCACCGCGATGCAACGAAACTGGGCCCGATCGGTGGGGCGGTCGTATTCGATACCGGCGAATTACCTGCGCTCTATCCGCAATTACGCGTGGTCCGGTACGAGGAGCCCGTGGCCACTGCCGATTTCGGATTGGAGAAACTACGGCTGGTGCGGTATTGCGGGGAGCGGCCGGAATAGACCGGGGCTGCTGCTTCCCTGTTGCCAGTTGGACGGAATGCGCAACGCGCTCAGGGCTATCTTCCCACCACACCCGCCATAGGGCTCGACGCGCTCGCGTAAAGGCGCTTCTGCATCCGTCCTGCTTCGAAAGCCAGACGGCCGGATTCGACGGCGAGTTTCATGGCGCGGGCCATTTTTTCGGCGTCTTCGGCTTCGGCGATGGCGGTGTTCATGAGCACGCCGTCGGCGCCAAGTTCCATGGCAATGGCGGCGTCGGAGGCGGTGCCTACGCCGGCGTCGACGATCAACGGGACGCTCGTGATCTCCTCGCGCAGGATGCGGAGGTTGGTGACGTTCTGGATGCCAAGTCCCGAGCCGATGGGCGCGGCCAGCGGCATGACCGCGGCAGCGCCGGCGTCAACGAGCTTGCGGGCGTTGACAACGTCGTCATTTGTATAAGGAAGAACGACGAAGCCGTCTTTCACGAGTACGCGGGTGGCTTCGAGCAGGCCTTCGTTATCGGGAAATAAAGTTTTCTGATCGCCGATCACTTCGAGCTTGATCCAGTTCGAGAGGCCGACTTCGCGGGCGAGCTGCGCGGTGCGAATCGCGTCGTCAGCGGTGTAGCAGGCGGCGGTATTGGGAAGAATGAAGATTTTCGAACGATCGATGTAGTCGATCAATGACTCCTTGGATTTATCCGTGAGGTTCACGCGGCGCACGGCGACGGTCACCATGTCGGCTCCGGTGGCGGCGTGGCAGCGGGCCATTTCAGGAAAACTGCGGTATTTGCCGGTGCCCACGATGAGGCGCGAGCGGAACTCGCGTCCGGCAATGACTAGGTTGTCTGGCATTTCTTTATTCTATTCCCGCCATTCTGTGCCCGGCGCTTGCAACGGAATCACTCACCGGCTCGGCCGGCAAGCGGCCTTGCGGCAGACCCGCGGTGGAGGTACAATTTCGCCCCAGTATCAGAAAGGAGGCTGCCATGGCCAAAGTAAAACGCAAAGAGACCGCCCAGAAAAACGTCAAGGGGAAACCCGCTTCCGCCAGCAAGGGGTCGGGTGAATTGACGGATAAGGAACTCGGCAAAATCGCCGGCGGCGCGGCGAGAACGTCGGGTCGAACCGGGCCACAAAACTGAAGCTCGGGGCATCGCCGGCTGGGAATCTCTCGGGCACTCGGGCGCGACGCAAGCGCGCCCGCGGGCCAGGGTCGAGCGGCCCCATTTTTTGCATCAGGCGTGGCGTAGCCCTGAGAGATCAGCTTCGCTATGACGAGGCGGCGTCGTATTTTCGCCGCGCCTTGGCTCTCAAGCCCGGTTTCGCAGAAGCCGAAATGGAACTCGGGTACACGCTCTTCGCCCAGGGGGACCTCGATCTAGCGGTCCGGAGCCTTCGCCGTGCGATACAGCTAGACCCAGCGAATGCGACGGCGCACTACCGCCTTGGGGTTGCACTCTGCGAGCAGGGGAAGGTGGCGGACTGCATCGAGTGCTACCGTCGCGCCATTCTCCTTAAACCCAATTCCGAGAGTGCGCTGATGAACCGCGCTTTCTCCATGAATTACGACGCTGGGTCGAAACCCGCGGAGATCTTTGAGGCCCATCGTGCTTGGGGCGCTCTGCATCCTCCGCGCGAGAGCATCGGCCGCACATATGGCAACGATCGCGATCCGAAGAGGCGCTTGCGCATCGGATATGTCTCGGGCGATTTCTGCGATCATGCTGCCAACTACTACTTCGAACCTCTGCTTGCCCGCCACAATCACCGCGAGTTCGAGGTCTTCTGCTACAGCTCGCTCGCGGAATCCGCCGAAGATGAGATCACCGCGCGCACGAAGGCGCATGCCGACCGCTGGATTTCCATCTGCCACCTCGGCGATCAAGCCGCGGCCGACAGGATTCACGACGACCGGATCGACGTTCTGATCGATTTAGGAGGGTACACGACGCGAAGCCGGCTGGCTGTTTTCGCATGGAGGCCGGCCCCAGTGCAGGCCACCTGGCTGGGCTATGCCAACACGTCCGGGCTTACCGCCATGGATTACCGGATTACGGATGACATCGTCGACCCTAAGGGGACAGATCACTACAACAGCGAAGCACTGTTCCGCGTGCGCGCTCCGTATCTTTGCTATCGTCCCTTCCCCAATGCGCCCTCCGTTTGCGCTCCGCCGGTGTTGAAGGCCGGACATGTGACCTTTGGGTCGTTCAATAACCTCCCGAAATTGACGCCGGAGGTGATCGGGCTCTGGGCACGGCTGTTGCGTTTGATTCCCGATTCGCGGCTGGTCATCAAGACGGTGCAAATGAGAGACGGGCCCACCGCCGATGGGGTGCGCGCCCAGTTCGCCAGCCATGGCATCCAGGCCGATCGTATTGACTTGCTCCCGTGGCGGGTCTGGACCGTGCATCACCTGGCGCGGTACGGGCTCATCGATATCGCGCTCGATCCCTTTCCGTACACCGGCGTGACCACTACGTGCGAAGCACTATGGATGGGCGTGCCGGTGGTTAGCTTGCGCGGCGACCGGCCCACCAGCCGCGTGGGAGCCAGCCTCCTCAGTGCCGTCGGACTGCCGGATCTGGTGGCAGAAGATCACGAATCTTACCTGCGGGCGGCCACCGGACTGGCGCACGACTTGACCAGGCTGAAGGAATTGCGCTCTGGCTTGCGCGAGAGAATGCAAGCCTCACCGTTATGCGATGAAGCCGGTTTCGCGCGCGTAATGGAGCGGGCCTACCGGCGCATGTGGCAGGTGTGGTGCAACGTCAAAACTGATCAAACCGTTGTCATTCCATCCCGGGCTCTGCCAGCGGCCGCCGGAAGGGGTTGAAGTCGGTGGCGCGATCGAAGGTGTCGACGCCCTCGTGGCGCTTGAGGAAGTTGACGATCTTATAGGTCACCGGCGTGGCCACCACCTCGTAAGCCACTTTGAACAGGTAACCCCACACGATCAGGCTGACGATGACCGCGCGGGTTGCGGTACCGCCGAATGCCAGGATGATAAAGACCGTCGTATCGACGCCCTGCCCGACAACGGTGGACCCGACGGTGCGGGTCCACAGATATTTTCCGCCGGTCCACAACTTCATCTTCGCCAGCACGAAGGAATTAGCAAACTCGCCGCACCAATAGGCGACGAGGCTGGCGCCGACCATGCGCGGCACCTGGTAGAAAACAATTCGATAGGCTTCCTGGTTGTGCCAGTCAGGATCGGGCGGGAGCCAGATCATAAAGACGCACATCAGCGAAAGCAGAGCCGATGCGAAGAAGCCGATCCAGATGGCGCGCCGCGAGGCGCCGTAGCCGTAGACCTCGGTGAAGACGTCGCCGAAGATGTAGGTGAGTGGGAACAGCAGTTGCGCGCCGCCGACGTGCACCGGCCCGATCTTGGTGATTTTCTGACCAACAAGGTTCGAGATCAGAAGAAGAACAACGAAAATGTGGACCAGGAGGTCGTAGTAGCGATATTCCCGGGCCTTCATCCGGCCGCTTCACCTTCCCATTTGATGCTGTGATCGGAAGTGACGGCGAGGGTCTCGGGCGGAGAATCAATGCGGAAATAGGACCAGGGGCCGGGAATCCAGGGATAGCGATCGACGATGGATTCGTTGACCTCGACGCCGAGGCCGGGTTTGCGCGGCACGATGATATCGCCGTGATCAATTTCGAGAGGTTCGGTGAAGATCTCCTCGGCGAGCGGAAACGGATACATGCCCTGGCGGATTTCGCTCGAATAGCAGGGATATTCAAGCCACTCGACCACCATCTCGGGCCAGCAAACGCCCAAATGCGCGGCCGCCAGCACTTCGAGCGCCGTGCCCCAGCTATGGAAAGCGAATTTCAATCCCTCATGGGCGATTTCGCTGAACAGGCGACGGGCCATGGCGAAGCCGCCCTGGCAGCAGACGTCCATCTGGACGTAATCGACGCAGCCGGTGAGGACGAGGTCGAGGTAGCGCAGTTCATTCGGCTCGTGCTCGCCGCTCGCGATGGGCAGCAGATCGGCCTGTTTGAGACGGCGATAGGATTCATGATCGTCGGGCGGAAGCGGTTCTTCCAGCCACGCCACGCGATGCGAAGCCATCTCTTTGGCGAGCTGCTCAACGGTGGAATAACCGTAGCTGCGGTCGCCCATGCGCCACCAGGTGTGGGCGTCGACCATGAGGTCGAAATCAGGGCCTACGGCTTTGCGCATGAGGCGGACGGTTTCGAGATCGGCATCCGGACCGCTCCCGGGACGCATTTTGTAGGCACGGAAACCGAGGTCGGCGATGGCAGCGGCTTCTTCGGCATAGCGCTCGGGCGACATATACATACCGGCGCTGCCGTAGAGGCGGATGCGATCCCGC
>Ga0335071_10006304_pt1 | contig 12240 bp, 12 predicted proteins | sample Lox_Sample_15_FD_206724 | JGI IMG/M metagenome (GOLD analysis project Ga0335071, IMG submission 206724) | Soil microbial communities from Loxahatchee National Wildlife Refuge, Florida, United States - Lox_Sample_1.5 | ecosystem: Environmental > Terrestrial > Soil > Wetlands | place: USA...
GCCCTTGGACGAGATCAGCCCGGTGCCGAAAAGTTTGATCTCGCCGTTCTCTCGGATCAATCCGAACTCGGTGCTGAACCAGGCCAGGCGCTTGACGTACTCGCGGTGCTCGTCGTCCTTCGCCTTGTGGAAGGCGGGGGCGAACAGCTCCTGCAACTCGGCGTAGGCCCTGAGCATGAAGTAGGGCAGGTGGCCAAAGATGTCGTGGAACATGTCGGGCTCCGGCGTGAAGTCCAGTTCCTCGCGGCTGCGCACGTAGTTGGTGACCAGGAACTGCTTCTTGGCGAAGTGGGCATACCATTGCACGGCGTTGGAGTAGCGCACCGCGGTGCGCACGGTGCGCCAGCCGGTGCGCGGTGTGATACGGGCGTTTAACCAGCGGATGGTGGGAATGCCCTCCGGCGGCAGCTGGAGCAGGTCGAAACCCTCCAGGTAGGCCTGGCAGGCGTGAGCGCGCACTGCCGGGAGCTGCCGGGCGTAAAGCGTGCGCCAGATGTCGTGCTGCTCTTCGGTGAATTCTGTCCGTTCTTTTTCAGCTTCTGCCGGTAAGCCCATGGCGATCCTCCTGAACCAATAAAAGGATAAATATTATCCGAATTGAATCGTATCATTTTCGTGCAGGCGCGTCAAGCGCGGGCCGCGGCGTCCGGGATTTCGCGGTCGAGGGCGGGGAGAAGCCGAAAGAGTCGCGGCGGTCTTCGCATTCTGCGCGCGGAAAAATTCTCGAGCTGGAGAGGAAAATGCCCTGCATCTCTTCTCAGTCGTCCGGTCCTCGAGTATAATCGTCACGTTCCCAGACAGAGCTTGAATGGGATTGCCATTTTATTTTTAACGACCGGCAGTCCAGGAGCGACTATCGAAGACTTAAATTCTCACGGATGTTTCGTCGACGTCTTGCGGGTTTTGTGTCTTCTCGGCTGTGTCTGGAACGGCCGATTTTTGTTTTTCAATCCTCCTAGCGAAAGGAGGTGATTAAGGTGACTTCGGTTAATTTACGCAATAACGAGTCTCAGGAGCAGTTGCTCAAGCGCTTCCGCAAGAAGGTTGTGAAGAGCGGTGTTCTGAGCACCGTGCGCCGCAAGCGCTGGTACGTCTCGAAGAGCGAGCTGCGCCGCATGGAAAAGAAGAAGGCGATCCGCCGGATCAAGCGGCGCCAGTTCAAGGATTACGAATAGTCCTGGCCCGCGCGCCCAAGGCGGACGGGACTGGAGGCTTTTATGGCTAAAGAGGAAGACAAGATTCAGGTCGAGGGGCTGGTTGTGGAAGCGCTGCCCGGGACCCAATTCCGGGTCCGCCTGGACAACGGCCACGACGTGCTGGCTTACCTGTCGGGCAAGATGCGCAAGTACTATATCCGCATCCTGCTCGGGGATCGGGTCAAGGTGGAGATGTCGCCTTACGATCTCTCCCGCGGCCGCATCACCTACCGCCAGAAGAAATCCGGCGGCGAGCCTGAAGTCGTCGAATAGCCTGTTCCGCTACGCACTCATCAGAATCGAAAAAGTGCCACGCACCTCAAGGTGCGTGGCACTTTTGCTTTGTGGGATTTACGGCAGGTACTTGAAGTTGTTGAGGGCCTTCATGTAGTTGGCGCGCTCGAAGGCGGCGGGTTCCTTGACGTGCTTCTGGCTCAGGCTGCCCTTGAGCTGCTGGACCGAGGCGTACTCGTGCTCGTCCATCCACTTCTCGGCCCCGGCCAGGATCTCGGTGGCGCGGCCGATGCCGTTCTTGAGCAGCTCGGAGGCGACCATCGCCACGCTGGCGCCGGCGGCCACCGACTTGAGCAGGTCGTCCGGGGTGTGCACGCCGGTGGTCAGGGCCAGGTCCGCCTGGATGCGGCCGTAGAGGATGGCGATCCAGCGCAGCGGCAGGCGCAGCTCGTTCGAGTTGCTCAGCACCAGGTTGGGCAGGACCTCCAGGTTTTCCAGGTCCAGGTCCGGCTGGTAGAAGCGGTTGAAGAGCACCAGGCCCTTGGCGCCGGCGTCAGCCATGCGCTTGGCCAGGTTGGGCAGGGCGGTGAAGAACGGGCTCAGCTTGACCGAGACCGGGATCTTGACGCTCTTGCAGATGTCCTGCACCAGGGTGACGTAAGACTCTTCCAGCTTGGTGCTGGTCAGAGACGGGTCGGTCGGCAGGTAGTACAGGTTCAGCTCGAGGGCGTCGGCGCCGTTGTCCTGCATTTTGCGGGCGTACTTGATCCAGCCGCCGGTCGAGACGCCGTTCAGGCTGGCGATGACCGGGATCTTGACCGCCTCCTTGATCTTCTTCAGGGTCTCGATGTAGGCCTCCGGCTTGAGGGTGTACGTGCCGGACTGGGGGTAGAACGAGCCGAACTCGGGCGAGGCCTCGGCCCCGTACGACAGGTAGTGGTCCAGCTCAAGGCTTTCGTGGATGATCTGCTCCTCGAAGAGCGAATACATCACGATCGCGGCAACGCCAGCCTCTTCCAGCTTCTTGACCGAGGCGATCTTCTCGGAAAATGGGGCGGCCGAGGCGACCAGCGGATTCTTCAGCTTCAAACCCATGTAGGTGGTGGACAGATCGACCATGTGCATTCTCCTGAAAAAAAGTTGGAGAGCAGAGGCGTGCGCCTCTGCTCTCGGTTTGTGCGGTGTTTACTTGTTCTGCTCGGCGTCGTAGTGCATGGCCGCCATCTGGGAGTAGAAGCTCCAGCGGGCCTTGGCGTCTTCCTTGGAGAGCTTGAGCAGGTGCTCGGCGCGCGCTTCGTCGCTCTGGACCAGCATGCGGAAGCGGGTCTCGTTGTACATGTACTGTTCGACCGGGATGGTCGGCTCCTTGTAATCGATCAGGAGCGGGTTCTTGCCCTCGGCCGAGAGGCGCGGGTCGTAGCGGTACAGCGGCCACAGGCCGGACTGCACGGCCAGCTTCTGCTGCTCCAGGCCCTTCTCCATGTCGATGCCGTGGTTGATGCAGTGGCTGTAGGCGATGACCACGGACGGGCCGTCGTAGGCCTCGGCGTCCAGGATGGCCTTGAGGGTGTGCTGGTCGTTGAAGCCCATCGCCACGCGCGCCACGTAGACGTAGCCGTAGGCGATGGCCATCAGGCCCAGGTCCTTCTTGGACAGGCCCTTGCCCTGGGCCGCGAAGCGCGCCACGGCGCCGCGCGGGGTGGACTTGGAGGCCTGGCCGCCGGTGTTCGAGTAGACTTCCGTGTCGAGCACGAGCAGGTTGACATTGCGCCCGGTCGACAGGACGTGGTCCAGGCCGCCGTAGCCGATGTCGTAGGCCCAGCCATCGCCGCCCACGATCCAGACGGATTTCTTGACCAGGGCGTCGGCCACCGCCGCCAGGTTCTTGGCCTGCGGGTTCTTGGACTTGGCCAGCTTCTGCTTGAGGGCTTCGACGCGCTCGCGCTGCTGCTTGATGCCGGCGTCGGTGCTCTGGTCGGCCTTGAGCAGGCCGTCAACCAGGTCGCCCAGCTCGGCGGCGAAGGCCGGCAGGGTGTCCCGGGCGTACTCGGCCTGCTTGTCCAGCGTCAGGCGGAAGCCCAGGCCGAACTCGGCATTGTCCTCGAAGAGCGAGTTGGACCAGGACGGGCCGCGGCCCTCCTTGTTCGGGGCGTAGGGCGTGGTCGGCAGGTTGCCGCCGTAGATCGACGAGCAGCCGGTGGCGTTGGCGATGATCGCCCGGTCGCCGAACAGCTGCGTGACCAGCTTCACGTAGGGGGTCTCGCCGCAGCCGGAGCAGGCGCCGGAGAACTCGAACAGCGGCTCGAGCAGCTGCGAGTTCTTGATCGTGCCGAGGTTGATCAGAGTGCGGTCGATTTCGGGCAGGTCCAGGAAGTAGTCCCAGTTCTTGGCCTCGGACTCGCGCAGCGGAGGCTGGGCGGCCATGTTGATCGCCTTGCGGGCCGGGTTGGTCTTATCCTTGGCCGGGCAGGCGGCGATGCACAGGCTGCAGCCGGTGCAGTCTTCGGGCGCCACCTGGACGGTGTAGGCCATGCCCGGGAACTCCTTGAACTTCGAGTCCATCGACTTGAAGGTCTTGGGGGCCTGGTCGAGGAACTTCTTGTCGAAGACCTTGTGGCGGATCACGGCGTGCGGGCAGACGAAGACGCACTTGCCGCACTGGATGCACAGGTCGGCTTCCCAGACCGGGATCTCGAGGGCGATGTTGCGCTTCTCCCACTTGGTCGTGCCGATCGGGAAGGTGCCATCGACGGGCATGGCCGAGACCGGGACCGTGTCGCCCTCGTAGGCGATCATCGGGCCGAGCACGTCACGCACGAAGGCCGGGGCCTCGGCGGGGACGGGGGCGCGGCGGGAGAGCTTGCTGGTGACCTTGGCCGGGACCTTGACCTCGTGCAGGTTGGCCAGCGAGGAGTCGACCGCGGCGTAGTTCTTCTGCACGACGGCTTCGCCGCGCTTGCCGTAGGTCTTCTGGATGGCGTATTTGATCTTGGCGATGGCCTCGTCGCGCGGCAGGATGCCGGAGATGGCGAAGAAGCAGGTCTGCATGATGGTGTTGACGCGCTCGCCCATGCCGGCCTTCTGGGCCACGTCGTAGGCGTTGATCACGTAGAACTTGAGCTTCTTCTCGATGATGTCCTTCTGGACTTCCTTCGGCAGCGTGTCCCAGATCTCGTCCGGGCCGTAGATGCTGTTCAGCAGGAAGACCCCGCCGGGCTGGGCATACTTGAGGATGTCGTAGCGCTCCAGGAAGGTGAACTGGTGGCAGGCCACGAAGTTGGCGGTGTTGGCGGTGATCAGGTAGGGCGCCTGGATCGGCTTGGGGCCGAAGCGCAGGTGCGAGATGGTCATGGTGCCGGACTTCTTCGAGTCGTAGAAGAAGTAGCCCTGGGCGTTGTTCTCGGTCTCGGTGCCGATGATCTTGATCGAGTTCTTGTTGGCGCCCACGGTGCCGTCCGAGCCCAGGCCGAAGAATACGCAGCGGGTGGTCTCGGGATGCTCGACCGAGAAGTACGGGTCGTAGTCCAGGCTGGAGCCGGTGACGTCGTCCTTGATGCCGACCACGAAGTGGCGCCTGGGCTCGGCCTTCTTCATCTCGTCCAGGGCCGCCTTGGCCATGGTCGGGGTGAACTCCTTGGAGGACAGGCCGTAGCGCCCGCCCAGGACCTTGATCTCCGAGCGGCCGCCCTCGTACAGGGCGTTGATCACGTCCAGGTAGAGCGGGTCGCCGGCCGCGCCGGGTTCCTTGGTGCGATCCATGACGGCCACGGCCTTGACGCTCTTGGGCAGGGCCTTGAGCAGGCTGGCGCCGTCGAACGGGCGGTACAGGCGCACGCGCACCACGCCGACCTTCTCGCCCTTGGCGACCAGGTAGCGCACGGTGGCTTCGGCGACTTCGCCGCCAGAGGCCATGATGATCACGACGCGCTCGGCATCCGGGGCGCCGATGTAATCGAACAGGTGGTAGCTGCGGCCGGTCAGCTTGGCGAACTTGTCCATCTGCTTCTGGACGATGGCGGGGACGGCGGTGTAGAACGGGTTGACCGCCTCGCGGGCCTGGAAGAAGACGTCCGGGTTCTGGGCCGAGCCGCGCAGGATCGGGCGGTCGGGCGAGAGGGCGCGCGCCCGGTGGGCCCGCACCAGCTCGTCGTCGATCATGCTGCGCAGGTCGTCGTCGGTCAGCTGTTCGATCTTGCTGATCTCGTGCGAGGTGCGGAAGCCGTCGAAGAAGTGCAGGAACGGCACGCGCGCTTCCAGGGTGGAGGCCTGGGCGATCAGCGCCATGTCGTGCGCTTCCTGGACCGAGCCGGAGGGGATCATCGCCCAGCCGGTCTGGCGGCAGGCCATCACGTCGGAGTGGTCGCCGTAGATCGAGAGGGCATGCGTCGCCACCGCGCGGGCGGAGACATGGAAGACGGTCGAGGTCAGCTCACCGGCGATCTTGAACATATTCGGGATCATCAGCAGCAGGCCCTGGCTGGCGGTGAAGGTGGTGGTCAGCGCGCCGGTCTGCAGGGCGCCGTGCACCGCACCCGCCGCACCGCCCTCGGACTGCATCTCAACGACCAGCGGGACGGTCCCCCAGATATTCTTGCGCTTTACCGCCGACCAATCGTCGGCGAACTCGCCCATGTTGGAGGAGGGGGTGATGGGGTAAATCGCGCAAATCTCGTTGACGCGATGGGCCACCGAAGCGGTCGCCTCGTTCCCATCAATGGTAACCTTTTGTCTATCCATGTTCGCTCCTTGTTGGTGTACAGAGCCAGGCTCTGTGAGAGTCGGAAGGCACTCAACATACAAGTTTATGCGGGAGGGGATTTGTGCGTTAGTTATTTAATACATGAAATCCACTGCGACTTGTCATAATAAAAATCCCCCCCTTTTTTCGCCCGGAACGGCCTTTTCAGGTCTTCAGGCGGCTGCGCGCCAGCAGCAGCGCCGCCAGCGTCTTGGCGTCTGGAATCCCGCCCGAATCGGCCAATTCCAGGGCCCGGGCAGGGCTCAGGCGCTCCAGCGAGAGGAACTCGTCGGCGTCGGCTTCCAGCGGGTCGGGACGCAGCTCGGTGGCCAGGTAGACGTGCATGTTCTCGGTCGAGTAGCCCGGCGCCAGGTAGAAGCTGCCCAGGTATTCGAGCTTCCCGGCGGCCATGCCGGTCTCTTCGCGAACCTCGCGGCGGGCGCACGCCTCGGGCGCCTCTCCCACCTCCAGGGTCCCGGCGGGCAACTCGAGCAGCTCCAGGCCGGCGGCATGCCTGTACTGGCGCACGAAGAGCAGGTTTCCGTCCGCCTCGACCGGGATCAGGATCACCGAGCCGATATGCTCGACGATGTCCAGGCGGGTCTGGCGGCCGTCCGGCAGGCGAACGGTGTCGCGGCGGATGGAAAACGCCCGCCCGGAGAAGAGCTTTTCGGAATGGAGCGGTTCGAACTTCATGCAACACCTCGCAGCGCGGGCGGAAAATGGCCCGGGGGAAACAAACACCCAGGCGGAGGCTCGCTGCGCCTGGGTGCAGGGGGGTCCGATCGGTTTTACGGGATGTTCAGCGTCTGGCCGGCGTGCAGGATGTAAGGCGCTGCCAGGCCGTTGGCGATGGCGATCGAGCTCGGGTCGACGTCGCCGAAGTAGCAGGCCACCCCGTAGATGGTCTGGTCCGCCGTGGTGACCGTGTAGCTGGTCGGGTGGGTGTGCAGCGAGCGGGTGCCGGGGAAGGCGTTACCGGTTTGCGGGATCTGCATCACGGTGCCGGGCTGGAGCAACTGCCCGTCGGCCACGTTGTTGAGGCTGAGCAGCTCGGCTGGGTTGACGTTGAACCGGCGGGCGATGCAGTAGGGGTACTCACCCTGCTGCAGGGTGTAGCTGGCCGGGCGTCCGGGGGTGGCGGTCGGGACCACGATGACCGGCACGGTCGGGGAGGCCAGCGTGCCGGGGGTGCCGGCCGGCGTCCCGAACAGGCTGGTGGCATTGAAGCTCGGCTGCGTGCCGATCAGGAACAGGGTCGGGGTCGGGCTGGGGAGGGCCGTCAGGGCGTTGGGCGAGGCGGCCGGCTGGGTCACCTGCGCCTGGGCCGTCTGGGTTCCGTACAGCTGGACCAGGCTCAGTCCGGTCGGCCGGGCCACGTTGAACGGGTTGGCGGACGTGCTCGTGGGCGCCAGGACCGATGAAGCCTCCTTGACACAGGCCGACAGGCTGAACACCAGGGCCAGGGATATGGCGATCAGAATCGACAACTTCTTGGTCATGCTCTCCTCCTGAAATGTCACCAGCGAATACTTAAAAGTGATACTAGCACAACCTTTCTAAAGCGTCAACCCTCACAAAATGGCCCCAGAGGCACCCCTTGACACCCCGCCAACCGCCAGCGGTGGGGGGGTCAACCCGGCAAGTCGACCAGCCCGGCGCCGTCGCACGGCCGGCTCAAGGAAATGACCGGGGTCAGGCCGGTCTGGCGCTGGTAGTCCGCCGCCACGGCGTCCGGGAAGCCGGCCGCGGCGCGGCTCTGGACCAGGGCGATGGCGCAGCCGCCGAAGCCGGCGCCGGTCATGCGCGCCCCGAGGCAGCCCGGCTGTCCGCGGGCGATGGTGACGATGGCGTCCAGTGCGGCATTCGAGACCTCGAAGTCATCGCGCAAGCTGGCGTGGCTGGCGTCGAGGCATTGGCCCAGCGTGACGGCGTCGCCGGCGCGCATGGCCTGCACGGCCTGCAGGACACGGGCGTTCTCGCTGACGATGTGACGGGCACGCCGGCGGGTGATCTCATCCAGACCGGCGGCACGCGCCTGGAAGGTCTCCGGGTCGACGTCACGCAGCGCGGGCACCCCGAAGAAACGGGCGGCCGCCTCGCACTGGGCGCGGCGCTCGTTGTAGGCCGAGTCGACCAGGCCGCGGCGCGTGCTCGTGTCCAGGATCACCACCGCTACGCCCGCCGGCAGGGGGATGTGCTGGTAAACGAGCGAGCGGCAGTCCAGGAACAGGGCGTGGCCGGCGCGGGCGGCGGCCGAGACCATCTGGTCCATGATGCCGCAGTTGACACCCACCCAGCGGTTCTCGGCCTGCTGCGCCAGACGGGCCATGCCGGCGGGGTCCCATTCCAGGCCGGAAACTGCGGCGAAGGCGCGCCCGCAGGCCAGCTCGACCGCCGCCGAGGAGGACAGGCCCGAGCCGCGCGGCACATCCCCGGAGACGACGCCCTCCCATCCGGAGAGGCTGTGCCCGGCGGACTGGAGCGCCCAGGCCATGCCCTTGACGTACTCGGCCCAGCCGTCCGGCCCCTTTTCGAGCCGGTCGAGCTCGAACTCCGCCGGTTCCGGGTAATCGAGTGAGTCCAGGCGCACCCTCCGGTCTGGGCGCGGGCGCAGGGCGATCCAGACCGCCTGGTCGATCGCCATCGGCAGGACGAAGCCGTCGTTGTAGTCGGTGTGCTCGCCGATCAGGTTGACGCGCCCGGGGGCGCGCACCAGGCAGGCCGGCGCGCTGCCAAATCGTTGCTGGAAGGCAGCCAGCAGGGGAGAGGGGTCCATCTTATTTTTCCAGCCAGAGGGTGACCGGTCCGTCGTTCTCGATCTGGACCAGCATGTGCGCCCCGAACACCCCGCTTTGGGTCGGGATGCCCTGGGCACGCAGGAAATCGGTGAAGCACTCCACCAGCGGTGCGGCGATCTCGGGGGCGGCGGCGTCGGTGAACGAGGGCCGCCGTCCCCGGGTTGTGTCGGCATACAGGGTGAACTGCGAGACGACAAGCGCGTCCCCGCCTGTTTCGAGCAGCGAGCGGTTGAGCTTGCCCGCCTCGTCCTCGAAGATGCGCAGGCTGACGATCTTCTCGGCCAGGAAGCGGGCCTGCTCGGGCGTGTCGCCGTGCCCGGCGCCGAGCAGGATGACCAGACCCGGCCCGATCTCGGCCACCGTCCGCCCTTCCACGCTGACTTTCCCGGATTGGACCCGCTGGATCAAGGCGCGCATAATTTCAGGATGCAGGGGCGGACAGCCGTCCGCCCCTGCTGATCGATCTACGGTAGGTGGACCGCCTCGCGGACGGCCCGCATGGTGGTCTCGGCGATCTTGCGGGCTCGGGCCGCCCCGTCGTCGAGCACGGTTCGGACCTGGTCCGGCTTGGCTGCCAGCTCGGCGCGGCGTGCGCGGAATGGCTCCAGGTCCTTGTTGAGGTTCTCGGCGAAGAGTTTCTTGCATTCCACGCAGCCGATGCCCGCCCGGCGGCACTCGGTGTCGATGCGGGCCACCTCGTCCTTGGCGGTGAAGATCTTGTGCATCGAGAAGACGTTGCACACGTCCGGGTTCCCGGGGTCGGTGCGCTTGATGCGCGCCGGGTCGGTGACCATGCTCATCACCCGCTGGCGGGTCTCCTCGGGCGTGGCAGCCAGCTCGATCTGGTTGTCCAGGCTCTTGCTCATCTTTTCCTTGCCGTCGGTGCCGAGCACCTTGGGGGTCTCGGTGTTCTTCATCTGTGGCTCGACCAGCACATCGGTGTGATAGCGGAAGTTGAACGAGCGCACCACCTCGCGCGTGAACTCAATGTGCGGCGCCTGGTCCACGCCCACCGGGACCAAGTCGGTCTTGTAGAGGACGATGTCGGCCGCCATCAGCACCGGGTAGCCGACCAGGCCGTAATTGACGTTGTGCGGCTGCTGGCGGGCCTTCTCTTTAAAGGTGGGCAGGTCGGTCAGCTTGCCAAGCGGGGTGACCATCGACAGGAGGGTGTGCAGCTCGGTCACCTGCGGGACGTGCGACTGGACGAACAGGATGGTCTCCTCCGGGCGGATGCCAGCCGCCAGCAGGTCGAGGGCCATTTCATAGGTGTTCTGGCGCAGGTTGAGCGTTTCGTCGACGGTGGTCAGGGCGTGCAGGTCGACGATGCAGTAGACGCACTCGTAATCGTCCTGCAGGGCGACGTAGTTCTTGATCGCCCCCAGGTAATTGCCCAGATGGGTGCGCCCGGTGGGGCGGATCCCGGAAAAGACGCGGCCTTTCTTGGTCGGCATGGGGTACCTCTACTTATGAAGGAATTTTTGAACCAGACCGACGACCTCGCCGGGTTCGGCGTGGCGTCCGGTCTGGAGTTTGGAATACACCAGGGTGTTGTCGACGGTGATCTCGTAGCGCCCGCCGTCGGAGGGGATCAGGGTGATGGAGGCGATCTCCGCTTCGAAGTTCTGGAGCAGGTCGCTGGCCAGGCTCACGGCCCGGTTGGTGTAGTGTCAGACAGCGCAGTAGACGATCGTGATTCTCGCCATGCCGGTCACTCCTTGCACATGGAAACGGGGAAAATATTGTAAAAATTATAACATACGGTTTTGTTCGTCCTGACCCTTTGACGGGCCACGACCTTACATGTATAATCATTTTACGTTTTCGCCATCCTCATCTTATGGAACCGCTTGAGGCCCATCATGGCTCTCCGGGGCAACCTGCGCGACTTTACCATCACGCAACTTCTCAATCTCATTAACCTGGCTCACAAGACAGGGACGCTCGTCGTCGAGGGTCCCAGCGAGACGGCCAAGGTCTCTTTCCGCGAGGGAAAACTGGCCTACGCCCAGATCGGGCAGGAAGACAACAGCCTGGCGGCCGTGCTGCACAAGGCCAACAAGCTCAGCGTACCCCAGTACCGCACCCTCCAGCAGCGCGCCAGCCACATCTCGGACAAGGAACTCGGTCTGCTGTTGATCAATGCCGGATACCTCTCCCAGGAGGATATCCTCACCAATCTGCAGCAGTACTTCACCGACATCGTCCAGCGCCTTTTCACCTGGGTGGAGGGCTTCTTCCATTTCGACAACGACCTGCTGCCGCCCGAGGATCGCATCAGCGTGCGCCTGGACCTGGAGAACCTGATCATCGAGGGCTCGCGCCAGCTGCACGAGTGGGAGCAGCTCCAGGACGAGATCCCCAGCCTGGACATGGCGCTCAAGTTCACCGACCGGCCGGGCTCCAACCTACGCAATGTCAACCTGAGCGTCGAGGAGTGGCGGGTGGTTTCCTTTATTAACCCGCGCAATTCGATCAAGCAGATCGCCGTGGCGACCAAGATGAACGACCTGGAGATCCGGCGCATCGTCTACGGCCTGCTGCAGGCCGGGCTGGTGGAGATCTGCCGCCAGGAAGGCGCGCCGGCGCCCAGCTCGAACGTCCGCGTCTTCCCCACCGAAGACAAGGAAGAGCAGAAATCCCTGGTTAACCGTCTGATCAACCGCATCCGCTCTTTATAATCTTTCTTGAGGATCGCACTTATGCAAACGGTCAAAATGGTTGTCACCGGCCCGTTCAATGCTGGCAAAACCGAATTCATCCGCTCCGTCAGCGAGATCGATGTGGTCTCGACCGAGCGCAAGATCACCAAGGCCAGCGAGAAGGCGGTAAAAGAGGCGACCACCGTTGCCATGGACTTCGGCCGCATCACCGTGGACGACGACCTGGTCCTGTACCTGTTTGGGACCCCCGGCCAGAAACGCTTCGACTTCATGTGGGAGATCCTGTCCGAAGGCATGCTCGGGTTCATCGTGATGGTTGATAGTACCCGCCCGGAGACTTTCCGCGAGGCCCGCTCGATCCTCGAGACCTTCCGCGCCTACGCGCCGACCCCTTACGTGGTGGCTGCCAACAAACAGGACATCAAGGACGCCTGGGAGCTGGAGGACATGCGCCACGCCCTGCGGCTCGACTCGAAGGTCAAATTCCTGCCCTGCGTCGCCACCGATCGCGACTCGGTCAAATCGGTCCTGCTCGAACTCCTCTACAGCATCCTATCCGAAATGGAGAACGGGGGGAAGTGATCCCCCCGTTCACTACAGACTAACGT
>Ga0335071_10006307_pt1 | contig 12238 bp, 11 predicted proteins | sample Lox_Sample_15_FD_206724 | JGI IMG/M metagenome (GOLD analysis project Ga0335071, IMG submission 206724) | Soil microbial communities from Loxahatchee National Wildlife Refuge, Florida, United States - Lox_Sample_1.5 | ecosystem: Environmental > Terrestrial > Soil > Wetlands | place: USA...
CACACCCCCGCGCGGGAGCGACTGACATGGCCCGGATGACCGGCGGCGAAGCCCTCGTAGCCTCTCTCCAGCGTGAAGGCGTGCGCGTCGTGTTCGGCCTCCCCGGCGTGCAGCTCTACGGCGTCATGGCCGCGCTGCGCGACGAGAAGCGCATCCGCTTCATCACCACCCGCCACGAGCAGGCCACCAGCTACATGGCGGACGGCTACGCGCGCGCGGGCGGCCAGGTCGGGACGGCGCTGGTCGTGCCCGGCCCCGGGCTCCTGAACGCAGCGGCAGGGCTCAGCACCGCCTACTCCGCGTCCTCTCCCGTGCTCATGCTCTGCGGGCAGATCCCGCGCGACCAGATCGGCAAGGACATCGGCCTCCTCCACGAGGTCAACGACCAGCTCGACTGCATCGCGCCGGTGACGAAGTGGCGGAAGCGCGTGCTCCAGGTGCCGGAGATCCCGGCGGCCGTGCGCGAAGCCTTCGTGCAGCTCCGGAGCGGGCGCCCGCGGCCCGTGGAGCTCGAGATGCCGCCCGAGACCATGGAGGAGGAAGGCGAGGTCGAGCTGCTCGAGCCGGCGACGATCGTGCGCCAGGTCGCGTCGGCCGCCGACATCAATCGCGCCGCCGAGGCGCTCCTCGCCGCCAAGCGGCCGCTCATCTACGCGGGCGGCGGCGTGAATCTCTCGGGCGCGCACGAGGCGCTGCACGCCGTGGCCGAGTATCTGCAGGCGGGCGTCGCGTGCACGGCGGAGGGCAAGGGCGCGATCAGCGACCACAGCGATCTCTCGCTGGGCGCCGCCTTCTGGCGCGACTCGCCGCTGCGCGCCGCCATCCACGCGGCCGACGTGGTGCTGGCCGTGGGGTCGCGGCTCGCCCTGGTCACGTTTGCGCCCGAGACGCGCATCATCCAGATCGACGCGGATCCGGCGGAGATCGGGCGAACGCACAAGCAGACGATGGGGCTGGTCGGCGACGCGCGCGCCACGCTGGCGGCGCTGCTCGAGAAGCTCCGCGCGGGCGCGCCTCCGCGCCCCTCGCGCAAGGCGGAGCGCGAGGCGCTGCGCGCGGACATCGCGGCGAACATGACGCAGGAACCCCAGATGTCGATCTTGAGAAGCCTCCGCGCCGGCTGCCCCGAGGACACGATCTTCATCGCCGGCATGACCCAGATCGGCTACTACTCACGCCCGGCGTGGCCGACCTACGGCCCGCGCACCTATCTGTCGTCGTCGTACTCGGGCAACCTTGGGTACGAGTACCCGGTGGCGCTCGGCGCCAAGGTCGCGCGCCCCGATCGGCCGGTGGTCGCCACCGTCGGCGACGGCGGCTTCCTCTACAACGCCCAGGAATTGGCCACCGCGGCGCAGCACGGCATCAACGTGGTCGCGGTAGTGTTCAACGATCAGGCGTACGGCAACGTGGCGCGCGATCTCGACGAGGACTGGGGCGGGCAGCACGGCGCGGCGCTGACGAATCCCGACTTCATGAAGCTCGCCGAGGCCTACGGCGTGCACGGTATCCGGGCCAGCCAGCCGACCGACGTCGGCCGTCTCGTCGACCAGGCCCTGGGACTCGGCCGGCCCGTGCTGATCGAGGTGCCCGTGGGCCGGATGCCGCGGCCGGTCTTCTTCGCCGCCCGGAAGGCCCCGACCAAGTACCAGCGCTGAGCGACGCGGGGCTGCCGGCCACCGGACCGGCGCCCGTCAGCAGTGTCCGGCCCCCCTGACGTTAAACGTCGGGTCCCGGACACTCACCCCTCAGAAATGTCACTCGGAGTGTTCAGCGGACCGACACCCCCTATTCTTTTCAGCCCCTTAGCCTCTGGCACCATTGTTGCTGCTCCCACGTCAGTCTCGGACTGTCCCGCAACGGGAAAAGCGCGCGAGCAACAGAAAGGGGCCGAAGCATGGACGTTGAGATCAAACGGGAAGCCGCATTCACGGGGCAACGAGTCAAGCAAAAGGTCATCTTCGCCCTCGCCCTCTGCTCGGTCATTCCCCTTCTCGTGCTCACCTACGTCATCCACGGTCATCTCATGCCGGGCATGGAGTCCACGACCAAGGGCCTGGCCGAGGCGATCGCCATTCCCACCCTGGTGGCCTTCACCGGGATCCTGATGCTGGGCGGCGGCTACGTGGTGTGGGATCTGGCGAGCGCGGTCTCGCGGACGGCGAGTCTCGTCGCCACGGTGCAGCCCACCGACGCCACGGGGGCCCGCCACGATGAGATCGGCACGCTGATGGTCGCCTTCAACCGCATGATGACGACCATCGAGCAGCAGGCGGACGAGATCAACCAGTTCCCCAAGCGGCTCGAGCAGCTGACCCGACAGGCCTTCCGCGACGCCCTCACCGGCCTCCCGAATCGCGCGCTCTTCATGGATCGCCTGAGCCACGGCCTCACGCGCGCGCGGCGGCGTCACGAGCACGTGGCCGTCCTCTTCCTGGACCTCGACCGCTTCAAGGTCATCAACGACACGCTGGGCCACACCGTGGGCGATCAGCTCCTCGTGGAGGTCAGCAATCGTCTCGGCTCTTCCCTGCGTCCGGGCGACACGGTGGCGCGCCTGGGCGGCGACGAGTTCGGCCTCCTGCTGGAAGACGTGGCCGACGCGGAGACGGCGGAGGCGGTGGCGCTGCGCATCGAGGCCGAACTGGCGAAGCCGCTCCACTTCGAGGGGCGCGAGGTCTTCGTGACGGCCTCCATCGGCATCGCGCTGTCGTCGGAGCGGCTGGGCACGCCCGAGGAAGTGCTGCGCGACGCCGACCTCGCCATGTATCACGCCAAGGCCAAGGGCAAGGCGCGCCACGAGCTGTTCGACGGCAGCATGAGCGCACCCGCGCTGGACCGCATGGACCTCGAGATGGACCTGCGCGCGGCCATCGCGCGGCAGGAGTTCCGCCTGCACTACCAGCCGATCTTCCGCCTCGACACGGGACGCATCGCCGAGGTGGAGGCCCTCATCCGCTGGCAGCACGAGAAGCGCGGCCTCCTCCAGCCCGATGCCTTCATCGGCCTCACCGAGGAGACCGGGCTCATCGTGCCCATAGGCCAGTGGGTGCTGAGCGAGGCCTGCCGGCAGGCGCGCGCGTGGCAGATCGAGTTCCCGCGCAACCCGCCCCTCGTCATGAGCGTCAACCTGTCCGCCAAGCAGTTCCAGAATCCCAAGCTCGTCGAGGAGATCACCGACGCGCTGAACCTGAGCGGCCTCGAGCCGGCCTGTCTCAAGCTCGAGATCACCGAGAGCGTGGTCATGCAGGACGCCCCGGCCACGCTGGCCAAGCTGCGCGAGCTGAAGGACCTGGGCGTCCGATTGGCGATCGACGATTTCGGCACGGGCTACTCGTCGCTCGGCTACCTCAAGCGCTTCCCCGTGGACACGCTCAAGATCGACCGCTCGTTCGTGAAGGGGCTCTCGCACGAGGGCGGTGACACCGCCATCGTGCGGGCGGTGGTGACGGTGGCCAAGAGCCTCAACATGGACGTGACCGCGGAAGGCATCGAGACCGACCAGCAGCGCATCGAGCTGAAGACCCTCGGCTGCGATCTGGGCCAGGGCTTCCTCTTCGCGCGGCCCTCGGCCCCCGAGCATCTCCGGCCGCTCCTCGCCATCTCGGTGAACGGCGCGCTCGTCAACGCCTAGCGTGGGCTCGGCGCGCAGGCTTCGGCCTGCGCGCCCGCTTCTCCGCCATGCTTCCAATCCCCGCTGTCTGGCGCATCGACATCGAGCCCGACGATTTCAAGCCGGGCCCCGGGCAGCCGCCCTGGAACGGCTTCGCGACGATGGTGGGGCTCATCCGAGATCTTCGCCGGCGCGTGGAAGACCTCGCGGGGGCGGCCGTCCGCCCCACCTGGTTCATCCGGTTCGATCCCGACATCGAGCGGGCGTACGGACAGGCCGACTACGTCTTCGATCGCTACGCCGCGCTCTTCGACGAGCTCCGGAGCGCCGGCGATACCTTCGGGATCCACGTCCACTACTACCGCTGGGACGCGCGCCGGGAGGTCACGTACTCCGATCACGCCGATCCCGAATGGGTTGCCCACTGCTTCAACGTGGCGGCCAAGACCTTCGAGCGGTGCTTCGGCGAGCCCGTGCGCCGCGCGAGCCACGGCGGATTTCTCCTCGACGACGCGACGGCTCAGCGCTCGGTAGCTCTGGGAATCGAGGTCGACGTGACGGTCGAGCCGGGCCTGGGCCCCCTGGGCGAGAACGTCTCCTTCGGGGCGTACGCCACCGCGCCGTCCCCGGATTTTCGCGACTTCCCCCGCCGGCCGTACTATCCGGCCGTCACGAGCCTTCGGGTTCCCGCGACCTCTCTGGAGGCGGCGCTTCCATTGATGCTGGTCCCGCTCACCGCCTACGACTACGATCGAGCCCTCGCCCCGTGGCACCGGCGGCTCGCATGGAGGATTCGCTCGCGGCCCGAGCGCGCCCGTCCATTGAATCCCTGGAAGGAGTGGCCCGACCCGGGCGTGTACTGGGACCTGATGGAGCGCGCCGCCGACGAAGGGCCGGCGCGATATGTCACGCTTGCCGTCAGGACAGACTCCCCGTCCTCATGGGCGTTTCGTCAGGCCCAGGCCCTATTCGACCATCTGCCGCGTCACCCGATCGCCCGCCGCCTGCGCTTCGTGGATCCGCTGTCACCCGAGATCCGTGCGATGGCGAGGTTGGACATGAGCACGGATACAGCAATCTAGCGTCCCGCACGTCACGCGGGCGCGCATCCTGCCGGCTCCGCGCCGTGGTCCGATCCGGCTGCGGCGGCTTCTCCGCGCGTGGTACCATGCCTGCGTTCCGCATGCCACGGTCGTTCACAGGGAGACGGGTCTGATGCCGATCCAGCACGTGGGCCGCCCACTCAAGCGGCTCGAAGACCCCAAGCTCATTCAGGGGCGCGATGCGTACGTCAACGACGTGCGGCTGGCGGGCGCCCTGTCCCTCGCCTTTGCGCGCAGCCCGCACGCGCTCATCAAGCGGATCGACACCACCGCCGCGAAGAGGATCCCGGGCGTCGTCGCCGTGCTGACGGGCGCCGACGTCAATGCCGAGGTCGGCGTCATTCACACGCCCATCGGCCCCGAGATGTTCGCCACCATGAATCGCCAGGGCTACACGATGCTCGCGGAGGGTCGCGTCCGCCACGTCGGCGAGCCGGTGGTGGTGGTCGCGGCCGAGACGGTGTCAAGGTGAAGGACAAGGCGCAGAAGATCGCCGACACGGGGCAGCCCGTCTCGTCGACCCTGATGGACTACGCGATCCCGAAGACGGACGATCTCATCTCGTTCGACAACGATCACACGCGCACGCACTCGCCGCGGACCACGCTGGGCGTGAAGGGCATCGGGGAGGCCGCGACCATCGGCTCCACGCCGGCCATCGCCAACGCGGTCATGGACGCTCTGGCGCCCCTGGGCGTCACGCACGTCGACCTGCCGCTCACGCCGCAGAAGATCTGGACCGCCATGAGCGCGGCCCGCCAGGGCCGGGCCTAAGGAGACCGCCACCATGAGAGCCGCCGTCCTCTACGAGCCGAACACGCCGCTGCAGATCGTGGACCTCGAGCAGCAGGGACCCCAGGCCGGGGAAGCGCGCGTGCGCGTCAAGGCGGCGGGCGTGTGCCACAGCGACTGGCACATCATCAACGGCGACTGGCAGCTGCCCCTGCCCATGGTGCTGGGCCACGAGGCCGCCGGCATCGTGGAGGAGGTCGGCGCCGGCGTGACGACGGTCAAGCCCGGCGATCACGTGATCTTCTCGTTCCGGCCGCAGTGCGGGCGCTGCCTCTACTGCTCGCTTGGCCGCTCCATCCTCTGCGACGGCCACAAGTCCGTGCGCTGGGCCATGCTCGACGGGAGCCATCGCCTCCGCCACAAGGGCCAGAACGTGAACCAGATGGCGCGCATCGGCACGTTCTCCGAGGCCGTCGTGTGCCCCTCCGAGATGCTCGTGCCCATCCGCAAGGAGATGCCGTGGCCGCAGGCGGCGCTGGTGGGCTGCTGCGTGCCGACCGGCGTGGGCGCGGTGACCTCGTGCGCGCGCGTGGAGGCGGGCGCCTCCGTGCTCGTGGTCGGCTGCGGCGGCGTGGGGCTCAACGTGGTGCAGGGCGCGCGGCTGGCCGGCGCGGGCATGATCGTGGCCTGCGATCTGCTCGACAGCAAGCTCGGCTATGCGAAGGAGTTCGGCGCCACCCACACGTTCAACGGCAAGCAGGACAACATCGTCGAGCGCGTGCGCGAGCTGACGGCGGGTCGCGGCGTGGACTACGCCTTCGACGCCATCGGCGGCGAGCAGACCACGCTCCAGATCCTCGACGCCATCCGGCCCGGCGGCGTGGCCGTGATCGTGGGCATGGCCGCCATGTCCGTTCGCGCCCCCGTCACGCCGTACATGATGGCGCTCCAGGAGAAGACCCTCAAAGGCACCATGTACGGCTCCGTGCGCCCGCCCGTCGACTTCCCGCGTCTCGTGGAGCTCTACCTCGACGGCCGACTCAAGCTCGATCAGCTCGTCAGCCGCACCTACAAGCTCGACGAGATCAACGACGGTTTCAAGGCGCTGACGTCGGGCCAGGTCGCCCGCGGCGTCGTGGTGTTCAACTAGCCCATGGCCCCGCGCACGATCTACGAGACCCCGCGGCCCGCCGCCGCGCCCGGGGAGGAGATCTACACGAGCACCTGCGCCCACAACTGCGGCGGGCGCTGCGTGGTCAACGCGCACGTCAAGGACGGCGCCATCGTGAAGATCAGCAGCGACCCGCGGCGGTGGACGCCCGAGATGCCGCCGCTCACCGCCTGCGTGCGCGGCTTCGGGGCGGCCGAGCGCGTCAACCATCCCGACCGGCTGCGCTATCCACTCCGCCGCGTCGGCCCGAAGGGCTCGGGCGAGTTCGCGCGCATCAGCTGGGACGAGGCGCTCGACGAGGTGGCGGCCCAGATGCGGCGCATCCGCGACGGCTACGGCCCGGCCGCCATCCTCGACTGCTCGCGGAGCGGCAGCACGGCGGTCGTGCACAACCGCGCGGTGGTACAGCGCCTGCTCCATCTCTTCGGCGGCTGCACGGAGCTCTGGTCGAATCTCTCCAACGAGGCGGAGATCTTCGCGCTCCGCCACACGTACGGATCCAGGGCCGAGGCCAAGGCGTCGGGCCGCGAGCCCACGGACTACGTCAACTCGCGCCTCATGATCCTCTGGGGCTGGAGCCCGGGTGACGGCACCTTCGGCACGAACAACCCGCAGTATCTCCACTGGGCCCACGAGCGCGGGGTGCGGATCGTCACCGTGGATCCGCGCGCCACCCGCACGAGCCACAAGCTGGCCGATGAGCACGTGCCCATCCGGCCGGGCTCGGACGCGGCGATGCTCATCGCCATGGCCCAGGTCATCGTGAGCGAGAACCTCCACGACCAGGCCTTCCTGGACCGCCTCGTGCTGGGCTTCGACGAGGCGCATCTGCCCGAGGGCGCGCCGGCCGGCTCGTCGTACCGCTCCTATCTCTACGGCCTCACGGACGGCGTCGTGAAGACGCCGGAGTGGGCGGAGCCGCTCACCGGCGTTCCCGCCGCCACCATCCGGCGGCTCGCGCGCGAGTTCGCCACGCTCAAGCCGGCCGCGCTCCACTGCGGCTACGCACCGGGTCGAACGGCGTACGGCGAGCAGTTCCACCGGGCGGCCTATGCGCTCTGCGCGATCACGGGCAACATCGGCATCCCGGGCGGCAACTCCGGCTGCAGCAACGGCACCGGCTATCAGGGCGTCAAGCGCCAGGTCGCCTCCGCGAATCCCGCCAATGCCCGCGTGGCCTCCACGCTGCTCGGGGATCTTCTCGAGCGGGGGCGCGCGGGAGGGTATCCGGCCGACATCAAGATGGTGTACTCGGCGTGCGGCGACCTCGCCAACCAGTGTCCGAACGTCAACAAGATCGCGGCCGGGCTCAGCCGCCTCGAGTTCATGGTCGCCCACGATCACTTCCTCACGCCGACGGCGCGCTACGCGGACATCGTGCTGCCCGCCACCACGTTCTGGGAGCGGAGCGACATGCACACGCCCTGGAGCGGGGCCGGCCATTACGTGATCTTCATGCAGCAGGCCATCCCGCCCATGTACGAGTGCCGCAACGACGTGGACATCTGTGCGGACCTGGCCCAGCGCCTGGGGCTCGAGGGCTACAAGCGGCTCCCGGATATCGAATGGCTGCGCGAGGTGTGCGACGGCACCGACATCGACGACTTCGACGCCTTCCGGCAGCAGGGGCTGGCGCGGCTCCCCGCCCCCGAGGACCCGGTGGCCTTTGCCAGGGAGGTGCGCGACCCCGAGCGGCACCCGTTCTCGACCCCGTCGGGGAAGATCGAGATCTACTCGACCACCCTTGCCGCCAAGCCCGACTTCTACGGCCTCGGGAAGATCCCGGCCATTCCCACGTGGATCCCTCCGCATGCGGGCGATCCCCGGCATCCGCTGGAGCTCATCTCGCCCAAGTCGCGGGCGCGGACGCACTCGACCCACGACAACCAGCCCGTTCTCTCCCGCGCGGACAAGCAGGATGTGTGGATCCATCCCGCCGACGCGGCCGCCCGCGGCATCGCGGACGGCCAGCGCGTGCGCGTCTTCAACGACCGCGGCGCGACGATCCTCCCCGCCCACGTCACCGACCGCATCGCGCCCGGCGTGGTGTCGATCAAGGAAGGCGCCTGGTTCACGCCCAATGCCGCGGGGGACGACACGCGGGGCTGCGCCAACGTGCTCACGGAAGACCGCGCGACGCCGGCGGGCGCACCCACGTACAACACCTGCCTCGTCGAGATCGCTCCCGCCTGATCACCCGGCCCGAGCCCACGCCCGCATGAGCGACGACGCCGTCATCGAAGCCCGCGTCGCCCAGGCCCTCGAGGGTCTGGGCGTCCCCTGGGAGCTCATGCGCATCGACCCGGAGTTCGCAGACACCGCCGCCTTCTGCGAGAAGTACGGCGTGGCCCTCGACCACTCCGGCAACACGATCATCGTGGCCTCGAAGAAGGAGCCCAGGAAGTACTGCGCCTGCCTGGTGCTGGCCACCACGCGGCTCGACGTGAACCACGTGGTGCGGCGCCTTCTCGAGGTGCCGCGCGTGTCATTCGCCACCGCCGAGGAGACGCGCGAGCTCACCGGCATGATGATCGGCGGCGTGACGCTGCTCGCCCTGCCCCCCGATCTGCCGATCTACGTCGACGAGCGCGTGATGGGCCTCGACTACGTCATCCTGGGCGGCGGCAGCCGCGCCTCGAAGATCAAGGTGGCCCCGGAGGCGCTCCGGAAGCTGCCCGGCCTGACCGTCGTGCCGGGATTGGCGCAGGCCGTCGCATGAAGGTCGGCATCAACCTCATCAACTTCGGGCCCGGCGCCGAGCCGAAGAAGCTGGCGGGCTGGGTCAAGGTGGTCGAGGACCTCGGCTATCACCTCCTCATGACCTCCGACCACGTGGCCATCACCCCGGACGTGGCAGGGCGGTATCCGGCGCCCTTCTACGAGCCGTTCACCATGCTGGGCTGGCTGGCGGGCGTCACGAAGAAGATCGAGCTCGGCACCACGGTCATCATCGTGCCGTATCGGCACCCGCTCGAGACCGCGCGCGCTACCGCGGTGGTGGACCAGCTGTGCGGGGGCCGCTTCATCTGCGGCGTCGGCGTGGGCTGGGCCAGGCAGGAGTTCGAGGCGATCGGCGTGCCCTTCGAGAAGCGCGGCGCCATGACCAACGACTACCTGCAAGCGATCCGCGCCTGCTGGACGCAGGACGTCGCGTCCTACCACGGCCGCTTTGCGAGCTTCCGCGACATCCATACCTCTCCGAGACCGGTGCGCCCCCAGGGCCCGCCGATCTGGGTGGGCGGCTCGAGCGACGGCGCGCTCCGGCGGGCCGTCCGGCACGGCGATGCGTGGCATCCGATCCGCATTCGCGTGGACTGGCTCCGCGACACGGGCATGCCCAGGCTCCGGGAGATCGCCGCACGCGAGGGCCGGCCCGTGCCGCCGCTCTGCCCGCGCATCATCCTGCACGTCACGGACGGCGACGCGCCCGAGGACAAGCGCGTGGCCGGCACCGGCAGCGTGGAGCAGGTGCGCGGTGATCTCCGGGCGCTGGAGGCGCTGGACGCGCCATACGTCGTTCTCGACACGTTCACGGGCGATGTGGAGGCCACGCGCGATCCCGCGCCGGCCTGGCGCATGCTCGAGACTGCGGCGACGAAGCTGATCGACCTCGATCGCGGCACCGTGCGCTGATGCGCGCGGCGGCGCTCGCCATCGTCCTGCTCCTGGCCACGAGCGCGGGAGCGGCAGCGGAGGGCATCATGGTCACGCTCGGCACGGCGACACCCGGAGGAGGCTTCCCCGTCTACGGCGACGCCGTCGCCCAGGCCATCAACGAGGTGGACGCGGCGATCGACGTGCGCCCCCGCAATACGAAGGGCTCGACGGAGAACGTGCCGATGCTCGAGGCAGGCCAGCTCGACCTGGCGCTCGTGCAGGGCGAGGTGGCCCACGAGGCGCTGGCCGGCATCGGCCGGCCGCCGAGCAAGCTCCTGATCTTCTCCGCGATGTACACCACGGCGGGCATGTTCGTGACCCGTGGCGACCAGGCGTACCGGAGCATCGGAGATCTCAAGAGCAAGCCGGTGGTCTGGGGCGCCCGAGGCTCCGGGCTCGTCGTCCTCGCCCGCTACGTCCTCGACGGCCTGGGCCTCGACATGGAACGGGACTTCCAGTCGAGCTATCTCGATCGCGCCGGCGACGGCCCGGCCATGGTGCAGGACGGGCGCGCGGCCGCGCTGTGGGGCGGCGGCGCGGGCTGGCCCGGCTTCAGCGCCGTGGCCCGCGGGCCGCAGGGCGCGCGCTTCATCGCGCCGAGCGCCGACGAGCGCGCGCGCATCCAGGGCAAGCATCCGTTCCTCAAGACGCTGACGATTCCCCCCGGCGCCTATCCGGGCCAGGCCGACGCCATCGTGTCGGTGGGCTCGTGGAGCTTCATCTTGGCCAGGCCCGACCTGCCCGACGAGACGGCCTATCGCCTCGCGAAGGCATTGCATGGAGGCGAGCGCGCGCTCGCCGCGCGACTGCCGCAAGGACACGAGACCACTGCGGCCAATACTGTGGCCGCCGCGCCGCGCCCCGAGCTCATTCACCCGGGCGTGCGGCGCTACCTGAAGGACATCGGCCTGACCCCCTAGGAGACCGGTCCATGATCTACGAGATCCGCACGTACGGCGTGAAGGTCGGCAGCCTGGCCGAGGTGGAGAAGCGGTACGGCGAAGCCTACGAGCACCGGAAGAAGTACTCGCCCCTCACCGCCTTTTTCCACACCGAGATCGGGCCGCTGAACGAGATCATCCACATCTGGGGCTACGAGAGCCTCGAGGAGCGCGCGCGCATCCGCGCCGCCGCGGCCAAGGACGCCAACTGGCCGCCGAAGATCCAGGAGTTCATCACGCGCATGAGCTCCGAGATCGTCGCCCCGTTCCCGTTCGCCCCGGCGCCCAAGCCCGGCACGTATGGCCCCTTCTACGAGTTCCGCCAGTACGAGATGCGGGCGGGCACGCTCCCCGATCTCATGAAGCGCTGGGAGCCCAAGCTGCCGGGGCGGCTCAATCTCTCGCCCATCATGCTGGTCGGCAACGTGGAGTTCGGCACGGCGAACCGGTTCATCCACATCTGGCCCTATCCGAGCCTGGATGCGCGCATGGCCACGCGGAAGAAGGCGGTGGCCGAAGGGCTCTGGCCTCCGGGCGGCGGCGGCGAGACGCTGGTGACGCAGGCGACCAAGATCGTGATGCCGTCGGCCTTCTCTCCGATGCAGTAGGAGGATGTCATGGCGATCGACGTCGATCTCTACAGCGACACGGTGACCAGGCCCACCGCCGAGATGCGCCGCTTCATGTGCGAGGCGCCCGTGGGCGACGAGCAGAAGTACGAGGACCCGACGGTCAACCTCCTTCAAGAACTGGTCGCCGAGCTGCTCGGCAAGGAAGCGGCGCTCTTCCTGCCTTCCGGCACCATGTGCAACGAGATCGCGCTGCGCGTGCACTGCCGCCCGGGCGAGGAGATGCTCGCGCACAGGACCGCGCATCCGATTCACTTCGAGACGGGCGGCCCGGCCGCGCTGGCCGGCGTGAACGTGCAGGGGCTCGACGGGCCGCGGGGGCAGTACGACGCGGCCACGCTCGAGGCCGCCATCCGTCCCGACAGCCGCCACATGCCGCGGAGCCGTCTCGT
>Ga0335071_10006309_pt1 | contig 12238 bp, 12 predicted proteins | sample Lox_Sample_15_FD_206724 | JGI IMG/M metagenome (GOLD analysis project Ga0335071, IMG submission 206724) | Soil microbial communities from Loxahatchee National Wildlife Refuge, Florida, United States - Lox_Sample_1.5 | ecosystem: Environmental > Terrestrial > Soil > Wetlands | place: USA...
ATGTTCTTCTTTTTCTGCAGCAGCTCTTCCCCGCCCCTGACGATCTGGACGCGCAGGATCAGGCTGATGATCTCCTCCCTCACCGCCGCCATCATCTCCTGGAACATCTTGTAACCTTCGATCTTGTACTCGACCAGCGGGTCCCTTCCGCCATATCCCCTTAACCCTATCCCTTCTTTCAGATTGTCCATGTTATCGAGCTGTTCGATCCATTTGCCGTCGATCACCTTGAGCATGACGACCCGCTCCAGGTCGCGCATGGCGACGTCGCCGACCTCCTGCTCCCGCGTTCCGTATGCACGCTTAAAGGTCTCTACCAGCGAGTCCTTCACTTCTTCCTTTTTCACCAGCGATTTGACCGCCTCCAGCCCCTGGATGGGGACGATCTCGTTGATCGCCGCGATCAGGCCGTCGAAATCCCATTCGTCGCCCGCCAGGAATACCGATAGCTTCTCGTCGATCACGCCCTCCAGCATTTCCATTATCTTTTCTTTCAGTTCCTTCCCTTCGAGTATCCTTCTCCGCAGGGAATAAATGGTATCGCGCTGTTTATTCATCACGTCGTCGAACTCCAGTATCTGCTTTCGGATGCCGAAGTGGTATTGCTCCACTTTTTTCTGCGCGTTCTCCAGCGCCTTTGATATCCACGGATGTTCGATCGGCGTACCTTCCTCTATCCCCAGCCGGTCCATGAACCCCGCCACCCGGCCCGAGCCGAACAGACGCATCAGGTCGTCCTCCAGCGCCACGTAAAAACGGGTGGAGCCGGGATCGCCCTGGCGGCCGGAACGACCGCGCAGCTGGTTATCGATGCGCCGCGATTCGTGCCGTTCGGTGCCGATCACCCGCAGTCCCCCCAGTTCCGTCACCCCTTCGCCCAGCACAATGTCGGTACCTCTTCCCGCCATGTTAGTGGAGATGGTAACCGAACCTTTTTGCCCCGCCTTGGAAACGATCTCCGCCTCCCGTTCGTGCTGTTTGGCGTTGAGAACGTGGTGAGGTATGCCTTTACGGAACAGAAGCTCGGACATCAGCTCCGAGTTCTCGATCGAAACGCTGCCGACCAGCACCGGCTGGCCCAGCTTGTGCAGGCGCCCGATCTCTTCCGCCGCCGCGTTGAACTTTTCACGCTTGGTCTTGTAGATCACGTCGGACATGTCTTCGCGGACCATCGTCTTGTTGGTCGGGATCACCAGCACTTCCAGCCCGTAGATCTTCCAGAACTCCCCCTCCTCGGTCTTTGCGGTGCCGGTCATTCCCGCCAGCTTTTTGTAAAGCCGGAAGTAGTTCTGGAAAGTTATGGTCGCCAGCGTCTGCGATTCCTCGCGGATCTGCACCTTCTCCTTCGCTTCGATCGCCTGGTGCAGTCCGTCGCTGTAACGCCGGCCGACCATCAATCGTCCGGTGAACTCGTCGACGATCACGATCTCGCCGTCCTTGATGACGTAATCGATGTCGAGCTTGTACATGTGGTGCGCCTTGAGCGATTGAAGGACCTGGTGCGCCAGCTCCATGTTCTCCACGTCGAACAGGTAATCGACCCCCGCCATCTTCTCTATCTTCTTGATCCCCGTCTCGGTGAGGATGGCGTTCTTGGTCTTGTCGTCGGTGGTGAAATCGGTATCCTTCACCAGCCGGCGGACGATGCTGTCCCCCTTGAAATAAGTGTCGACCTTGTCCTCCACCATGCCGGAAATGATAAGCGGGGTGCGCGCCTCGTCGATCAGGATCGAGTCGACCTCGTCGACAATGGCGTAGTTAAGCTCGCGCTGCACGCAGTCCTCGAGCGTCACCGCCATGTTGTCGCGCAGGTAATCGAACCCGAACTCGTTATTGGTGCCGTAGGTGATGTCGCTGCCGTAGGCGATCTTCCGTTCCGGAGGGTTGTGGTCGTGTTGGATAAAACCGACGGTGAGGCCGAGCGCACGGTAGATCGGTCCCATCCATTCGGCGTCGCGCTTTGCCAGGTAGTCGTTGACGGTAACGACGTGCACCCCTTTTCCGGACAGCGCGTTGAGGTAGACCGGCAGCGTCGCCACCAGCGTCTTTCCCTCGCCGGTCTTCATTTCCGATATCTTGCCGTTGTGCAGCACCATGCCGCCGATCAGCTGGCAATCGAAATGGCGCAGGCCGATGCTCCGGGCGGAAGCTTCTCTTACCGCGGCGAACGCTTCGGGAAGGATATTGTCGAGGGCCTCGCCTTCGGAGATCCGTTTCTTGAATTCGGCGGTCTTGTCGCGCAGCTGTTCGTCGGAGAGCGCCTTGAAGCTTTCTTCCAACCCGTTGATCCGCTCAACGACCGGCCGGTAAAGGACGAGCTTTTTCTCGTCCGAATCGCCGATCAGGTTAGCGAGCCATTTGAGGACCATCGGAGCTCAGCGCGCCGGCTCGATCAGCCCCAGGTTGCCCGATCTCCGCTTGTAGATGACGTTGATCTCGTTGGTCCGGGAATTGATGAACGAAAGGAAATCGGAGCCTTTCGAGGCGAGATGTTTCGCCGCTTCCTCTTCGGAGCAGGTCTCCATCTTCGACGGCTCGATCAGCTTGTTCTTGTGAAGGACATTGATCTCTTCGGTCTCGGCATTGCGGAACATAAAGAACTCGTGCCCCAGCTTTTCGATCTCGTTCATTGCCTCTTCCTTGGTCATCGCCTTGATGTCGAAGCGCTTGAGTTTTGCCAGTTTCGGCTCCCCGGTCTCGGTGATCATTCCCGCGGCCAAGCGGTGGTGGGTCAGGTGCTTGATCTTTTCCCCTTCGCGGCGTTTTTCCTTTACGTGCTTTTCCTTGTGCTTTTTGACCTGCCGTCCCAGCTCTTCCGTCACCAGGTCGATCGCGGCGTACATGTCCTCCCCCGCCTCGCTCGCCCGGATCACCTTCTTGCCCGAAAGCCAGAGGCTGACCTCCGCCACCTGCGAGCGCTTGGAATCGGAATGGCAGCGGTCGTCCAGCACGACCTGCGCCTTGACGATGCCGTCGTAGAAACCCTCCAGCTTCTGGAGCTTCTTCGCCGCGTACTCCCGAAGCGGCTTAGAAAGTTCGGTCCCGTGTCCCTGAATGGTAAACTGCATTTATAGTCCTCCGTTCGTTTGATTTATCAAGATGATTTTATCACATTTAAAGGACGCGCGAAAGGGTCAAGACGTGAACGTTCCGCGCGCCGCCGTCCTTGAGCACGCGGGTGCATTCCGAAACGGTGGATCCGGTGGTATAGATGTCGTCCACCAGCAGGACATTGCGGTCCTTCAGCATCCCCTTTCCCTTGACCTCGAACGCGCCCCGCACGTTCTTGAACCGCTCCGCCCGCGGCAGGTCGAATTGCGGGGCGGTCTCCTTGACCCGGAACAGCATGCCCGACACCGTCGGCACGCCGTAATGCCTGGTCAGCTCGTGGGAAAGAACTTCCGCCTGGTTGAACCCCCGCTGGGTAAAACGGTTGCGGTGCAGCGGAACGGGAACAATCAGGTCGATGCCTGACATGTTGAGGTGGCGGGAAAGGTACTTCACCATCATCCGCCCCAGCGGCTCCGAAAGTTCCAGCTTTTTTTTAAACTTGAAGCGGTGGATCGCTTTCTTTACCACGTCGTCATAGACCGTGACCGAATGGACGAAAGCGGATGGAGAAAGATAATTGACCTTGCTTTCACAGTCAGGACAAAGCGAACGCGGCCCCACCCCGCGGCAGACCTGGCATCTTGGGGGGAATATGAGATCGGAAAGCGTTTTAATAAATTGCATGGCCCAGATGATTATGTTATCATACCGGTGATGACCTGGGAAGAGATAATCACCCTCCTTGAGCAGGGCGAAGGACAGTCGGTGGAGTTCGAAAAGCTGGTCCCGACGCCCGAAGACCTTGCCCGCGACATCGTGGCTTTCGCCAATTCCGACGGCGGTAAGATCATCCTCGGCTTGGACGATAAGAACAAGCATTTCGTCGGCATCGACGCCGGCGAGGAGTTCAAGGCCTGGGTCCATGACATCTCGGAGAAGCACTGCACCCCTAAGATCAACCCGCTGGTGGAGCTGATCGACCGCGGCGGCAAGAAAGTGGCGGTCATCAATATCGCTGAAGGCGACGAAAAACCTTATAAGACCGACGACATCTGTTATATCCGCGACGCGGGCGAATCGCGCCCGGCCAAAGAGGACGAAGAAAGGCAGATCACCAATCCCTGGGGCGGCAAGGGATTGAATAAAAGACAGTTAAGGTCCCTGCAATTGATGCAAGAGCGCGGGACCATCACCAACCGCGAGTACCGCGAAGCTTTCAACGTATCGCACAAGACCGCTCACATAGAGTTAACGATGATGGTCGACAAGAAGATCATCAAGTCCGAAGGGGCCGGCCGCTCCACCGGCTATATCCTTCCCCCGCAAAAAGAAGAATAACCTCAGAAAATCCGAAATCCGAATCCCGAAATCCGAATTCTGCATTCCGCAATTCGCACTTTTTAGATCTTTTCCGCCAGAATGCAGATATCGACCGACTCTCCACCCACACCATCCATCCGCTTTCGTGTAATATTCTGGACCTTTTCCTTCACTAGCTTGAACCCGTTGCGGGCCAGCAGCTCGGCCACCTGTTCTTTCTCGTACAGAACAAAACCGTCATCCACATATGGAGTGCTGAGCATAACGCTCTTAGGCCGGAACCCCAGCAGCAGCTGGCCGCCGGTCCTAAGTACCCGGCGTACTTCTTTTAACTGCTTTTCAACGGAGGGCCAGAAGTAAATAGTGTTGATGGAAAGGACTTTGTCAAAATAATCGTCCGCAATGTCCATTTGTAAAGCGTCAGCGCACTTGATTATCAGCCGCCCCCGATCGACCAGCTCCCGATTGCGCCGCTCCGCTTCGGCGCACATCGTATCCGAATGATCGATCGCGTGGACCACGAGATTGTCATTTATTTCGAAAAAGCGCGGAAAGAAATTCCCGTTGCCGGCCCCGATCTCCAGCAAACGGCGGTCGCCGCGGAGATCGAGCATCGAGAACGCCAGCTCATAGAGCGAGCGGTTGGAAAGGTTCATCAACTCGCCGACATCTTTGCCGCGGTCGCCGGAAGGCCGTTTTAATTGTTTCGCGATCTCCGCCGCGTCGGATAGCTCCGCCATTTATCTGAAGAGCTGCCCGCCGATCTTGTGGACCTTGATGAGGTTTGTCGTTCCGGGGATGTTGATCGGGATACCGGCGGTCAGGACCACCACGTCGTTCTTTCCCACGATCTTTTCCTTCAGCAGACCCGCTTCCGCGTTCTCGATCATCTGGTCGATGTACTTGAACGGCTTGATCTTGAGCGGGCGTAAACCGACAGTTTCCGGAGCGTCTCGTCGCAGGTCACGATGCCGATTATCGTGGTCTTTGGCCGATACTTCGATACCCGGAGCGCGGTCGAGCCCGATTCGGTGAAGGTGATGATCGCCTTCGCCCCCAGTTCCTGGGCGATACTGCAGGCGGCGTGGCTGACCGAAAAATCGATGGAGAATTTACGGTGATCGGTGTTGGTGAAATATTCGATCGAACGCTCCGCCTCGGTGACGATCCGCGCCATGATCTTGACCGCTTCCAGCGGATGGATACCGATCGCCGTTTCTTCCGAAAGCATCACCGCGTCGGCGCCGTCGAAAATGGCGTTGGCGACGTCCGAGACCTCCGCCCGCGTCGGGCGCTCGTCCTTCACCATTGATTCCAGCATTTGCGTGGCGATGATCACCGGCTTGGAAAGGATGCGCGCCTTTTCGATCACTTCTTTCTGGATCACCGGCACCTTGGCCAGCGACATTTCTATCCCCAGGTCGCCCCGCGCCACCATCACCCCATCCGACGCCTTTATTATCTCGTCCAGATCTGCGATCGCTTCCGGTTTTTCCAGCTTCGCGATCACCGATATTTTCGAACGTCTTTTCTTGATGATCTCCTTTACTTTCAGCACGTCCTTTGCGCTGCGGACGAAAGAAAGAGCCACGAAATCCACCCCCATCCGGATCGCCCAAAGGAGATCATCATGGTCCTTTTCGGTGAGCGCGGGCATGCGCAGTTTAGAGTTGGGAAGGTTCAGCCCCTTATGCTCGCCCACCTCTCCCCCTTCGATCACCGTTCCCTTCGCCTCCCCGCCCCTCACCGAATCGACGCGGATCTTGATCGTCCCCCCGTCGATGAAAACGCACTCTCCCTTGCGGATATCTTTCATTACCGAAGATGGAAAGATCGGGATCAGCGAATCATCTCCGGCAACGTTCCGGGAGGTCAGCCGGACCTTGTCGCCCTGCTTCAGTACGGCCTTTTTGTTCTTGAACAGGCCGGTGCGGATCCGCGGCCCCTGCAGGTCGGCCATGATCGCGGTCACGCAACTGAGCGACCGCAGTCCTTTTATCTTCTTCTCGTGCTCCTCATGCGTTCCGTGCGAAAGGTTCAACCGGGCCACGTTCATTCCCGCCTTCAACATTCTAGAGATGACAGCGGGGTCTTCGGTGGCGGGGCCGAGCGTGCAGATTATCTTTGTTCTTTTCATATCATCATTATATCATTAGGCGCGGCCGATTTTAGCGCTTCGCTGATCTTCACGACCAGCGAACGGTCGGCCACGATCGCTACGTCGCCCGCCCCTTCCAGCTTGGCCAGGCATTTTTCCACCGACCCCTCCGGTCTGAGGAACGTCTTTTTATACACTTCGCCGGTCCCGAACTCGCGCGCGTAAATATCGGCGGTCTGCTTGGCGTTAAGCTCCGGGGCATGCCAGAGCTGGCCGATCCTTGCCCCTTTTTTCTTGAGGAAGACCGCGTCGCGGAACGCTTTTCCCCTGGCCTGGTCCGAAAGCGTCCCCGGCTCCTTGAAGAACTTGGCCGACGCCGTCCGCCGGTTGCGCGACCCTTCCTCTCCGCTCGTTATCAGGTATATCATATTTCAATTATACCATCAGCAGGCGCTGTGTTATAATTCGTTCAAGATGAACAGGCCATCGATCATTTTAACTTCGGCCGCGATCTTTTTTGCGATCGCCTTCCCGGCCTTCTCCGCCGACAAGATCGAATACCAGTACCAGGATACCAAGGACCTGGTCGGGACCGTCCAGGACGCCGCCGTGCTGTTAAGCCAGAAAGGCCTCTCCGCGATCAACGATTTCAAGGAATACGGCACCAAATGGTACCACGGCGACGCCTATATCTTTGTTCTCGATATCAACGGCAATATGCTCTATCATCCCGATCCGGCGCTCAACGGCAGCAACGAAGCGGACCTGACCGACGTTGACGGCCGCCCCATCGTCAGGCTGATGATCAAACGCGCCCTTGACCACTCAAAGGACAATCAGGGATGGGTGCATTACAAATGGCCCCAGCCGGGCAAGCTTTTCCCGATCTGGAAAAGCACTTTCGTCAAGCTGGCGGTCGGGCCGCGCGGGAACAAGTTCGTGGTCGGCAGCGGGCTTTATCGGATGAAGATGGAAAAGCGCTTCATCGTGGACGCGGTCGACGACGCCGCGACAAAGATCTCCACTGCCGGGTTGAAAGCGTTCGACGAGCTGGGCGACCGCAACCATAATTTCTTTTTAGGCAACACTTATATTTTCGTGGACGATTACAAGGGCGTGGAACTGCTGAACCCCGCTTTCCCCGAACTGGTGGGAAAGGACCTTAGCAATCTAAAAGACGCGAACGGCGAGTACATGGTGCGCGATTATGTCGCGCTGGCAAGCAAGGAAGGATCGGGCTGGATCGACTACTACTGGCCGCGGCCGGAGGAATCGATCCCCTCCAAAAAATCGACCTATGTCAAACGGGCCGATTTCATGAACGCCTGGGTGGTGGTCGGCTGCGGTTACTATTTCGGCGAACGGAAAGGAACGGCCGGCGCGCAGATGAATTCCGGGCAACTCGCTTCTTTTGTCGGCGATGCCGCGAGCCTGATCGCGCACAAGGGAGAAGCCGCTTTCGCCGATCTCCGGCAGGCCGATTCCAAATGGTATAACAGCGATAATTATATTTTTGTCTGGGACATGAACGGCGTGCGCGTCGTCTACCCGCCGGACGCGTCAATGGAAGGACAGAACGTGCTCGATCTCAAGGACAGCCAGGGGCGCCCGATCGGGCGATCATTTTACGCCGCGGCGGGGAACGCCAGCAACGAAGGCTGGGTATATTACCTCTGGCCCAGGCCGGGAGACGTTTACGATTCGTGGAAAGCGACCTTCCTTAAACGGGTCACCGCGCCGTCGCACAAGGAATACCTGGTCGGCAGCGGCGTTTACGACATGAAGCTGGACCGCGAAATGATCGTGGAACGGGTGAACAAAGCGGCCGCGCTGATCGAGCGCGAAGGCCGCCAGGCGTTCGACAAGCTCCGTGACCGCTCCGGCGATTTCGTTTTCATGGACAATTACGTGTTCGTGGAGACCCTGAGCGGCGTGGAAGTGGTCAATCCCGGCTTCCCGAACCTGGAGGGAAAGAACCTCATCGACTACCAGGACGACAGCGGCCGCAAGATCGTGAAAGAATATCTTGACCTGGCCGACCGCGACGGAGCCGGCTGGACCGAGTACAACTGGCCCAAGCCCGGACGGTCGGTCCCCTCAAGAAAACAGACCTACGTGAAAAAAGTGACCGTGAACGGCGAAACGTTCGTGGTCGGCTGCGGCGCGTACCTGGAATAGCCGCTCGATAACTGATATAATCATTTCAACGGAGAATTAATTCTCCGTTGAATAGAAGAAGTGTCAAAGAAAGGAAATCATCATGAGAAAACCGATCATTGCCGGGAACTGGAAAATGTACAAGAACCTTGCCGAGGCGGTGGACTTCACTCAAAAGCTGATACCATTGGTATCGGGTGTAACGCACTGCACCATCCTGGTATGCCCTCCCTACCCGCTCCTTAAAGACACCGCGGACGAAGCGTGCGGCACCAACATCATGGTCGGTGCGCAGAACCTCTATTGGGAAGATGAAGGCGCTTTTACCGGTGAGGTTTCCGCTTCCATGATCAAATCGGTCGGCTGTACCTACGTTATCATCGGCCACTCCGAGCGGAGGCAGTACTTTTGCGAAACGGACGAAACCGTTAATAAAAAGCTGTTCGCCGCGCTCAAGCATAATCTCCTGCCGGTGGTATGCGTCGGTGAGACCCTGGCCGAGAGAGAGAAAGGTGACACCTTCGCGGTGATCGAAAAGCAGGTAAAAGGCGCGTTCTCCGGCTTGACCGAAGGCCACTGGCAATCGATCGTGATCGCTTACGAACCGGTCTGGGCAATCGGCACCGGCAAGACCGCCACACCTGAACAGGCGCAGGAAGTGCACGCCTTTATCCGGGGCCTGCTTCCAAAGAATGTTGCCGCCGATATCCGTATCCTTTACGGCGGATCGGTAAAGCCCGAGAACATTAAGGAACTGATGTCAAAGCCAGAAATTGACGGAGGACTGGTCGGCGGCGCCAGCTTAAAGCCGGACCGCTGTGCTAAAATAATTAATTACCTATAATTAATATATCCCGTTGCTGATATTCGCTATTAACCGACCACATCGCGGTCCATGATGTGGTCGGTTTTTTTGAGGAACTTTAACGGGACCGATCATGTCTAACCTCTTCAGTTAAGGGCATAATTCGACCGAAGGAGGTATAAATTGCTAAGTCCCACTTTCCCGGCCTTTACTCTGGCGCATGAAAATATAGGAGGAAATAATTATGACCGGCAGCATAGACAACCTTGATTTTTCCCGGAATTTCGTGAGCAAGATCTTCAGCAAGGCCGATTCTAACTCCGACGGGCAAATATCGGAGAGCGAATTCAAGGAGGTCTTGTCTCAGATCCTGGACCGGGACGGAGAGACCGTATCTTTCTCAAGTATTGATACCAACGGCGATGGCAGCATTTCAAAGGATGAGCTGTCCGAATTCGTTGAAAAGAACAAGCGGAAAATGCCGCCCCCACCCCCTCCTCCGCCCATGAACATCGGTTTGACCGGCAATACCGATGAGTTATTTTCGGCGATCGATACCGACGGCGACGGGGTGATCTCCAAAAGTGAGCTGACCGCTTATTTGAACCAGTACGATATCGCGGCCGCAAGCACCGGGACCAGCACCGCGAACACTGCGACCGGCGCGGACTCAGTAGCTTGATCGGGCAATATAAAAGACAGGGAGGTGAGACCAAATGCATGGCAGCATCATCACAATGATATTTATGCGACTTTCGATTTCACTTGGGTTAGCATACATCATCTGGCTGTTCGCTCAGAAAGAAGCCGCCCCGCAAAAGACCATCGGACAGGTCATCGCGATCGCGATCATCGTGTTCGCGGTACTGGCGGCGGTCATGCCCGGGTTCCGGTCCGAACATAACTTCAAAATGAGAGAACGAATGGCTCCGCCCCCGCCGCAAACGCAGCAGGTCCCGGAAAACTTCTCCCGCAGCGGAGAAAAACAGAACCCGCTACAAGAACAATCTCCCCAGCAGGCACCGCAAGAAGCCCCTAGCAGCAAATAGGGTAAAGTCTTATTTAACGGCCTTTCGACCAGCGGAAGGCCGTTCCTTTATTTAAAGTTGTGACCCAAAGTATCGAATTGGTCTTGCCCTAAAGAATCAGGGTTGCGGGGAATGCTATCTTCCTGTCCCGGTCAGATGACTTCGAGCGTTATACTGGACGTAGTGAATTTTGTGCCGTTGCTCACGGTGACGGTTATTTTATAACTTCCGGTGGTTTGGGTGGAAGTGGTGGTCCAGGTGGCGGTATTATTAGTTTTCGAAGTGAACCCTCCTCCGGTGGCCGACCAGGAATAAGTGAGATCGAGCCCGTTGATGTCATAGGCCACGCAGGTCAGGTTCGCCGATCCTCCCTGGCTCACCTGCACCACATCCGAATAGACCTGGGTGATCACGGGATTTTGAGGCGTTACCACTATTATGTTCAATGTATCCGTTGTCGAAGATTTTTTGGTGTTCAGGACCGTCACCTGCACCGGATAAGTCCCCGCGGTCGACGGCGCTTCGAATGTGACCGACTGGCCCTTTGTGCTGGTAAGCGTTCCGCTCGCGGCTGACCACGAATAGTTCAGATCAAGCCCGTTGGGATCGCTCGCCGAACAATAAAGGGAAGAAGAAGTGTTATTGGTACTTCCGGCCACGGCAATGGTCAAAGGAATGCCGGTAAGAACATTGATGACCGGCTGGTCGGCATAGATGACCGGGATGGTCAGTGTCGCTGTGTTCGAATATGTCCCGTCCGATACGGTCACCGTGACGGTATATGTGCCGGTGGTCGATGGCGCGGTCCAAAGTATGTTCTTTCCCGAAGTGGCGGAAAGTACTCCGCCCGAGCAGGTCCAGGTAAAGGTCAGCGGCGCCGAACTTTCGCCGGTGCCGGTAGACGGTTTGCCGGTAGCTTCGCAGGTAATGATCGCCACATTGGTGGTCACCACCGTGGCGGGCGATACGGTAAGGCTGGAAATGGCCGGCCAGCTGGCGGAAGTAACGACGATCGAGACCGTACCCGAAACGGAATTGGTCCCGTCGCTTACGGTCACCGTTATCGAATAGCTTCCGATAGTATCGGGCGCGGTCCAGGAAACGCTGTTGCCAGACGAACTGGACAATGTTCCGCCGGTCGTCCTCCAAGAGTAAGATAAGGTCGATTTTGATGATGCGACACAGGTGATCACCGAAGTGCCGCCGATCGTGACCGTGGCCGGTGAAGCGGTAAGCGTGGTGATAGTTGGAGGCATGACGCCGCAGCCGTTGAAAATCAGCATCAGGCCGAACAGCGATCCGATCGCCGCGGCGTTCAGGGCATTTTTAACCGACCTTCCTGATAATTTCCCCATTATTGTCCTTTTATTAGCTGAATGGACATTCCGGGACCGGAAAAAGTTCCCCACCCCATGCCCCGGGAGGGTCATTCTGTCTGATGCACCGAGATTATAGATGATAAAACCGTAAACTGCAAGTGGCTTTTATGGAGTATTTTTATTTTTTCGGGGCGCCTGGCAATAGTTCTTCAGGCGATATCAATTCTATCTTTTGGCCGTCAAGTTCGATATCCTTCGCCAGACCGTTCATGATCATTTCTCTTTCTCTGACCATCGCTTCGATCTTTTGGAGCGCCTCCTCCGGATCAAGCGCAGGCATTTCATTCCTGCCCACTTCGGTCAACTTCCGGGTCAATCTGAATACCCAAATATCGCGGACCTCCGCCATTCCCGTGCACTTGCCAAAAGCGGCGGTGTTCATGCCGGGCATTTTGATCTG
>Ga0335071_10006310_pt1 | contig 12237 bp, 12 predicted proteins | sample Lox_Sample_15_FD_206724 | JGI IMG/M metagenome (GOLD analysis project Ga0335071, IMG submission 206724) | Soil microbial communities from Loxahatchee National Wildlife Refuge, Florida, United States - Lox_Sample_1.5 | ecosystem: Environmental > Terrestrial > Soil > Wetlands | place: USA...
ATGTTCCACTTGAACCCGAAGCCGAGCCCGCCCAGGTACGTCGGGCGGGAGACCTCGGCGGCGAAGGCGAACGGGTCCGCCCGCAGGCTCATCTGCCCGTGCTGGCTGACCACCTCGAACTTGTACCGCGCCGGGACCGACCCCGGGCAGGAAGATCTCCCAGACCCCGGAGCTGCCCAGCACCCGCATCGGGTGAACGCGGCCATCCCAGCCGTTGAAGTCACCCACCAGCCGGACCGCCCCGGCGCCGGGCGCCCAGACCGCGAACGACGTGCCGGACGTGCCCTGATGCACGCGCACCTGCGCCCCCAGATGGCGCCATAGCCCCTCGTGCCGGCCCTCGGCCAGCAGGTGCAGGTCCAGTGGCCCGAGCGTGGGCCAGAACCGGTACGGATCCTCGGCCTCCACCACGGTGCCATCCGGATAGGCCGCCTCCAGACGGTAATCCGGAACATCCGCCCCGTCCAGCGTCCCGGCGAACAACCCCGCCGGGTGCACGCGGCGCATCCGGACCCGCCCTCCGCCGGCCAGGATGACCATGCCTGCCGCGCCGGGACGCCACCCGCGGACCACCACGCGCTCGCAGCCCTCGCCGTCCCGCTCCGGGTGAGGACCCAGCAGGTGGTGCGGATCGTGATGATGGCCAGTGACCAGGCGTTCAAGATCTGCCTCATCGGTCATCAGGCCGGATTCAAGTGGCGCGCTCATGCTGATCCCTGTTCCCGGACACCGGTTTGAGGCAAACCTCCACGATCCCCTTGCCCGCATGCCCTCAGCCGTAGCGGCGCCGGGCAGTGGTCAAATGCGGCGCCGGTACAGATCGCGGCCGCCACGGAGCGTACTGGCGCTGGTCAGCCGCCGCCTCCCGGCCGCGGCTGCAATCGGCAGGCCGGGACCGGGCCGGGCCGGGATTCAGTTGCGGCACAGTACCTGGACCGACCGGCTGGGCACGCCGATCACGTCGCCTGGTTTGACCACGGCCACGTCCTGGGCTGAGATGAGCGGCACGGCCGTGTCGAGAACCTTCGACCACCGTGCTCCGTAACGCGGTGGTGGCAGGGAGAACTCCAGGTCAAGCCGTCGTGGCAGGTGACGAAGTTGACCGAGGCGACCGGGCGCCTGCTGTCCTGCTGGTACAGGTCGCTGGACCCAGTCAGCCGGTGGGCGACCTCCTTCAGCGTGGCGGGCTGGCCGCGCCAGAAGTCGCGGATCGTGTCCCGGTACCTGCCGTTCCACTCGCTCCACAGCGGCGGGAAGTTGCCGACCTGGTAGCCCCCCTCGCCGACATCCCACAGTTCGGCGATCAGCTTGACCTGAGAGACCACCGGGTCCTGCTGGACCAGGTCGAAGAACGCGGACAGCCGGTCCACGTCGTAGAACTGGCGGGCGAGCGCGGCGGCGCGAGCGAACCTGAACCCGTCCACGTGCATCTCCAGCACCCAGTACCGCAGCGAGTCCATGATCATCTGGAGCACGTGCGGGTGCCGCATCAGCAGGCTGTTCCCGGTGCCGGTCGTGTCCCGGTAAAACCGCGGGTCGGCGTTTTCGAGCCGGTAGTAGGCGGCGTTGTCGATGCCGCAGAATGACAGGGTGGGCCCTAGGGCGTGTCCCGTGGATCATGGGACGGGGTCGCGTAGCCAGATGCTGATCGAGGCCACGTCGATGGTGCCCTGGTAAATCCGCTCGCGCTTGTCATAGCGGGTGGCCACGGCCCTGAACTGCTTGAGCTTGGCAAAGCAGCGTTCCACGGTGTTGCGCTTTTTGTACCAGCCGGCGTCGAAGGCCGGCGGGCGGCCGCCGGCCCGGCCGCGGTCACGGCGATGCTTCTTCTGGTCCTCCTTGACCGGGATCACGGCCGTGATGTGGTGGCGCCGCAGCCAGGCCCGGTTCGCCCGGGAGGAGTACGCCTTATCCGCCATCGCGCGGCCGGGCCGCCGGCGTGGCCTGCCCAGGCCCCGGCGCCGGATGCGGATCGCGTCCATCAGCGGGACGAACCGCGGGGAGTCACCGTGCTGGCCGCAGCTGGTCAGCCGCGCGACCGGGCGGCAGCGCAGGTCAGCGGCCAGGTGGATCTTGGTGGTCAGCCCGCCGCGGGACCGGCCGATCGCCTCCCGGCCGGATTTCGTGTCATTCGCTGAAGCCCCCCGTGAGGTCATCAGCGGCCCGGGCACGGCGGGCCCCGGCCGCATGCTGATGCGCCCGGGCGACGGTCGAGTCCGCGCTGACCGTCCAGTCCGCGCCTTCGGCCTCATCGCATCCGGCCCGCAGCCCGTCCAGGATCTGCTCCCAGGTCCCGTCCAGCGACCAGCGGCGATGCCGGTTATAGACGGTCTTCCAGTTCCCGAAGCCCTCCGGCAGGTCCCGCCACGGGCAGCCCGCCCGGGCCCGGAAGAAGACCCCGTTGATCACCATCCGGTGATCGGCCCACCGGCCGCCACGCCGCTGCGGGCCGGACGGCAGGAACACCCGAAGGCGCTCCCATTCCTCATCGGACAGGTCATGACGATTCAGGCGATCAGGCATCGTACTGATCTACACGAACCCGCTTCGAAGATCCACGGGACACGCCCTAGGTGGTCGCCCTCGGCGGTGTGGTCGTACACCACGTCGAGGATGACCTCGATCCCGGCCTGATGCAGCGCCCGGACCATGGATTTGAACTCTGGGACCTGCTGGCCCCGGGTGCCGCTGGCGGCGTAGGCGTTGTGCGGGGCGAAGAAGCCGATGGTGTTGTAGCCCCAGTAGTTGCTCCGCCCGCGCCGGGCCAGGACACTTTACGGCACGAACTGGTGGACCGGCATGAGCTCGACCGCCGTGACTCCCAGTCGCTGCAGGTACTCGATGACCGCAGGGTGCGCCAGCCCCTGGTAAGTGCCGCGCTGCTCCTCCGGGATGAGCGGATGCAACTTGGTCAGGCCCCGGACATGCGTCTCATAGATCACGGTCTCGTCGTAGGGCGTCCGCGGCGGCCGGTCGACACCCCAGTCAAAGTACGGGTTCACCACCACCGACCGCGGCACGTGCGCCGCCGAATCCGTGTCATCGACTTCGTCCGGGACCCCGAGACGGTAGGAATACACTGCGGGATCCCAGCGGACACTGCCCTCGATAGCCTTCGCATACGGATCCAGCAGCAGCTGGGCCGGGTTGCAGCGGCGCCCGGCAGCCGGGTCATACGGGCCGTGGACCCGGTACCCGTACCGCTGGCCCGGTCCGACGCCCGGCAGGTAACAATGCCAGATGAACCCATCCACCTCATGCAACGCCACCCGGGTCTCCGCGCCCCCGCCGTTGAACAGGCACAGTTCCACCTGCTCGGCTATCTCCGAGAACACGGCGAAGTTAGTCCCCGCACCGTCATAACTCGCTCCCAGCGGGTAACTGTTGCCCGGCCACACTGCCGTATCTGCCGCCACCGCTCTGCCCTGCCTGTAATGCCGGCTACGACAACACCGTGCCCCGCCAGTACGAGAGTCACACCGGTACTGGCCGGGCCCCGCAGCCGACGCTCCCCCGGCCTGGCCGCAGGAGCTGGCGCAGCCGGCCTGCAAGCAAGGCGGTTGCCTCGCCGCCGCCGGCCAAGCGGCCAGGCTGCCGCGAATGAGGTTGAGCCAGCACGGTGCGTGTGGCGCGGCCTCACTGAGCCCGGCAGCATGGGTATCTGTGTGACGATCAGGACTTGGCGCGGCACTCCCCGCCACGGCTTGGTCAAAGAGGCAGCCCGCGAGGCGGCGCCGACGCCTTCGGCCCGCCCGGTTCTTCAGTCGGCGCGATGGGCCTCCGATCATGCGCGAACCCCGGCGATAGCGTAACGTGCCCGGGCACCTGGCCCAGGTCCCCGTCGTCGGTGCCGCAGTCGTGAGCTGGCATGTCGTGGGTCAGTTTTCCGGCTTGCTGTAGAGGCGCCCGCCGGTGTTGTGCTGCTTCAAGGTGGGCGAACCGGCTGCGCCGAGGAGGGTGAAGGCCACCTTGGGTGGCTGGCGTGCTGGTGGACTCGGTGAAAGGACCCGGACGTCTCCGCAAACACAAGGGACCAATGTCCCTACCAGGTCTGGACACCGCGGCCAGACTAATGGCACCGGTAGCGTCTCATCCCGCGGGAGGTGGGCGATGACGCATTTTCCAGCCGACAGCCAGATCGTTGTCGGCGTCGATGGATCGGCCGCCTCGGACGCCGCCGTGCGCTGGGCGGTACGGGAAGCCCGGCTCCGCCACGCAACCGTCCACCTGATCAGCGCGTACCACACCGACTCCAGGCAGCGCGCACAGTATGCCCCGCCGTCGTCCTGGATGACGCCCCAGGAGGAGCGCGGTGCCGCCGAGGCACTGGTCGCGGCGGCAACAGAACTCGCCCGCCGGTACCTCCCGCCGGAACAGCTAACGGCCGAAGTAGCGAATGAGCCGCCGGCCCGGGCATTGCTCGACCGGGCGGCACACGCCGAGATGCTCGTGCTGGGAACGACTCGACCGACGCGCCTGTCCAGGCAGCCGCCGCAGGCCATGGGGCCGGTGGCACGCCCCTGCCTGCGGCAGGCGCACTGCCCAGTCGTGGTCGTCTCTCCTGATGACCGGTGAGAACCAGCCGACCGGGGACCTGATGGCCGGACCAGGCGAGCACGACGCGGCGAGCCACCGGCCGGCCAGCACAGCGGCGCGGTAAAGATGTGAGCACGCCGGGTGGCGGCGGGATGGCTGCGGCGAATGCGCCGCGGCCGAGATCGCGGCGAAACCGCCCCGCCCACGCTGAGGAGGCGATGTGCACGATTCGCCGCATCCGGGACAAAGGCTATTCAGCAGATGCACGGAGGCGGTTCCGGGTCGCTCATTTGGGGTTGCTGGTCACCTCGGCAGCCGGTGCAGAAGGAAGACCGCGTTTCCGGTGGCCATGATCGCCTGGTCAACCGGATGGCCCGGGTCGTACCCGGACTCGAACGGCTTGAACATCGCGGGTGCACCCTCGGTCATGTGCCCCGGGTCCGGTCACGCCGGCGCGCCGCCCGTTTCAGCAATTCAGCCGAACCGCAAGAACGACGGATACCTGTGCTACCTCTGGGGGAGGTGCCCAGAGTTCGCGGGCGATGTCGTCTACCGGGTTCCACCCTGTCTCGCGGGGTGCCAGCCCGTCTCACCTGTCAGGCCGCGGCATACCGCACCGGCACCCCATTTGGTCACATTCCCGGTCACGCACAACGGTGCGGGTCCTCGAAGCTGACCTGGCTGAGCCCGGCGGTCCCGCCCGGCTGGTCACGATGGCCGGGGACCGGATCGACATTCTCGTCAACAACGTCGGCGGCGCGTCGGCGCGGATCGGCGGGTTCCTGAGCATTACAGACGAAGAATGGCAGACCACGCTCAACCTCAACCTGATGGCCACCGTGCGGGCGACCCGCAGCGCGCTGCCGGTGATGCTCGCGGCCGGGCGGGGTGCGATCGTCAACATCTGCTCGGTTAATTCGGTGCTGTCCGACCCAGCCGTCATGGACTACAGCGCGGCCAAGGCCGCCCTGGCTAGCTTCTCCAAGGCCCTGTCCAAGGAGGTCGGGCCGAAAGGCATCCGGGTCAACACGGTCAGTCCCGGGCCGGTGGCCACCGACCTGTGGCTCGGCGACCACGGGGTGGCGGCGACCGTCAGCCGTGCGACCGGGACCCGCCCGGAGGACGTCGCCAGCGATGCCGCGCGCGAAATGGTCACCGGCCGGTTCAGCCGCCCGGACGAGGTAGCCGACCTGGTGCTCGTGCTGGCCAGCGACGTCACGGCTAACGTCACCGGAGCAGACTTCCGCATCGACGGCGGCTTGGTTCCCACCTGGTAGCTCAGGCGGCGTCGACGTGCCGAGAAGGTACCCGTTCTGCTCGAGCAGCCTGAAGTCGTCCCGTAACGTGGATGCCTTGTCACCTGGCAGTCGGTGAAGTGCCAGGCCCACATGTCCTGATCTCCACCGGCTTGCCCGTCGGCCCACACGCAACGCCACCATAGGGGCGGTGCGCATGCCTCGCCACACCAGCTGTGTCAACATGGAACATCTTCCCGGTCATAGTGGCGAGATCGGGGTATCCAGGGAGCCGGTCACGGTTCCTGCCCAACGGCATGTGGCGCCTACCGGGACGCTGTTGCCCGGACCGTTCCTCTGAAAATGGAAAAATGCCCGCAGCCAGCGCGGTGTCTCCAGCCCATCCCCCGTTGAACCATTACTCGGCGGTGCCAGCAACCCGTCTCAATAATAGTCGGGCGGCGTGGGAAACCTCGGCTTCGTGCGGCGCAATGGGTCTAGGGTCTGCCGTTCCTTGACGAACAGTGCCGCCCATGTGGCACCGAACGCCGCTGTCCCCGCTACCACTTCCACAGTCGTAACTGCCCCGGCCGCCCGCACAGCCAGTACGATGATCGCCGCCGCCACGGCGGCGTTCACGGTCGCGATGACAGTCGGCGTGCTGTTAAGGAACTGGCGCCACGGCCCGCGCTGAGAATGGGCGAGCAGATAGCTGGCCGCCAGGCCCCGCTCGTCGTCGTGGTCGCTGGTGCTGAAGTAGGGCTTCAGCGCCGGCGCGATCCGCAGGTAGCCGTGCCGGAGCCGGTTCATGGCCAGCACGAGCTCGACCTCGGCCCGGTTAATCTCCACTAGGCGGACGTGGGTGGCGAGGCCGAGGAAGAACACGACTGGCAGCAGCACTAGCGCCACCGTAGTGATCCTCGTCCCGAAGTGGGTCGCGTTGGCCAGCAGGGCCAGCGCGACGATCGCGGCGGACAGCACGCTTAGGTAGATCGTCGTACGGTTCAGCGCCTCGTTCCACAGCAGCGACCGCGACGCGATCAGGCTCCAATGCTCGGTGGAAAGGATCGGGACGGCGTCGGGCCCGAGCGGCTGGCCGTTGACGGGGCTGGACCCGGCCGTCGCGTTCCCAGCCGACGGCGCGGTCTCCCGCTTCGCCGCTGCGGACTTTCCGGTATCGTCGGTCACGTCATGCCGGTGCTTCCACGCACCATGTTGCTCAGTCCGGCTCACGGCCGCCGGGTCGGTCGGCCCACGCATCACCGGATGGCCAGGATCGTCTTGCCGGGAGGCCGCGGGCGCCCGCCGCTTTCATAGGCCCGCCGCCCCTGTACCAGCGGGAACGTCTGGCTGACCACCGTCCGCAGCCTTCCCGCGTCGGTCATCTCGGCCAGCTCGGCTAGCCCACGAGGGTCCTGCTCGACGACGAAAAACATCGCGTGGACCTTGTGTTCGCTGGCCCGTTCCTGATCCGGCGGGGCGCCGAGGGTGACCAGCCGGCCGCCCTCGCGCAGCAGACCGTAGGAGGCGTCGAGCACAGCACCGCCGACGGTATCGACGACCACGTCCAGCCCGCTCACCGCTTCCCCGGAATCCCCGCCGTCGGCACTGATGAAGCGCTCCGCGCCCAGATCGCGGACGAAGCCGGCGTCGGTGCCGCGGCCGGTGGCGGTGACGTGGCCACCCAGGATCGCCGCGAGTTGGACGGCGAACAAGCCGACGCCGCCGGCGCCCCCCTGGACCAGCACCCGCTCGCCGGGTTTTAGGTCCGCGTAGTCCACCAGCGCCTGCCACGCGGTCAGGGCCGCTAGCGGCAGCGTGGCCGCCTGCACGTGGGAGACCGACGGCGGCTTGGCGGCCAGGCTGGCCGACGGCACGGTCACCAACTCCGCCGCGGCGCCGTTCCGGTCGAAGTCGATCAGGGCGAACACCTCATCGCCCACCGCCAGGCCGGTCACGCCGTGGCCCAAGCCGACGACCGTGCCGGACATCTCATGCGACGGGATTACCGGCGTCCGGTCCTGCCCGTCCCGGGTGGTCCACGACAGGTCCCAGGTCAGTTCGGCGAAGGTGATCGCCGCCGCGTGCACGGCGACCAGGGCCTCGCCCGGCCCGGCGGCGGGTGCCGGGGCCTGCTCGTAGACCAGCTGTTCGGGTCCGCCGCGGGCGCGCGCCCGCAGCGCCATCATGGTATCCATCGTGGACCGCCCTCCGCCCGTCGCGATCTAAAGGCCGTGCTTGTTAAGCCAGGCCAGGCAGACGTCGGCCACGTCGCGCCAGCCGGAGTCGATGGTCAGGGAGTGGCCGCGGTCGAACTCCTCCAGATCTGTCTCGGCGACGGAGTGCTTGTACTGCTTGACGGTGGACTTGGTGATGGCCTCGGGCACGGTGTGGTCCTGCTTGCCCATGGTGAGCAGCAGGGGGCCGCGGTCCTCGTTCTTGGTGTTAACCTTGCCCGGAGAGTGCAGCGTGAAATTGGCGGTCGCGGCCTCGAACAGTGGCTTGGCCGGGGCCGGGATCGTCCACTGCTCGTACAGGTCGTCGGACTCCTCCTCGGACAGGGCGTTGCCGAAGCTGTAGTGGAACTCTTTAGCGGTCAGGGAGACGGCCTTGTGCAGGTTGGCCGGGTTTTTGAACACCGGCAGGGTCGAGCGCAGCGCGGACAGCGGCAGCGGTAGCACGCCCTTGATCTGCGCGGCGTCGATGCCGATGGCGGCGTCGCCGTAGTCCAGGCCGAGCAGCTTCTCGGCGATCATGCCGCCGAAGGAGTGGCCGATGATGATCGGCCTGGACGGCAGGGTGCCGATGAAGGCCGCGTAGTGATCCGTGACGTCATCGATGCCGTGGTTGGCGATGCTGTCCGGGTCCGCGCGGCAGGCCTCAACTGTGTCAGCGTCGCCAGGCCAGCCGGGGGCGAACGTCTCGTAGCCTGTCTGGGCGAACAGCTCTTGCCATAGCGTCCATGAGGTGGCGTGCAGCCACAGGCCGTGGATGAAGACGACGGGAGCTTTGGTGCTGGTCATGATGGCATTTCCTCCTTGGCGCGAATCAGGTTCGCCGCCATCGTGCCGCCTGCCGACGTGGCCGTGCTTGAGTCGCATGACTGCCGGGCCGACTGTGTCACTGGCGGCCCGGCTAAGCGGCGCCTGGCTAGGCGGGTTCGAGCCGGGAGGCGAGCTGGGCCCGGGAGGTGATGTCGAGCTTGGGGAAGATGCGGTACAGGTGCGAGCCGACGGTGCGCGGCGACAGGTACAGCCGCTCGCCGATCTCGCGGTTGGACAGGCCTTCGGCCGCAAGCCTGGCGATTTGCAGTTCCTGAACCGACAGCATGCCCTCCGCTGATGGCTGCTGTGCCGCCGTGCGCTCCCCCGCCGCACGCAACTCAGCGCGTGCCTGGTCGGCCCAGCTGCGGGCGCCGATCAGGTCGAGTGTCGTCAGAGCCGAACGGAGCGGCACGCGGGATTCGGCGGCCCGGCGCTGGCGCCGCAGCCAGCTGCCGTAGGCCAGCTTGATGCGGGCCTGCGGCCACGGCCACCGGGTCAGATCTTCACGCTGGGCGGCAAGGTAGCGGGACTCGGCCTCGGTGTCATCGGCCAAGATAGCGTGTGCGTACAGCATGTGAACGCGCAGGATCGGCGCAGGCGTGACCGCTGCCACCTCGTCCAGTCCTGCGAGCACGGCCCTGGCCTGGGGGATGAAGCCGGCGTGGACGGCTGCCTCAGCTAGGAACATCACCCCGTTGAACCGTTCTCGCTGGTGATAGCTGGGATCGGCCGGGTCGAACAGCGGCAGCAGCTCGTGATAGGCATCTGTGTGCCTGCCGCTGCTGAGCCATGCGTAGCCACGGGCGAGCCTGGCGCAGGCCAGATAGTCGTTGAGGCGGCGGCTGCTGGCCATCTTCTCGATCTGGGTGGCCAGGTCCACCGCCCGGTCGGCATCACCGCGCAGTCCGCTGGCCATCGCCTCGCTGACCAGCGCTCCCGCTGTCCAGATCGGCTGTCCGGTTTCGGCACCGAGCCTGCGGCCCTCGTCCGCGGCCGCCGTGGCCCGCTCCCAGTCGCCTAGGGCCAGCCGGACTTGAACCTGCATACCTAGGACATGCGGCAGCAGCCCGAGCCGTCCCTGCTCGCGAAGCCTTGTTTCCGAGCGGTCGAGAAAATCAGCCGCCCGCGCGGAGTGACCAACCGAGTGTGCGGCCATGCCTAGCAGGCGCAGCTCATCAGCGTCGGAAACCTGCTCGATCGTCACCTTGTCCAGCAGGTTTACCACGGGAGCGCCCTGCAAGACCGGCTCGGCCACGCCCAGCGCGGCAAGGTAGCGAGGATCACGGGCCGCGTCGCGGATCTGATGGGTAACGTCCACGACGCGGGCCCGGGCCGCTGGGCCGGTGTCGGCCCACCAGCATCGCAGCGCCGCACCGAGCAGCAGGTTAAGTGCCAGGTCAGAGTCGCTAGCGGCGATGGCCCTTTGGGCTACCTCACAGAGATTGAACACCTGGCCGGCGTCACCGGGCACGCCGTCGTTGAAGATCTCCCGCAGCCATTGCATCTTGGCCTGCTGCAGGTCAGACAGGTCCGTACGGGCTGCCTTAGCCAGCAATTCGTCGACCAGGTCAGCCCGGCCCAGGCTGAAGGCGTGCCCTGCGGCCAGCAGGAGCCGGCGGCCGCGTTGCGCCGAGTCAGTGGTTAGCTGTGCCGACCGTTCGAGCGCCCAGATCGCGCTGGTGGCCGACCCACGGCGCAGCGCGATGGTATGACTGGCTTCCAGTTCTGCCGCCACGTCATCGTCGGGACCGACGATTGATTGGGCGCGGTGCCAGGCGCGCCGGTAGGGCTCGCCGGTGAGGACCTCGGCCAGCGCGGCGTTGGCCGCGTAGCGGCGGGTGACCGGCTCGAACTGCAGCACACCCGAGCGCACCAGCGGGTGACTGAAACGCACGTGCAGGTCGTCGAACCGGAGCAGGCCTGCCGCGGTGGCCAGCTCCAGCACGCTCACGCTGACTTCCTGGCCTGCGAGGACCGCAGTGGCGGCGAGAATCTCCGGCAGATCGTCGGAATAGTCGACCGCGGCGACCAGCACGGCGTCCCGGGCCAGCGGAGGCAGGTCGGCGATCCGGGCCGCGAAGGCGCGTTCCAGCCGGGCCGTCAGCGGCAGGGTCTCCAGGCTGGCATCCGGTGTTCCTCGCAGCGCGATCGGCAGTTCGACCAGGGCGAGCGGGTTGCCCTGGGCAGTGGCCAGGATCCGTTCCCGGCTGGCGTAGCTCAGGTCGCCGGCGTGCGTCAGCATGACCTCGCGGGCAGCCGCGTCGTCGAGCCCGCGTACCGTGAGCTCGGGCAGGCCAGCGTGGCCGAACAGCGCGTCGATGTCTGTGCGCAAGCTGCCGATCAGCACGATAGGATCTGCGCTCACTCGGCGGGCGATAAAGGCCAGCACGTCCTGGGTGGGCCCGTCCAGCCAGTGGACGTCGTCGGCGATCAGGAGCAGCGGCTGCCGCGTGGCCGCCTCGGCGATCAGGCTCAGCGCCGCCAGCGCGATCATGAACGATTCCGGCTGGATGGTGTCGGTGGCACCGAAGGCCGCCAGCAGCGCCTGGCGCTGGGTAGCGGAGAGCTGGTCGGTGGACCCGAGCAGCGGCCGCATGAGCTGATGCAGCCCGGCGAACGGCAGCTGCGCCTCGGCCTCGATGCCGGTGGTGGCCAGGACGGTAAGGCCTGCTTGCCGGCCGTGTTCGGCGGCAGCACGGAGCAGTGACGACTTCCCGATCCCGGCCTCGCCGACCACCACGATCGCGTCGCCGCGCGCACCGATCTGATCGACCAAGTCAGTCAGGATACGCAACTCTCCATCTCGGCCGACCAGGCCAAGTGCGGTCATGGAAGTCTCCGGAGGGCGGCTACAGGGGACTCGGCTTCCTCGCTATGGCGGCCTTTAGTTCCGGTGCGGCCCGGTCGGCCCAGATCGCGGCGCCGATGCCGGTGAATGCCGCCCGGGCCGTGCGCAGCACGTCGCGGGCTTGGTCGTAGCGGTGCTGGCGGCGCAGCCAGCTACCGTACGCAAGCTGGGCCCGGGCCAGCGCGAAGGGCCAGCGACTGAGTTCCTGGCCCATGAGGCAAGCATAAAGCTCGGCCGCCGTACTGTCATCGGCCAGCACCGCGCGTGCGTACCGCAGGTGGACGTGCAGCAAAGGTGACGGCGTCGCCGCAGCCACTGGCTCCAGTGCCGCGACCACCTCGCGGGCGTCGTCGCGCTGGCCGGCGCCGATGGCGGCCTCGGCCAGGAACATCAGCCCCCCGTATCGCTCCCGCTGATGGAAGCTGAGGTCAGCAGGGTCGAACAGGCGCCGCAGCTCCCGGTACGCCGCAGGATCCTGCCCCGCCGCGGCCAGCGCCGACCCACGGACCAGCTGCACGCACGCTAGCAGGTCATTAAGGCGCTGCCGGCTGGCCGCCATTTCTACTTCGGCGGC
>Ga0335071_10006311_pt1 | contig 12233 bp, 10 predicted proteins | sample Lox_Sample_15_FD_206724 | JGI IMG/M metagenome (GOLD analysis project Ga0335071, IMG submission 206724) | Soil microbial communities from Loxahatchee National Wildlife Refuge, Florida, United States - Lox_Sample_1.5 | ecosystem: Environmental > Terrestrial > Soil > Wetlands | place: USA...
GCTTTGATGGTGTAGCGGCCTGGACGCAGATCTTTGGCCAGGTAAGCGCCGGAAGCGTCAGTGGTAAGCTTCGTCACTTGTCCGGTGTCGAGATTCATGATGCTGACGGAGGCGCCGGCGATGGCGGCACCGGTCGCATCGGTGACAGTGCCTGACAGAGAGCAAAGGTCTTTTTCAGCAATCCCGGGAGGCGGCGGCTGCGTCGGACCCTGCTGCAGCGGCCGGGCTGCGTACTCGCTGCAGCCTACCTGGCATGCAGGCAGCGTGGGGATTCCGATGGCAAGGACAGCGGCGGCGGCGCGTCGGGTGAACCTGCTGGCTGCGGTTTTCGGTGGCCCGGCCGTCAGGCGGAGACTTTGCAGTTCCGCGCTTAAGCGCATCCCCTCGGAGAGGAGTGCGTTGCGGTTGGACGATTCGCGATCTTTCAAGGCGCGAATGGCGCGCTGCAGGCCGGCATCGCGGATGTCCGCTGTAGTGAGATCCACTACTTCCTCGAGCAAGTCGATGGTGTCCTGGTTTACAGATCGCAGCCATTTGGCTGTGCGCTGGCAGACTTCGGACGCGCGCCGACCGTAGAATCTTCGGGCGACTGCGGCGGTGTGGTCCAGACCGATGGAGTTCTGCATCAGGCTGCCGTTGGCCCAGCAGCGCGCGTGGAAGACGTCGAGCGCGATCTCGCAGGCGAGGTCGGCGGCGGGGTCGACGAGGTTGTATTCGCGCGCGAGGTAATTTCCGCGAGCGCGGCCCTGGTCGAGCATGCGCTTTTCGAGCGGAGTGCCGGCATAGATTTCGGCGCGGCAGAAGTTCAGGGGATTGCCGCAGAATCGGCGCATGAAGGCAATGTCGGAGCGGAGCGTGTCAGGCGTGGCCTCCGGGTGGAAGGTCATGATGGTGAACTGCGCCGAGATGTTGAGATCGCCGCAGCTTTCGAGTGCACGGATGGAATCGTCCATATGCTGCGTGCGTTCGAGAGCAGCAAGGCCTTGCTCGGTCGCGGACTCGACTCCCATGAACACGCGGACGAGGCCCAGCTCTTTGAGCCGGCGAAGAACCTTGCGGCTGGCGTCGGCAGGGCGGCACTTGATGACCAGGGCGATGTTTTCGATCTTGCGGCTACGGAGAGCTTTCGCGAATGCGTCGATGCGGGCGAGATTGAGGGATTCCGAAGGGACAAGGAAGTTGTCATCGTGGAAGACGAATTGGCGCGCGCCTCGTTGCTGGTATAGCGCAAGCATCTCGTCGGCGATCCGGTCTACGTTGCGCTGGCGGAAACGCTTGCCCGGCGAAATACGGTGGAGAGTGGTGATGCAGCAGTAGGCGCAATTGCCGTAGCAGCCGCGGCTTCCCATCATGTAGCTGGTGGGAACTCCGGCGATGAAGTGGATGGGACCGCGACGGTCGGGGAAGGGCAGGGTGTCGAGATCGTCGAGCGTGCGACGGGGCGGAGTGAAGCGGACGCGCTGTCCGTCGCGGTAGGCGATGCCCGGGATCTCGGGAAGCCGTTCGGTCAGACGGGAAGTGGAGTCGGCGATTTCGAGCAGCGTCTTTTCACCTTCGTGCAGCACGATGACATCGAGCTCGGGGTGCTTGAGCAGGAGGGGCTCCGCGGCGCAGGAGGCGTAGTGGCCGCCGGCTACGACGAGTTTCTGTGGGTCACGTTTCTTGATCGAGCGCGCGAGGCGCAGGAACTCCATGGCGCGCGACTGGAAGCACATGGAAAGGCCAACTAGATCCGCGTTGTTGGCGGCCGCGACGACAGCGTTTTCGTCTGCGGGCGAGTTGAAGGTGGCCAGTTCGGCTTCATGGCCGACGGTCTGAAGCGAGGCTGAGAGATAGCGGATCGAGAGGTTCTCTTCGAAGTCGGGGCCGACTAGCAGGACGCGCATGGCTCCTCCGGGTGCCTCTACGCTCGCCCGGTGGGTTTGTTGTGTCAGTGATTGGGCTCACGAGGAGAGAAGCGGTGATCAGACGGTGAGGGGTTACGCTTATGCACATACGAAAAATCGCCACTCCTGGCAACGGAAGCCAGAAGTGAAGCACCCTCTATGATTTGGATCACATCTCGGGTTTCCGTTGGTAGAATAAACTCCTGCGATTCGCGCCCAGATGGCGCGAAAACTTCCTCCGCGTTGAGGTTTATTCATGGCCGACAAAGCTGTCATCGATCCGCAATCGACGAGTATTGATTCGATCCTGCACGAGCAGCGCAAATTTGAGTCTCCAGCGGAGTTCTCGCGGCAGGCACATATCAAGAGCATGGAGGAGTACGAGCGGCTCTACAAGGAGTCGGTGGACGATCCGGACGGCTTCTGGTCGCGCATCGCGAGCGAGTTGCACTGGTTCAAGAAGTGGGACAACGTGCTGGAGTGGAATTGTCCGTGGGCGAAATGGTTTGTGGGCGGCGAGATCAATCTGTCGTACAACTGTCTGGATCGGCACGTGAGCACGTGGAGGAAGAACAAGGCGGCGCTGATCTGGGAGAGCGAACCGGGCGAGGTGCGGGTGCTGACTTATCAGCAGCTGCATCGGGAGGTGCAGAAGTTTGCGAATGTGCTCAAGGGCCTGGGCGTGCGCAAGGGCGACCGGGTCGCGATTTATATGGGGATGACGCCGGAGCTTCCGGTGGCGATGCTGGCGTGCGCGCGGATCGGGGCGATTCACACCGTCGTCTTTGGCGGATTCTCGTCAAATGCGTTGATCGATCGCATTCACGATTCGCAGGCGTCGGCTGTGATCACACAGGATGGATCGTATCGGCGCGGGTCGGAGGTCAAGCTGTTTCCGGCAGTGGAGGAAGCGCTGAAGTCGTGTCCGTCGGTGAAGCACGTGGTGGTGTACAAGCGGACGGGAACGCCCATCAATATGCAGGCTGGGCGGGATCATTGGTGGCATGAGCTGATGGCGAAGGCTTCGGATGTGTGTCCGGCAGAGCCTCTGGACGCGGAGCATCCGCTGTACATCCTGTACACGTCGGGAACGACCGGCAAGCCGAAGGGCGTGGTGCATACGACCGGCGGGTACTCGGTCGGAACTTATCTCACGACAAAGTGGGTGTTCGATCTGAAAAATGAAGACACATTCTGGTGCACGGCGGATATTGGATGGGTGACTGGGCATAGCTACATCGTGTATGGGCCTTTGCAGAATGGGGCGACCAGCCTGATGTATGAGGGTGCACCGAATTTTCCTGAGCCGGACCGGTTCTGGTCGATCATCGCGCGGCACAAGGTGAATGTGTTTTATACGGCGCCGACGGCGATTCGGACGTTCATCAAGTGGGGCGATGAGTGGCCGAAGAAGCACGACATGTCGAGTTTGCGGCTGTTGGGGACGGTTGGCGAGCCGATCAATCCTGAGGCCTGGATGTGGTATCGCGAGACAATTGGCGGGAACCGGTGTCCGATTGTGGATACGTGGTGGCAGACGGAGACGGGACACATGATGCTGACGCCGATTCCGGGGGCAATTCCGACGAAGCCGGGGTCCGCGACGCGTCCGTTCCCGGGCGTGGTGCCGGAGATCGTCACGATGGATGGGAAGCCGGTGCCGGATGGAGCGGGCGGATTTCTGATCCTGAAGCGGCCGTGGCCGGGGATGCTGCGGACGGTGTATGGCGATCCGGACCGCTATGTGAAGAACTATTGGTCGCAGATTCCGGGCGTGTATTTCACGGGAGACGGCGCACGCAAGGACAAAGATGGATATTACTGGATCATGGGGCGCGTCGACGATGTGCTGAATGTCAGCGGGCATCGGCTGAGCACCATGGAGGTGGAGTCGGCCTTGGTGGCGCACGATGCGGTGGCTGAGGCGGCGGTGGTAGGACGTCCGGATGAATTGAAGGGGCAGGCGATCTCGGCATTCGTCACGTTGGAGCAGGGAAGGCAGCCTACGAATGAATTGAAAGAGGAACTGCGGAAGTGGGTGGCGAAAGAGATTGGTGCGTTGGCGAAGCCGGATGATATTCGATTCACCGATACTCTCCCGAAGACTCGCAGCGGGAAGATCATGCGGCGCTTGCTGCGGGAATTGGCGACCAGCGGCGATGTGAAAGGCGATACGACTACGCTGGAAGATTTCAGCGTGATCGCCCGGTTGAAAGAGCAGGACGAGGCTTAGGCACCGCAACTTCTTTTGCCACGGATCTGCGCGGATTTTCACGGATCATAGTCTGTGAAAATCCGTGAAATCCGTGGCTTATTTTTTGGGAGCGTTCAGTTCCTGGAATGCGGGATTGCTCTTGATGTGTTTGGGGAATTCTTTTTCATAGTGGGCGAGAGTGGGGCAGATGCCGTGATGAATCCCGCGGAACCCGAAGAGTTCCATCTCTTTCATGGCCTCGTCGGCGGACCAGCCTTCGACGGCCATGCGGTAGGACGCGATGGCCATTCCTGTGCGATCGTCGCCCAGGCGGCAGTGCACGAACACTTTCTTGTCCGGATTATCTTTGATGACTTTCAGGAACTTGATGAATGGTTCGTCGGACGGGAGAGGGCAGTGCCAAGGGATGGAAACGTACTGCATGCCCAACTTCTCGACTGCGCGTTGCTCGTCGTGATTGTAGCCGGTACGCATGTCGACCACGATCTGGATGCCCATTCTGTGCAGCGTTTTGAATCCGTCGATGCCGGGTTGTGCGCCGCGGTAGAGGTTGGGAGTGACTTCGCCGAAGTTGGGAAGGCCGACGGCGTCCTTGCGGCTGCCCATGGAATGACGGGTGGGCGGAGAAGTGTCTTGCGGGGACTGGGCGGCGACGGCGCAGAGCAGGAGAACGACGGCCGCGATTATCCGGAGACAGGGAATTCTATGCGTCACTGAAAGTTCGATGTTTACTTTGCGCGTGCAATGTCTGGATTGATTATAGTGGCCGGGCTTGTGATCGCGAGATTCTCCTTCAACCAACGCAAGCAGAAAAGCTTTTTCACTGCTGAGTTCGCTGAGAACTTCCGCTGAGACCGCTGAGCAAACCAAACACCAGGGATCCTGGGATTACTGGGTTAGTTTGATGGCTAGCTGGCGCTCTGGTTGGGTCATCTCTCCCCAGAGTTTTTGCAGGTCGGCTTGCACCGAGATGTTCTCGGGATCTTTGCGCAGGGCTATGGCGAACCAGCGGTAGGCGGTGGGGAGATCGCGCGGCGTGCAGAGTCCAGCGGAGTAGAGCGCGCCCATCTCGACCATGGCTTTGGCATTGCCGCTGTTGGCTGCGGGCTTGAGCAAACGGAGTCCGCGGTCGCAGTCCTGCGGAGCACCGCGTCCGTAGAGATATCTCCGAGCTTCGGTGACAGGATCAGCTGCGGGCCTGGTGGCGGTGGGTTTGGGAATTGCCGGTTTGGCCGTGGGCTTCGGTTGCGCATCCGGCTTGGGTGCGGCTGCTTCTGGTGCGGGTTCTTTCGCGGCGGCGGATTCTGTGGGGGCAGGAGGAGTTGGTTTGTCCGCTGCCGGAGCCGCGGTGTTGGCGTCGGCTGGTTTAGCGGAATCCGTTGCTGCTGGCGTAGACGTGGCAGGTTGAGTGGGTGGATTTGCCCCCGTGGTAGTGCTGTTGTCCGAAACGGGGTTGCCAGGAGTGGTGCCAGCAGGCTGGGACCTTGTTGGTGCAGGCTGTGAACTCGCTGGGGGTTGGGAATCCGGAGTGATGCTCGGGGAAGAGGGCGCGGGAGTTGGTGTGTCGGTCGAGTTCTGCGCGACAGCCGCGGGTTTCCTCGATGAGAGATTCAGCCAGGCGAATCCCTGAGTTTTCCAGCGCAGATAGCCGAAGGTCACGGCGAGGGCGAGCGCGATCAGGATCAGCAGAATCTTGCCGATTCCCCAGCCGTGGTGCGGTTCTTCTTCCTCTTCGAGCAGGTAGTCGAGATTGGAACCGGAAGCGGAACTTGGATCGATGCTCAGGCTTCCGCGTTTGCGCGGCGGAGGCGGCGGATCGTTTAAGCCGAGAAAGGACGGGCCACCGATCGAGGTGGATGGTGACGGTGCGGGCGGCGGCACGGGCCGGGGTTCTTCGGTGCTACGAAGAGGCGCAGGGGCGGGCTGCGTGGAAGCTGCGACAGCAACGGGTTGCGGTTCGGGGTGCTTGGGAGCGGGCTGAAGCAGAGAAGCTCCGCACATGCCGCAGAAGCGATTCTGTTCGGGATTTTCGTTGCCGCAGCGCGGGCAGCGCACTCGGGTGTCCTCGTCATATAGCTTACGATATTTTCGCGGTTCGATGCAGGGCTTGCATCTGGCTTCGGGCGTTGCCCTTCGCGTGTGATTGCGACCCACCTCGAGAAAAGACTTACCGCTAAGCACGCTAAGAAAGGCCGCTAAGTTCGCTAAGATGGCGCGTTCTTTGGGAGGGGCGTTGGAGGTTTGCATGAGTCGAGATCGGGCGTACTGTTTTTTGCTGCTATCCGTGTTCGCGTCAACTCTGGTCGCGCAGGTTAGCGTGCCCCGCGTGCGGGTTTCCGAGGGGGTGATGAAGGCGCTGCTCGTGCACAAGGTCGATCCGGCGTGTCCGGCGGATCACGTGAACATTCGCGACAGTGTGGTACTGCAGGCGGTGATCAGCAAGGCCGGAGATGTTGCGAGTCTAGTGGCGATCAGCGGCCACCCTATGCTCATTCCGCGCGCAATCGAGGCAGTGAAGCAATGGAAGTTTCGGCCTTACCTTTTGAACGGCATCCCGGTTGAGGTGGAAACGACGATTCATGTGGAGTTCTCGCCTCCGGAGGAGAACGCGCCACGGAACGACCAAGTACAAAAGACTGGTGGCTTAGTGGAGGCACCGCCCGGGGTAGTTCAGGGACTGATCGTACGGAGAGTGGCGCCAGTTTATCCGCCCCTGGCGCGGGCCGCGCGCATCCAGGGAACGGTGGTACTCAGCATCGTTATCACCAAGACGGGAGAGGTTCGGGATACGAAGCTGGTGAGCGGGCATCCGATGCTGGCGCCAGCGGCAATGGAGGCGGTGAAGCAGTGGAGGTATCGACCGTACATGTCCGGGGATCAGCCGGTGGACGTAGAGACTGTTGTGCGGGTGAATTTCAGAATGGCTGACAGTCGCGTGAGTCATCCTGCTGCGGTGAGCGAGAGTGATTCGAGGGCAGCAGGTGGTACTCAGTTGGTGCGGGTTACGCCGGCCGTCGCGCAAGGACTTCTGGCGAGCAAAGTGGATCCTGAATATCCGGAGGAAGCGCGACAGAAGCGCATTCAGGGAACTGTGGTCTTGAAGGCGAATATCGACAAAGAAGGAGAGGTGGCGCGGGTGGAATTGATCAGCGGAGATGCTCTGCTTGCGCCCGCGGCGATGGATGCGGTGCTGCAATGGAAGTATCGACCGTTCTTGCTGAATGGCGAGCCGATGTCGGTGGAGACGACCGTGCAGGTGAAGTTTTCGCTGGCACAATAATCACCACCAAGGGCACGAAGGTACACGAAGGAATCCAACTTCCGAATGTTTTAGCTTTACTACGTGGTGCGAGCAACTTCGTAGAGATATTCCACGAAAGACCGCACTGCTCCGTCCATGCCTTGCACGTTGGGATTCTTGGACTCGATCAGGTAGTACTCGTCGGGAGCGTGGGCTCCGTTGCCGTGCCCGAAGCCGAAGTGTCCGGCGGCTAGATGGAGCGGTTCGTTGGTGAAAACGTATCCGGGCCAGGAACCTGCGCTGCGCGGCAGAATTACCGGATCGATGTTGTGCTGTTTATAGACGGCGGTTTGGGCACGGATCAGGGCAGCGTCGGCGGAAGTACTATTGGGATCGTATCCACCTGTCATGTTCACTTCGATATCGCCGAATCCGTGCCTGGCGAGATGCGCTTTAAGTGCGGCGAGAGCTTCGGTGGCTTTCATGTCGGGGACGAGACGCATGTCGATTTTCGCCACGGCACGGTGCGGCAGGATCGTTTTGCCGCCGGGCCCGGTGTATCCGCCAACCAAGCCCTCGATGTTGACTGTGGGGCGCGACATCAGAAGTTCGAGAGCTTCCTGCCAGCTCACATCGTGAACCCAGTGGTCGACGCCCATTTGCTTCTTTGCGACGGATTCATCGAGGCGCTGGGCAGCGGTTGCGATCATAGCTTTCTCGGACGCGGAGAGCGGGCGGGCATTGTCGGCGAAGTGTTCGATGGCGGGATCGTTGCCATCGGGAGAGACTAGTGTGACCAGCGCTTCCACCAGATGCCACGCGGGACTATCGACGCGTGCTTTGTTGCTGGAGTGAATATCTTTGCGGGGGCCGCGTCCCCAGCGTTCGCCACTGGAGACGAGTTCGAGTTCGACGACGCCTTTGGCTCCGAGTGTCATTGTGACCTTGCCATCGAGTTCCTGCTCAGCCGATGGCATGAAGATACCCAGGCAGGGCCGGAGCGCGGCGATCACTTCGGGGCGGTTCACGATCTGCGGAAAATGCGGCGAACCGATCTCTTCTTCTCCTTCGGCGACCAGCACGAGATTGACGGGGGGCTTGCGCCCGGCAGCGCGGATGGCGTGGAGGGCGGCGATGAAGGAGGATTCCGGACCTTTCTGATTGACGGCTCCGCGTCCGACGACTGCGGTTCCGAGGCCAGGCTTGTCGACTAGCGCGGCGGCCCATGGCGGCGAAGACCACTCGGCTGGATCAGCTTGTTTGACGTCGTACATGAAATAGAGTCCGAGTGTTTTGGGCGCTCCAGCATCGAGCTTGGCGAAGATCCCGGGCTGGCCATCAGTGGGAATCTTCGTGACTTCGTTGAAGCCGGCATCACGAAGGAAGCGCATGGTCAGATCGCAGCCTTCGTTTACTCCGCGGTTTTCGGCGGCAATGGATGGTTGCTTGATCCATTCCTGCAGGCGCTGAACGGCTTCGTCGTGATGCTTTTCGATCTGCGTGAAGATGGGAGCGAGGTCTTGTTCGGCAGCATTCGATCGGCGTGGAATGGCAAGGGTGGCGGCTCCGGCTAGCGAGGCCTGAAGGAAAGTTCGTCGGCTCATGAGCCGAGAGGATAAATCGGGGGAGGGTATTCGTAAAGGAATTACGAAGGTTCGGTTCAGGCGGCTCGGTCGCGCTGTTGATCGAGGCCCGAGTGCAACTGAAGGTAGCGGAGAATCTGCTGGCGGGAGAAGACACCTTCCAGTTCGCCCTTCGAGACTACGGCAAGCTCGTTGACGCCTTCGCGGGTCATCAGTTCGAGAGCTTTCAGTACGGGAGTTTCCGGTGAGACCTGCACCATGCGTTCGAGAGGCCGCATAACGCTTTGCAGGCTGGTTTGGGTCCAGCGATCGCGGCTGACTTTCTTTGCCTCATCGGGAGTGGCGATGCCGGCGGCGTGATGATCCTGCATGACGACGAAGCAGCGGCTGCTGCTGTGCACGAGATATTCATCGACGAAATCGCGGATGCTGAGATAACTGGGCACGCTGGCGCAATCGCGGTCCATGAGTTCAGCGACCCGGTGGCCGCGCAGGCCGGAGACCATGCCCACCTGGAAGTAGCTGCTGCGAGCGGCATCGAGGAGGAACCATCCTATGAAGGCCATCCAGAGGCCACCGAAATTCGCTCCGACAAAGAAGCGATAGAGTCCGTAGAGGATGAAGAGGAACGCGACGACTTGGCCGATCTGAGCGGCGACTCGCGTGGCGCGGTCGGGGCTATGCGTGATCCACCAGGCGACGGCGCGCAACACGCGTCCGCCATCGAGAGGGTAACCCGGGATCATGTTGAATACGGCAAGAGCGATGTTGATGTAGCCGAGCCATAGCAGCACGGCGGGTAGTGGGTTAGAGGGTTCATGCGCGGAGTGCCAGCCTGCGACGCGTGCGAGGCCGATGCAGATTACGCCGATGATGAAACTGGTGAGCGGACCGACAATGGCGATCCAGAACTCAGTGCTCGCATCGGGAGCTTCGGATTCGATTTGAGAGATTCCGCCGAGGGCAAACAGTGTAATCGCCCGAACTCTTAGGCCCTGCCATTGCGCCATAAGGGAGTGTGCGAGTTCGTGGAGCAGGAGTGTTACGAAGAAGAGCACGGAGGTGACCACGGCAGCGGCCCATACCCCAGCGATGTTCCAAAGCGGGGAGATGGCGTGGAAGTGGGCGGCCAGAGAAAACGCGATCAGGAGTGCGATGAGGAACCAGCTATAGTGCAGGCCGATCTGGATTCCGCCGATACGTCCGAGCTTGATTTGGGGGCGCACAACGACTGCTTTCGAAAATTAGATGCGCTGCGGGAAGCGGGGAGTGGTCCGGAGATTTGCCGCTGGAACTTGCCATATGAGCGGTCATGACGCAGATTTCTGCAGGATTTCGTACGCTGGAATGAGCATTTAGTACTAATGCCATTAAAATAGCAGCCGAATGTCGACTATATTCCGTCGAGCGGGGCTGACGCGCGATGCTCTAATCACCTCGATCCGAACCGCCGTGGCCGCATTAGCCTCGATGCTTCTGGCGCGGAGCCTGAAGATGCCAGAGTTTTACTGGGCTCCGATCTCGACGATTGTCATTATCCTGTCCACGATTCCTCCGATGACACTCGCGTGGCAGCGTTTCGCGGGCACGGCGTCAGGGGCCGTGGTGGGGGCATTGCTGGCGAGCTATGCGCCTCACCATTGGCTGGTGTACGGCGTAGGCATCTTTCTGTGCGGGATTTTGAGTTCGGTGGCGCGGCACGGCGGGTCGTTTCGTTTCGCCGCGATTACCCTAACGATCGTGCTGCTGATCGCGCATAGTCGCCCGCCGTGGATTGTGGCCACACATCGGTTTATTGAAGTCTCGCTGGGAATTGCAGTTGCCTTGATTGTTACGCTGCTCTGGCCGCTGGAAAACAAGCCAAATTAGCCCACAACCGGGAACATTCGTTGCTCATCGAATCGGCTGCAAAATCGCATGCGCAAACGAATTTTCGCGGTCCTTGCCCCGCTTCTGCTGATTTGCAGTTCATGGGCACAATCCCGCACAGAACATGAGCTCTCGCGTATGGAGGCAGGCATTTTCCTGGACTCGCTCAGCATTTCGCAAACCGGCACGAATAATCTGGGATTAGGCGCGCGATTCGGGTATCGCATTCAGCCTCACGTGATGCTCGAAGGCGAGCTGGCGTATGACTACGGACTGAATTTTCACGAAGCTTACGTGGATGTCACGAGTGGGAATGTCGCTGCGATTGAGAATACGTCAATCGGCGTGACGCATGGACTTTTCGGCCCCATGGTGCAGCCGGCGCACGGACACTTCCGTCCTTTCGCAACCATGAAAGCGGGTTTCATGGATTTCCGTCTCAGCGGAAGTCTGTTGCCAGATAGCGGGATTGTCAGTTCGCTGCTAGGGTTACGCACGTCGAACTTGAACGCCGCGCTGTATCCCGCGGGCGGAGTCGAGGCCAGTCTCGGACCAGTCGGACTCCGTCTGGAGTTCGGCGACGAGATCTACTTCAATCACGGCGGGCACAACAATTTGCGAATCACGTTTGGACCCATCGTGCGGTTCTGAGAAGCAGGCTTCGGGCCTCAGGCGCCAGGCTCCAGGCGCTGGGCTTAAGGCGTTCAGGACAAACCTGCGATCGTTCTTGGAACGAAGACTTCGCATCCGCGAATCCGGCCAATCATCCATTAGAATGAAGCAGAGCTGCGGTGCATGTCCGCTCCGCCCCCGTCAGCTCGAGTGTCCCAGGATGAAGATCGGGGTTCTGGCGTTACAAGGTGATTTCGACGCGCACCGTCGCCGGCTTGAAGAGCTGGGCGCCGAGGTTGTGCTTGTCCGAAAACCGGAGCAACTCGATGAGATCGATGGGCTGGTTATTCCCGGGGGGGAGTCCGGCACCTTCCTGAAACTGCTTGGCGAGGCCGGATTCGAGAAGCTAAGACATTTCGTTCGGGCGAAGCCCACATTCGGGACCTGCGCAGGGGCGATCCTCCTTGCCTCAGAGGTGGAAAATCCCGCGCAGGCTGGTCTGGGGGCGCTGAATATTCGCATACGGCGCAACGCCTATGGACGGCAGATTGACAGCTCGATCCGGGAAGGGAAGTTCCTGGCGGAGTTAAAGCATCACTTGAACGATGCAAGTCGGGATGGATCCCCGCTGGAGATGGTCTTCATCCGCGCGCCGAAGATCGTTCAGCTCGGCGAAGGCGTGGAAGTGCTTGCCACCGAGGGTGATGATCCTGTGGCCGTGCGGCAGGGGAAGGCCATGGCCGCTACATTCCATCCTGAACTCAGCGAAGATCCCCGGGTGCACAAGGCGTTTCTCGAATTGGTGAAAGACGGCGAGAATCGCTGAT
>Ga0335071_10006312_pt1 | contig 12233 bp, 15 predicted proteins | sample Lox_Sample_15_FD_206724 | JGI IMG/M metagenome (GOLD analysis project Ga0335071, IMG submission 206724) | Soil microbial communities from Loxahatchee National Wildlife Refuge, Florida, United States - Lox_Sample_1.5 | ecosystem: Environmental > Terrestrial > Soil > Wetlands | place: USA...
ACAGAGAGTTGGTGGTGGGCACGACAGGGATCGAACCTGTGACCCCTACCATGTCAACGTGGCGGGTGGCGGCGCATCTCATTGATTTCAGTTCACTTTCAATCAGACCGGTGACGGCCCGGAAAGGCCGGTTTTCACGCTTTTTCGCGGTTTTGTGGAAGTCTCGTGGAAAGGCCCCTGGCGCAAGAGGAGCCTCCTCATGAGCGTGGGAACGCCGCTCAGGGCAGGCAAGGCCCTCATCGATCGCCTTCCCCAGGAGAGACGAAACGAGCTGATCATGATCGGCCGGGAGGCACTTGCCAGGTTCGGCTACGTCTTCCAGGACGTTTTCGACGGCCACCTGGCCCTGTTCGACTACCTTGCCGCGCGGGGCGCCACCGCGGTCATGATCGGTCGGATGCTGGCCGAAGTCGGCATCGCCCGGGAGGACGGCACCCCGCTGCCGGCCGGGACGGTCTCGAGCGCCCTTTCCCGCGCGCGAGAGCGCGCGGCTCGCCGCCCGGACGCAACGCTACACGCGCCTGCAGCGTCCGGCATGGACATGCAGGTCCCTGCGATGGCCGGCCGAGAGGCAGGATTTCCAACGCCCCTTCCGGAACGGTCGGCTTCCCCGCCGCCCGCCGCCCCGCACCTTGCAGACATTCGGCCGTCGCCGAATTCGCCGGCCACCACGCAGGTGCCGGCGGTCACTCGCCGCTCAGCGGCGCTTCTCGAGACGTTACGGAGCAAGCAGAATGACGACTAAGAAGAAGACCGTGCATTTCCAGCCCGCCGACCTGGTGGAGGTCGTCGCCGACGGCACGAGCGTCGGCAAGTCGACCGTTGCCAACCGCGTCTGCCATCTCTACCGCGAAGCGAGGCGCCCGGTGACGCTCGTCAGGATCGAGACGGGGCGCCGCCAGACGGCGGAGACGGGGGCCGCGAATCGCGAGGTCTATATCAAGACCGAAGACTTCGCCACGGCCGCAGGCCGCACCGGCGGCCTTAGCGGTGTCCTCACCGAATTGTGGGAAGAGATCCTCGAAATTCCCGGGTCAAAGGGCGCGGTCGTGGTCGACTGGGCTGGCGGCAGCTCTCTGCACCGGCTGGATGTGCTCGCGAGTACCGCCTTCGACGCGACACTGTCCGCGCTCGGCGTGCGGGGGCTGTCGATGGTCCTGACGACGTCTTCGACCGAGTCGATGCGGCAGGCCGGCACCTATCTGTCGGGAATCGAAACGGTCGCCCCCGGCTTGCAGCGCGCGCTCGTCCTCAGCGGCCGCGCCGGCAATTTCGACTTTCCACCGCTCAGCGAACAGGCCGAGAGCCTGGCTCGCCTCCGCGACAAGGCAGGTGAGATTCCGACAGTCACCATTCCGCGCGTCGCAGGCCGCGCCCTGGAGACGTGCGCAGATGCCGGTCTCGACGTCGCCAACGCCATGATGATGGATGGCGATGCGCTGGCCCGTCGTCTCGGCATCGACCTCTTCCGCGCCAGGGCTTGCGCTTCCGAACTGGCCCTGTGGTGGAGCCTCACTGGAAAGACGCTGGCCAGGATCGCGGAGCGGGCGGATGGCCATCGCGCCCCATAGGCTGGCCCGCCGCGTGACCTTCCTGCTCCGCCAGCGTGAACGTCTGCGCTCGCAGGCCGCCGCCTTCGTGCTTCGCTACTACAGAGAGCACCGGCGGCTGCCGGCCGGCTACGTCACCGCGCTGCTTCCAAACTCGACCGTACGCCGCATTCGCCTTCGCGCCGAGATCGAGCACGTGTTCGGGATCTCGCGCATCTTTATCAAATTAGAAGATATCTTCTCCACGAAGAAGGATGCAAAATCGATGTTAGTCATGATCTTGACAAAAGTCATTTCAGCCTATATCAAAAGCAAAAACATGCATCAGTGATGTTTTGCATATGGAGTTTAGCATCGTGCGGATCAACCTCGACGAACTCTCGCCCTACAAGTTGCTGTCGACCGCGGAGGTCGCGGATACCTTAGGCATCAGCGCCGGCTCCGTGCGCAAGGCGGAGAAGGACGGCCGGCTCAAGGCGATCAAGGGATTCCGCGTCCTGTACTTCTCGGTCAAAGCGGTGCGCGACTTCGTCAGCGCAAACGGAAGTCCCCGGGCGGTGCAGGACGCGGCCAACGCGCGCCCGATGGACTTGCTCCCCTGATGGCATACGTCAACGTCCATCAAACGGGCGAGTCCCGCGTGTGCGATGCCTCGACGCGTTCTACGTCTTCGGCTGCGCGGAGCAGAAGCAGGTGATCTACCCGTCGCTGCGCACGAGCGATTGGAGGACCGCGGTCGACGCCGTGCAATCCCCGGCGGGGGCCCCTATCGACGCGAGAGTAGGTGTGGTGCGCTGATGGCCTACACCAAGATCCACAAAATGGGCGAGTATTCGGTCTGCAGCCATAGCACGACGGACGGCCTCTACATCGGCGGCTACGACAAGGAACAGCAGAAATCGTTCTATAGGTCCCTGGGAACGACCGACCTTGAGACGGCGCTCGTTACCGTGAGATCCCTGATCGAGCGTGGCATCACCGGCGACCCCAGGGGGGCACTCGTGCAGAAGCCGCTCCGCACGGTGACCGAAGTGCTCGAGTTCTACCGTCCAAAAGCCGAGGCGCAGGCATCGGCCGAATTCAACACGATCGCGATCGAGCGGATGACGCGCTTGATGGGCGGTTCGATGCTGCAGCACATGGTGCCCAGCAGTTTCGAGTCCTTCCGTGACGCCGCTTTGGCGGAGGGCATCGCGCTATCGACGGTCGACCGGACGCTGACGGTCTTTCGCAAGGGCTGCGCCGTGGCGGTCGGCGAGCGTCGCCTGCCGCGCCATCATGTGCCGGACGTCCCGTACTTCTGCACCAAGAATCATCGGCGGGCGGCGCCCCTCAAAGGCAGGCTGATGGAAATCGAGGAGATCGCGGCGGTCATCGACGAGGCCCAGTTCATCCACTTCTTGATCTGCCTCGTGTGGCTCACCAACCTCGGCTGCCGGATCGGCGCCTTGCTTGACGCGACCGCGGAGCAGATCGACCACCGCCGCGGTCTCGTCGATCTCAATCCCCCCGGCCGCGTCCAGACCAGCAAATGGCGCCCGACGCTCGCCATTCCCGAGACGCTGCTGCCCTGGACCACCGACCTCCCGCCTGGCCCCATCGTGCAATGGCGCGGACAGACGGTTGGCGAGATCGACACCGCCTTCGATGCCGCCTGTCGCCGCGCAAAACTCGCGCCCGGAGGGAACACCTATTCCGCCAGGCACACCCTCGGTCGCTACATGCGTTCGAAGGCGGTCGAGAGCGAGCAGATCGCTCTGTGGCTCGGTCACATCCAGCCGCCGCAGTCGAACGAGACCACGCTGATCTACTCGCCCTACAGCCCCTTCTATCTGCGGGAAGCGAAGCTCGCTGCGGAATCGTTCGTGCGCGAAATCGCGCGCCACTGCCGCCGTCACGATCCGCTGCAGCCGCCGTGGCTGAAGGCCTAGGAGCTCGACATGACCCGCGAAGCGACGACCGAAAAGAACTATCTCGACCGTGCAAGGCGGATCGCCCGGGCTGAGGAGAAGGCCGCGGGACGCAAGCTCGGTCCCGTGGAGCTCGTCCAGGCCGTGATGGCCAGGCACCTGTGCCCTTCGAGCGTCCGCCAGTACCGGTCGGCGCTCATCTTCAGCATGACTGTGGCGACCAGGCTCCAGCCCGAACACGCAGGCGCCCTGAACGCCGCCATCGCACTGCTCCGCAACTGGCGCGCTCAAGTCAGCACCACCGCCAGGCGCACGTCGCAGTGGAAGCAGAAGGGCGACCTCGCGGACGATCTGGTGCGGATCCGCCATCGCGCGCTCTCCACCGTCAGCGAGAACGCCGACAAGCTGGTCGCCGTCCTGGACTGCGGCGAACTGACCGGTGCGCGCTTCGTCGAATGGCCGACTGCCGTGTTCGGGCCGAGCACGACGGCGGGCTACGCGTGGGAGCTCGTGCTCGTAAATGGCAAGAACAGCAACGGCAGGGCGCACGGAGAGACGCGGACGCTCCGGTGGACGGAGTTGCCGGATCATTTCGTCTCGCAAATGAATTTCTGGATCGCCGTAGCCAAGGGCGCCGCATCCGAAGGACGCTTCGATACCCTCCAGGATACCTTGGAATCCTTGATGCGCAGGGTGACGAAAGCGCTGTTTCCGCGCCGCACGGAGACGGAGCACCCGACCTTGTCGTCGGTACGTCATGCGGCGGCCGCCCGGTTCAAGGCGGCGTACGTCTCCACCGCAACCACCGAAGAGGAAAAGTTGCGCGGGCTCGCCATGGTGGCCGCCCTGCTCGGGCATGCCTCCGACGCCACGGCGACGGAGCACTACGCGCGCGCGGATGGCCGCAACGGCCGCTATCCGGTGCCGGTGCCCGACGCCAGCGAAGTCGCCCGGGTCCGCCGCCGCTATTACGAGCTCGATCTCGACAAGGATCCGAGCCTCGACACCGCCGGCACGGACCAGTGCATGTAGCAACATCGAAGGGAGCCGATGCCCGACCCTATCGATCGAACCGAGATCTTCGGCGTCACGTCGGGAGATGTCGCGTTTCCCATCAGATCGGCCAGCGTCATGCAGCCACGCTGGCGGGACGACAAGGAGATCAGACGCCTGGAGAATCTCGGCTGCACGCCCCTCGCTCAGGAAGATACCGATGCCCTCGCGACGCTCGGATCCGGAAGCTCTACGCCATGATGAATTACACAAAAGGAGACCCCATGCCGATCCCGCAGTTCTTTTTCGCTCAGCCTCAATTTCGCGCGTCCGCCTCCGACTTCTCGCTTGCCTTAGCGAGCGAATACTATCGCTTCGAGATCTTCGCGACAGCCGAAGATCGCGACGCACACTGCGGGCCTTCGGCACACCCCGACGTCAGGTACGTGCGGGCGACGATGGATGACATCGTGCAGAACGATGTCACGCTCGACGACATCGGATGCGGGGTCCCCCTCGATCACCCGCATTTCGAGCTAATCATGGCGCCCCTGTTCGACGCCGCGATCTCAAGGCTCTTCCGCGACATGCGGAGAAAGCCGACAAAACCGGGAAAGCTCGGTTCGGCTGAAATGTTCATCGCTCGCACGCGTTATACGATTGCAGCTGAATGCACCGGCGAGTGGATCAGTTTCCCGGTCGAAGCCATGACGGTCTTCGAGGATGGAGATCGAAGCGTCACTGACCGGACACTGGAGTGGCTGAACGATCGTCTCGTCCTCACGACGTCACCCTCTCTGCGCGGCGTACGCCCGAGCTAGGCTCGGTCGAGTCCTCGCGCCGGATGTGCGTAAGCTCTGCCCAGCCTCGGCGCCTGGCGACGGCGAAATCCGCAGTGTTGGCGCCGCCTATGCGCTAACCAATAGGTTAGACCGCTGCAGCGGATGACGTCCCGCTTCATCGCCTTCCGCGCGCGACGGAACGCCTGACGGGATCGAACTTGCGCTCGGCGTCTCGCAGACCTCGATTCAATAGTAAAGGTGATTTGAATCGATCGCATCCGAAAGTCCTCTTTCGCATGGGTTGACAAGACGATGCGACCATGCAACAGTGATGTTATGCAAGCTAGCAGCCAGTCATTGCCAACGAACTCCCGGTCACCAGACGACCGAAGTTGTTGATGACGTCGGTGACCTGGCCAATCGACTGAAGTGATTGACGAAGCAGCCCCGGAGACCAGCATGACGAAGCCCGCCTCGATGTCCTCGCCGAACAGCGACCCACGCGAACTCTTCATCCGCAGGGTCGTCGACGGGCGCGTCTACGATACCGAGACGGCGAGATTCGTCCACGTCGTCTGCGACAAGGGCGGTCACCTCGCGTTCGATTTCCACGCTGAGTACACGGCGATGTACCGGACCCGGCGCGGAACCTTCTTCCTCGCCGGACAGAGCGGAGCCTGCGGCTGCTGGAAGGCGTACCGCGACGGCGGCTATCTGCCCGGCCAGGGCATCAGGGTGCTCCGGTCAAATGAGGCTCGCCGCCTGCTCGAGCAGACGCGCGGCCCCGTGGACACGTACTTCGCTGTGACCGGGCATCCCAAGGCGCAGCAGGGAGCCCACTGGAGCTAACGCCAGCAGCGCCGCGCCAAAGGCGCGATGCACTCGAAGCCGAACGAACCCGATCAGGAGAGTCAAGATGCCGCCCAAACTGGCGCCCTTGTTGCGCGACGTAAACTTCTTCGGCAAGAACCTGCAGGTCCCCCTGTACGGAAGTGAGGCGCCGCGCGAGGGCGAGGACAGCGGGGTCTACTATGTGGCGGTCGGCGCGGATGCGGAGGACATGAAGGCGCACCTCAAATCGCAACGCGCCTCCCCGCTCTGGCGGCGGCGCTGGAGCTGCGATCCGGAAAGCCCCTATGCGATCAAGCTTATCGCGTTTCCGTACCGCAGCGTGGCGGAAAGCGCGATCGCGATCTATGGCGCGCTGAACGTGCCGTCCGTCGAAGTTTCCGTCGAAGACCTGCCGTACCTGCTCGAAGATTGCAACCAGATGCTCGTCGCGGAAGCCGACGAACTGGTTCACTTGCGGCTCCGCATGCGGCTGGGGCCTATCCTACAATCGCTGCGCCTGGATCGCGACGACGAAATCTCCAAATGCCTGCGGGACCCGGAATCCGCGAGCGAGGCGTGCTGGCTGCTGAACGCTCGGGACAAACTTTACGGTCGCAACGTCGTCGCAGAAGTCAGTGAACTGCCGTGGGCGGTCCGCGTGACCGAATGGGAAATCCTGCCCGCCCGAGCGGTGCACAAGGACGGCAACGCCGTCTATTTCGAGGGCGAATGGCGGTTCATGCCGCTGACCAACTTCTGGCGCCGTTACGGCAATCCGAAGTTGACCCCGTATCGCGACCTGCCCTGCGAATGGCGCTTCGATCTGGCGCGCGCCAACCAGCCCAAACCACAAAGGGTCGAGTTCAACAACGAGGATGACGACGACTGCACCTTCATCTCCGATCCCGACGACACCGACGACAGCTTCGCGAATTCCATGTAGCGCCGAACCGCGCCAATTTCGGATCGACGACGAACCCCGCCGCGGATGGCAATATCCGCGGAACCTTTGAACTCCAGCAAACCGGGGCCATCGCGCGCGAAGACACATCTCTTATGTCGCCCGGCTCGATGCACCGAAGGGGAGTCCCGCCAGAAAATCGATGATTTTCCGCCCGCCGGCAGAAAGCAGATTGGGCTGTAGAAAGCTGATTAGTCGAGGGCCCTTTGGCAGAAAACGAACAAGCCGGAAAGCCACATCCGGTAGACGCCTTAAGCGAAAATGGAAATTGCCGCCGCCGTCCAATCATGGTGGCTTGACGATCGGGAACCACCGGGCAGGCGCGTGATATTGGTCGCGAACGAAATGTGGCGGCCACGCCCGTGCGTTCAGGGGCAGCCCTTCGGCAGGACTGGCTTCAACGCACCTGCTCGTCGATCGCGAGGCCAGAACCTGGAAGACTACATCCACGGGGCGATGATGTCGGAATCCAGAAAACGTTACCAGAGGGCAATTAGTGCATCGAGAGCTACCACTCCGTCGGGCTTTACGAGAAGAGGATTAATCTCAACCGCACATCCATTCAGGCGCAGCCTGAAGGAGATTCCCGAAGAGCGCGGCATCACGTTGAGCGAGCTGATCGACGCGCGAAGGCTTCGCGTGATCGCTCTTCATCGCCAACGCGAAGGCGGCCAGCGGGTGCGCATGGGCCATTCTGGACGCTTTACTTCACGGATGTCGACTCGCAGGCCGTCGACGACATTACGGCGTAGATCGAGATCGCACGCAGCGGGAATTACGGACGCCGACTGGCGACGATCGGACGGCTGCTGTGGAACATCGCGCGAGCTCTGGCCGGATTGCGAGGAGTGGCCGACTCTCTATACGAGGCGTCACCTCGCCGTCGCCGCCTGGAAAGCCCAGTTCCTGCGCGCCGATGCCGAGCGCCTCGGGCAAGCGACGGTCCGCGCGCCGGTGCCGTCCGCCGAACCCGGAGCAGGTCGCGCGCGTGAGGCGTGTCACCGATTTGAACTGGTTCGAGACACACCGGACCTTGCATTTCGCCGAGCTCGATCCGCAGACCGCCGACGACATCTTGGCCTGGATCGAGATCGCGCGCGGCGGGCACTACCAGCGTTTGTTGAACACGATCGGGCGCCTCCTGTGGAAAATCACGCGCGAGCTATGGCCGGATCGCACCGAGTGGCCGACCCTCTATACGACCCGTCACCTCGCGGTCGCGGCGTGGAAGGAAAACTTTCTGCGCAAGGGGCATACAGACGCCGAACGTCTCGAAGCGCTCGCGACCATCGCGGCCCTCATGGGGCACGGGAGCGATGCCACCGCGAGCCAGCACTACGCAAGGCCGAGCGCCGGGCGGAAAGTCATCATACCATCCGCCGATCCGGAGCAGGTCGCGCGCGTCAGGCAGGTCATCGACTTGAACTGGTTCGAAAAGCTCATCGGGGAGCCTCTGACCCCGACGGTCAGTCCTTGAGCGCGACTCCTTCGCCATGGGATTTTCCCCCGTAGAGAAACACGACGCCGTGCCGCTCAAGGGCATCACGCATCTTCCGATAAGTCGCCACTTTCAGGGGATTGACCGGAATTTCCACATCGGACTCGAGCCTCGACACCGTCCGACGATCGACGCCGATCTCGCGCGCGAGGTCGAGCTGCTCCATCCCGACCAGCGCGCGGCCGGCCCTGATCATGCGACCGGAAGGCAATTTGTCGATGGCCACCGCCGGCTCCGAATCGATACCGATTAACCATACACCGAAGCGCATCGCGCGCGACAGTAGCGCCCTTGCAATGTGCGTCATATGAGATATATATCCCATATGACGCACATTGAACGCGAGGCCAGCAGATGACAAAATCCGACCTCATCGCGGCTCCCACGAGCACCCCCGGGCGCGGCTTTACGGCTGCTACCGTGTTCGTCGATGGCAGCCCGACCGGAATGCGGCTGGTCAAATCGTTCGGCTCCAGATTGTCCGTGCTCGCGATGCCGTTCGCGGATCTCGCACGCCTCAAGGAGCACCTGTCGCCCTGGGACTACGTGGCATACGTGATCGACGATCCCTTGCCGACCACCGACCAGAAGACCTACATCGGTCACGGCGACGGCGAGCGAGATTTCGGAGGTCGGCTCGGCAACGCCATCAGCGCGACCACGCAGATCTACGTCATCATCGCCGTCGGCGACACGTTCGACAAAGTCACGGCGCCCTACGTCGAAGGCAGGCTGATCGACATCTGCACGGATCTCAATATTCCGCTCGCCAATTCCGGAAGGCCCTACGGCCGCGGTCTTGGCGTCATAGACGATCTCGAACAGTTGGTCGGCCACGCTCAGACGCTGCTGTCGGTAGCCGGCTTCACGCGGATCGAGATGGCACGCAGGAATCCCCCCGCATTGCGCCTCCGGCTTTCCGTGACCACGGACCGCAACGAAATGGTTGCGATGACGGATGACGAGAAGACTGTCGTTTCTCAGAAAGGCGTCGCTTACCGACTGGATTGTCGCGATTTGAACGCCGTCGGCTACAGTTGGAACAATCGCTTCTACGTTATGGCGGGCTCCGACTACGCACGACGCTCGCGGGGCGATCTGTCGTACGATCACCAGCGACGCCGTGATTTACTTGAGGCCGAGAAGTGGGTCGGTCCGGTTACCGGGACGTCGGACAAGATGATGCTGAAGGTCGGCTTCCACTGCCGGAGCGGGGCGTTCGCCGCAAAGCTGCTGTCCGGCGAACATATCGACGAGAGCAGCTGGCTCGCGGTCGAGACGACAGCGGCGGCGCCGACCTGCGAGGCGCCGGAATGAACCTGCGTGCTCTTGCCACCTCGACCAGGCCCCTGCACGAAGCCTTCCTCGACCGCGCTCGCGGCGGCACGGGGTTTTCGCGGCTGCCGCGGCTCATCCTAGACAAGGAGGTCGATGAGCTCGTCTCCGACGACAGCGGCAATCCCCCTCCCCCCGTGAGGTCAGCGCCTGGCTGCGCTCCGGAGGTCGCCGCGATTGCCATCCTCCTTGGACGCGCGTTCGAGCCTTCGCGCGACGTGCTGGCCAGGTTGGTGGATCCGGACGCCGTCATCGTCATCCAGGTGCCGCACCCCGATCTGGTGGAGCCGGTGCGGCGCTTCCTGCGTCTTCTGCTCGCAAGCGATGCTCCCTTGATCGACGGCGACGACCTTGACGACGGTAGCCACGTGACGAGAACGGGAGGCTCCGTGGTCGTCTTCACGGGGCGGCCGAAGTCGAAGTCCTCCCTCAAGGGGGAAGACGAAGCCGTCGCCATCGCAATGCGCTTCCGCTCGGCGATCATCGGCATCGCGACGCCGCTCGGCCGATTGCCCAAGACCTTGGTCCGGCTCGCCGAACATCGCGTCATCGTCCCGCCCATCGACGCTACGGTCGTGGCCGACGTGATCGAAGCCGTCACCACAGCGAGGCCCGCCGCCGTCGACGCATCGATGGCGGTCCGCGCGACCATCAACGACCTTGGGATTGCCGTGCGCGACGATATCGGCGCCGAACGTTCGCTGGAGCGTCTGCGACGCCTCGTCGAGCCCGAGCTCAAATGCGATGTACCGCCGCTTTCCGAACTTTCCGGTCTGGGTGAGGCGAAGACGTACTGCATGGAAGTTGTCGAGTCGATGCGGGCCTATCTCGCTGGAACGCGTCCCTGGAGCGAATGTCCGCACGGCGTGCTGGTGTCCGGCCCTCCCGGCACCGGCAAGACCTCGCTGATGCGGTCGCTGGCGCGCGAGTTGCCCAATGTTCACTTTATCGCCACGAGCTACGCTCAGTGGCAGTCACATAAAACTGGGCATCTCGGGGACGTGACATCATGCATCCGCGCGACGTTTGCGGAGGCATTTCAACGTCGCCCCGCCATCATCTACATCGATGAGTGTGACGCTATCCCAGCGCGAGGGTCGAGTAACAACAAAGACAATTCCTGGTGGAACTCGATCGTTGCCACACTGCTCGAGTGCATGCAGGGTTTCGAGCAGGTCGAGGGCGTTTTCGTATGCGCCTCCTGCAACGATCCCGACCGCCTCGATCCCGCGCTGACCAGGGCCGGGCGCCTGGATCACCATATCAGAGTCGAGCTCCCCGACGTCGCCGGACTGATCGGCATCTTCCGCACGCATCTTCGATCCGACTGCGCCGGCGCCGATCTGCGCGAGGCGGCGCTCGCCGCGCGCGGACATACCGGAGCCGACGTGGAAAAGTGGGTGCGCATGGCCCGCCAGGCGGCACGCAAGGCGGGCAGGGAGGTGACAGTGGAGGACGTTGTCAGCGCGGTCCGCGGCGGCGAGCCCGACCTGCCCGACGATATCCGCCTCTGCATCGCCTACCACGAAGCCGGCCACGCGATCGCGCACCTCACGCTCGGCACGGGTATACCGAAATCGCTGTCGATCGGCGGCGACGGTGGTCGTGCTGAGAGCACGGCCGGTCGGCTACAGCTTCCCACACGCAACTATCTCGAGAAGCTTCTCATGACGATGCTCGCCGGTCGGGCGGCGGAACAGCTGAAGTTCGGCGAGGCGACGACCGGCGCCGGCGGGACCTCCGCCGAAAGCGATCTGGCCCGGGCGACCCAGTTAGCCCTGCATATCGAAAGCGCCTATGGCTACGGGCATACCGGCCTCGTGACCTTTGCTGAGGGCCAGATCAACGGCGGTTACCTGCTCATGACCGAGCCGCTCCGCTCGGCTACCCACGACACGATGAAGCGTGCTTATGCGAAGACGCTGTCGATCCTTGACCAGAACGGTCAGGCGTTGGATGCGCTCGCGGAAGCCCTGTTCGCCTTTGGCTATCTCGATCAGTCGGAGATCGCCGCGGTGATCGCCGCCCACCCGCTCGTCTACGTGGCGCCTGCTGCCGCTCGGGCGGCGTTTCCGTCTCCCGACTAGCATCCACAAGCTAAGCGACTTACCTGTTTCAGTCGAGGCGAGAGACGGAAGGCGGTGATGCGCCCTCTGGTAGGCTCGCACCTGGCCTCCTGCCTTCCAGTGACCGGCAGCGAGGTGCTGCGTGCATCACTCGGGGCCGGTGTGGCCCGCTGCGCCCTAGACCGTGGCGGACTTCCACCGCCTACCTTCTGCCGGTCTCCCGGCGCACCCGGACTATCCAATTCCGACATGAATGCTCTTGCCCTTGATCGTTCGGTCGACTGTAATGGGGGCCGGTCCAAGACCT
>Ga0335071_10006313_pt1 | contig 12233 bp, 15 predicted proteins | sample Lox_Sample_15_FD_206724 | JGI IMG/M metagenome (GOLD analysis project Ga0335071, IMG submission 206724) | Soil microbial communities from Loxahatchee National Wildlife Refuge, Florida, United States - Lox_Sample_1.5 | ecosystem: Environmental > Terrestrial > Soil > Wetlands | place: USA...
CAGCCCGATGTCCGGCTTCGTCTGGTCGACGCCGCCGATCGCGTACGCGCTCGACTTGATGTTCGTCTGCGGCGGCGAGAGGACCTGCTTCAGCGTCTGCTGCGGCGTCGTGATCGTGCGCCGGAACCGGCGCAGGCGCGCCGGGAGGCACTTCGCGAACGCGCCGAAGTCGCGCGGCCGGCCGTTGCCGCCGCCGCCCTGCGAGAAGCCGCCGCCGCCCTGCCCCTGGCCGCCGCCGGGGGTCGTCGAGCCGCCGCCGCTCCCGCCCTGCGCGGCGCGCACCTTGGCGAAGCACGCCTGCATCTGCGCGAGCTCCGCCTGCGTCGGCGGCGAGAGCCGTCCGCTCACGTTCAGCCGCTGCCCGCCCGTCTTGAAGGTCGCGACGATCTTCGGGACGGTGCCCTCCTGATGCTCGGCGAGGAGCATGAGCCCCGTCGAGACCTCGGCGACGCCGGAGAGCTTCGAGATCTGCGCCGCCTGCGACGCGGGGAACGTCAGCTGCGTGCCCGGGAGGAAGAAGTCGTGGGTGAAGTGCGTCCCCGGCTTGCCGAGCTTCGAGAGGTCGGTGAGAACGGACTGGTTCGCCTGGATGATCTCGTTGCCGCCGCCGAAGCCGCCGCCCCCACCGGGGCCGCCGCCGCCGAAGAAGCCGTTCTGCTGCTGTTGCACGGTGCGTGTCACCGTGAGGTCGGTGCCGATGCTCGAGAGCGGGTTGAGCGCGTTGCGCTGCGCCTGGTCGAGGCCGCGCGAAAGGGAGGTGATCGCGATCACGAGCCCGACGCCGACCGCGAGCCCGAGCACGGTGAGGATCGTCCGCGCGCGCCGCCGCAGCAGCTCGTTCTTCAGATAGGAGAGATAGAACACCCGGTCGGATCGAACCACCGTCGGGTGAGCCTGGTCTAAGAACGAGTCTAAGAATCGCGGTCCTGGCAGGATTCCCGGGATGCGCCGCTGCCTCGCCTGGCTCGTCGCCGTGCCGTTGATGCTCGCCGGCTCGGAGGCTGCGCACGTCCTCGCGTATCGCGTCGCGTACCCGGCGCTGCCGGTACGGCTGCACGCCTTGCTCGCGACCGGCCACGGCTACTGGCGCTGGCTGCCGCTCGCGTTCGGCGTCGCGGCAGCCGTCGTCGCGCTGTCGCTCGCCGTGACGGCGGCGGACGCGGCGCGCGGCCGGCGCTCGCGCGGGCTGCCGGCGTGGGCATTCGCGCTCCTGCCGCCCGTCGCGTGGGTCGTCCAGGAGCACCTCGAGCTGTGGATCCACGCCGGCGTCTTCCCGTGGCACGAGTTCGCACGGCCGACGTTCCTGCCGGGGCTCGCGCTGCAGCTTCCGTTCGCGCTCCTCGCGTACCTCGCGGCGCGGCTCCTGCTCCGCGTCGCGGAGGACGCCGGCCGCGCCGTCGCGCGGCTCGCACCGCCCCGGGCACGCGCCGTCGTACCGTCGGGGCCGCCCTCGCACCTCGAGCCGTCGCTCCCCCGCGTCACGCTCATCGCGTGTGGGCTCGCGAAGCGCGGGCCTCCCCTCTCCGCCTGCGTCTGAGCCGGTCGCCTCCTGCGGCCGGCATTCGTCGACCGAAGGAGTGAGATGACCGTAGGGAGTCGTATCAACGTGCTCGCGCTCGTCCTCGTCGCGGCGCTCGTCGCCGTCGCCGGAGCGTCCGCGCACGCGCGCCTGAGCCCGTCGGTGTCGCTGGCGAACGAGCTCCAGCTCTACAGCCTCGCGGTGCCGACCGAGAAGGAGAACCTGACGACGACGAAGATCGTCCTCACGCTGCCGCAGGGCTTCTCGATCGATTCGTTCGTGCCGAGCCCGGGCTGGACGCGCGAGGTGCAGCAGACCGGCTCGGGCGAGGACGCCGTGATCCAGAAGGTGACGTGGACCGGGGGGAGCACGCCGACCGAGGAGGATTCGCTCTTCCAGTTCCTCGCGCAGCCGTCGAAGTCGGGGACGTACACGTTCGACGTGCAGCAGACGTACTCGGACGGATCGATCGTCGACTGGAACGGGTCGGAGTCGTCGGAGGCGCCCGCGCCGACGATCAAGGTCTCGAGCTCGCTCGGGGGCGGGACGTCGACCATCGCGATCGTCGCGCTCGTCCTCGGTGCGATCGGGATCGTCCTCGGCGCGATCGCGCTCGTCTCGCGCGGAGGGCGATCGATGACGTGAGGCGCAGGACGCGCATCTGGCTGGCGGGCGTCGCCGTGCTGGCAGCTCTCGGGCTGCCCGCGGCGGCGTCCGCACACGCGTACCTGGTCAAGACCGTGCCGGCGGCGAGCGTCGAGGTGAACACGCCGCCGCCGGACGTCGAGCTCACCTACGACGAGGCCGTCGAGCCGCGGCTCGCGATCGTCTCGGTCACCGACGTCCGCGGCCACTCGGTGACGGACGGACCGGTGACGCGGTCGCCGGGGAACCCGGACACGCTCGTCGTGCCGCTCAAGCGCGTGCCGACGGGCTGGTATCTCGTCTACTGGCGCGTGATCTCGGTCGACGGCCATCCCGTGCAGAGCGCGTTCTCGTTCTCCGTCGGGCCCAATCCCGGCCCGGTGCCGCAGTTCCAGGTCCCGCACATCGCGGGAACGGCGACGTCGACGCCGCTCGTGATCGCGAAATGGCTCGCGTTCCTGACGCTGATGACGGCGATCGGGCTGTTCGCGCTGCGGATGCTGATCGCGCAGCCGCTCGTGCGCCGCGTCGAGGGCACGAGTCTCCGCGGGCTCTCGATCGCGTTCGGCATCGTCGCGGCGCTCGGCCTCGTCGCCGTCCCCGTCTACATCGAGGACTCGACCGCGACCGACTCGCTTCACTCCTTCTTCGACCTCGGCGCCGTCGTGCCGCTCTGGCGTGCGACGGCCGCGAACCGCGGCTGGGTCGACATCGAGATCTGCTTCGCGCTCTTCTGCGCGGCGGCCGCGATTGCGATCCGGATCGACCGCCCGCGGCGGGAGGGCCGCTCGGTCGCGGCGCTCCTCGCACTCAGCGGCGCGCTCGCCGCGGCAGCCGCGACGCTCCTGCTGCCGGGGACCGTCGGTCACGCGGGACAGACCGCGCCCCGCGGCCTCGCGGTCGTCCTCGACTGGCTCCACCTCGTGTCCGGCTCGATCTGGATCGGCGGCCTTCTCGGGCTGCTCGTCGTGTGGGCGACGCTGCCCGCGGCCCGGCGCGTCGCCGGCCTCGCCGTCTGCGTGCCGCGGTTCTCGAACGTCGCGTTCTTCTCCGTGCTGCTGCTGCTCGGCACCGGCGTCGGCGCGTCGATCCTCCACCTGCCGACGCTCGACGCGCTCTGGCTGACCTCGTGGGGCAAGGCGGTCCTCGTGAAATCGGGCATCCTGCTTGCCGCGATGCTGCTCGCGTCGGTCAACCTGTTGAAGACGACGCCGGGGCTCTCACGCCCGGAGGAGGGCGAGGGGTCGGCGCGGCTGCTCCGCGGGCTCGTCGGCGGGGAGGCGGTCCTCGTCGCGGGCGCCGTCCTCGTCGCGGCGGTCCTCTCGAGCCTCGCGCCGCCGCCGCCCGCGTTCGCCCAGGAGTCGTCCGCGCTCGCGCGCGTCGGGCCGGGCAAGGTCGCGGAGACCGTCACGAGCGACGGCTACGTGCTGCAGGTCCTCGTCGACCCGAACAAGGCGGTCCGGCCGAACTCCTTCGCGCTGCGGCTGACGCGCGACGGGAAGCCGGTGACGGGCGCCGACGTCACCCTGAACTTCGCGATGCTCGACATGCAGATGCCGAGCCTCGAGTACCAGCTCGCGGAGACCGCCCCCGGCGTCTACAGCCACAAGGCGTCGGCGCTCGTCATGGTCGGCCACTGGGGGCTCACGTTCAACGTCACGCCGAAGGGCGGGCAGCCCTTCAGCGCCGTCGTCGTCGACCACGCGACCGGATGAGATCGTCACCGCAGCTCATCCTCGTCACGGCCGTCGTCGCGCTCGCGTGCGGCATCGCGGCGGCGATCGTCGCGCTTCGCGTCCTCCTCACGGTGCTCGGGGCGTGATGGACGGGGCGTCAGCCGAGCGGGGGGAACAGGAACTTCGCGTGCGGCGGCACGTAGCCGCCGACCTCGAGGACGACCTCGGCCCGGTCGCGCAGGACGAGATCGCGCGGGTCGCCGTGCCAGGGCCGGCCGTTCACGTAGACGGAGACATGACCGTCGAACGCCAGGAGCCGGGAGGGTGCGAGCGACCAGCCCCAGAGCTGGAAGAACGCGCCGAGCCGCTCGCCGGGCTGCTCGAACCAGACGACGCCCGTCGGGTCGAGCGTCCAGAGCTCCGCGTGGCAGCCGGCGACGACGTTGCCCAGATGCTTCGCAGCGCCGGCGACGCCGATCCCGGCCGGGACGATCACCACGCGCCGGTTCGCGAACAGCTCGAGGTGGATGCGAGCGCCCTGTCGCAGCGGCTCGCCCGCCGCGCAGGCGAACGGCGCGGCCGTCGGCCCGGCGACGCGCGGGTGGTAGAGCGGCCCGCGGCCGATCGGCGTCGGGACGAGCGCCGTCGCGGCGAGAACGCAGCAGAGCGCGGTCCGCATCGGCGTCACGGTAGCGCGCTCGCGCTGCTGTTCCTCGTCGCGCTCGTCCTCGCCGGCTGCGGCGGCGGCTCGTCCGGCGCACCGACGGTGACGGTCGGCGCGGCGAAGACGTACCACCTCGGCGACTTCCGGCCCGCGGGCCCCGTTCGCGCCGGCGTGCCGACGACCGTCGCCTTCACGGTGATCCAGCCCGACGGCACGCCGCTGACGCAGTACAGGCACGGCGCCGGCCCGCACAACGGCGTCCACCTGATCATCGTCCGTCGCGACCTCGGCGCGATCATCCACACGCATCCGCCGGTCGCGCCGGACGGCAGGGTCGCCGCGAAGGTGACGTTCCCGGCGCCGGGGCCGTACCACGTCGTGATCGACGTCTATCCGAAACCGTCCGGCCCGGCCTCGCTCGTCAACTACCAGCTCTTCACGAACATCACCGTCGCCGGGAAATACACGCCGAAGCCGCTGCCGCCGTTCTCGCGGACGCAGGTCGTCGACGGCTACCGCTTCGTCCTCCACGGCACGCCGCACCTGCGCGCGATCGACCCGGCGCTGCTCGACTTCACGGTCACCGCGCCGAACGGGAAGCCCGCGGAGTTCACGCCGTGGTTCGGCGCGCTCGCGCACGCGATCTTCTTCCGGCAGGGGACGCTCGACTACTTCCACACGCACGTCTGCGCTCCCGGCGTCTCCGGTTGCACGAGCATCTTCGGCGCCGCGAAGGTGACCGGGACCTCGACGACCCCGGGCCACCTGAAGGTCGGCGTCCTCGTCCCCGTGCCCGGGACGTGGCGGCTCTTCCTCCAGACGCAGGTCGACGGACGGATCCTCACCGCGCCGTTCACGCTGAAGGTCTCGTGAGACGCGCCGTCGCCGCGTTCGTATGCGTCGTCGCCGCTGCGGCAGCCGGCGCGCACGTCGCGCGGGCCGACGGCGACCCGGCGAGCGACTACCTGATCACGATGCCGATCTACTTCCCGTACGACACGAAGTTCTCACCCGAGCTCGAGGCGCAGCTGATCGGAATCGTGGACGACGCGAAGACGAAGGGCTTCCCGATCAAGGTCGCCCTGATCCCGAACCGGTACGACCTCGGCTCGGTCGGCGTGCTCTGGAAGCGCCCCAGGCAGTACGCGAAGTTCCTCGGGCTGGAGGATGCACCGTTCTTCAAGCAGCGGCTGCTCGTCGTGATGCCGAACGGCTTCGGCTTCCACCGGCCGGGACAGGACTCGACGGCGGAGGACGCGGCGCTCGCGAAGATCCCGATCCAGCCCGGCGCCGACGGGCTCGTCCGTGCGGCGATCGACGGCGTCACCGCGCTCGCCGCCGCCGACGGGATCAAGGTGACGCCGGGCCACGTCACGACGCAGGCGCAGCGCAACTCGCACGACCGCGTCGTGATCATCGTTGCGGTTGTGGCCGCCCTCCTCCTGGGAGCGCTCGCTCGTCTTGCGCTGCGTCGCCGGACCACGTCGCGCCGGCCAGAACGGTGACGAGCAGCGCCGTCCCCGCGGCGAGCGCCGTCACCGCGGCAGTGCGCTCGAGCCACGCCGGGAGCACCGACAGCACGAACCCGTGCAGCAGCGTCCCCGCGAGCGCGATGCCCTGGTAGATGCCGAGCACCGCGATACAGAGACCGGCGACGGCGCGCCAGCTGCGGCGGGCGAAGAGCAGCGCGAGCCCGGCCGCGACCGCGCAGGTCAGCGCGACGAGCACGAGCTGCCACACCGAGACGGTCGGCCGCCCGAGGAGCTCGCGGCCGAGCCGCCCGAGCGTCGCCGCGCCGAGCGTCGCCGCCGCGAGCACGGCTGCGGCAACCGCGTCGAGCCGCGGGTTGCGAAGCCGGAGCACCGCGGCGAGGCAGCCGAGGACGACGGCGATCGGCCAGAACCAGACGAGCGACGGTGCGTTCGCATGCCAGAGCGTCCCGGTGATCCGCGTCATCGAGTCGCCCGCGAGGACGGGGATCGTCCAGCGGCCGACGTACGACGAGCCGGGCGTGCGCGCAACGGCCGCGAGCGAGTGGAGCCGGTCCTCGTGCCACGCGTACGCGTGGCCGCGCGAGACCGTCTTCCAGACGGGCGGCGTCGACGGCGTCAGCCCGGCGGGCGGCGTCCGCGGACGCGCGCGGTTGAGCCAGTACGCGGGCGAGTGGACGTTGACCGCGACGCCGCCCGGCGAGAACCGGAGATACGCCTCGCCCTCGAAGCCGAGGACGTATGCCGTGAGGCCGGGCGAGGCACGGAGCCAGAGGCGCTGGTCGCCGTCGACGACGCGCGCCTCGAGCCCGCGCGGGACCGAGTCGATGCGCGCGAGGAAGCTCGTGGCCGCGGGGGCGGTGTGGCCCGCATGCGCGGACGCGCGCGCCGGCACCGCGGCCGCCGCGAGGACCGCGAGTGCGAGGCCGAGGGCGCTACGACGACGCACGCGCGAGCTGTTGCAGCGTGCGGGTCACGTCGGCGGCGCGGAACGGCCAGAGAAAGAGCGCGCGCTGGTGACCCGTGCGATCGACGAGGAACGCGCCCTCGGTGTGCGTGATCTGGTGCACGGTGACCCCGGCGATCGTCTTCGTCTGCGCGAGCACCTCGATCTGGTAGGCGCGCCACACCGCGGCGAGCCGCTTCGGGTCGCCGACGCCCCAGCGCCACTCCGGCGTCAGCCTCCATTTGCGCACGTCCTCGAGGAGGTTGCGGCGCGCGTTGCCCCACTGGTTGACGCTCACCGCGACGATCGCGGGACGCTGTGCGGCGGGCAGCGCCTGCTCCGCACGATTCAGTGCCTGCGCCTCGAGCGGGCAGAAGTTCCGGCAGAGTGGGTCGATGAACGTGACGATCACCGGGCGCCCGCGGAACGCAGCGAGCGAGATCGGCTTCCCGTCCTGGTCGGTCAGGCGGAACTCCGGCGCGAGCTTCGCGCCTGCGGTCCACGTCGCCGCGGGCCCGGCCGCCTCGACCGTGTCCGGCACCGAGCTCGAGTGGCGCGACTGCAGGAGGATGCCGATCGCAAGGCCGCCCGCGACGCCGACGAGCGCGGCGCCCGCCCAGAGTGCGAGGCGCAGAGCCCGGGGCGAGCCTCCGCTTGCTGCGCTTGGCTGTTGAACCGACACGAGACCCGACGGTGAGTATGGCGGATCGAGCGCGCTTGCCGCGGCGAGGCCTCTCGATCGCCGTCGCGTGCCTTGCGCTCGCCGCGCTCGCGCTCGGCGCAGGGTCGGCGCGCGCGGACGGCGACCCCGCCAGCGACGTCCTCGCTTCGCGGCAGGTCTTCGTCCCGTCCGACGCGGGGGGCAGCGCGGCGGAGGCGGCACAGCTCGCTGCACTCGCAGCGGAGGCGCGCCGGGCCGGTTTCCCGGTGAAGGTCGCAGTCGTCGCCTCGCGCTACGACCTCGGTTCGGTTGCGGCGCTCTGGGCGCAGCCCCAGACGTATGCACGGTTCCTCGGCGTCGAGCTTTCGCTGCTCTACCGCGGGCGGCTGCTCGTCGTCATGCCGTCCGGGCTCGGCCTGTATCGCGCGGGCGGGTCGTCGGCCGCCGAGCTCGACGCGCTCCGCGGCGTCGCGATCGACCGCGGCGACCTCGTCGGCACCGCGACGACGGCTGTCCGGCGTCTCGCTGCGGCGGACGGGCACACGCTCGCGCTGCCGCGGCCCGCCTCGGCGCCGGCCGTGCACGGCGGAAGCTCGTCGCGGCTCCCGTGGGTCGCGTTCGCCGCCGGCCTGCTGCTCGTCGCCCTCGCGTGGGCGGCGAGCTTCCGCGTTCGGCCGCCACGGCGGCGCGCGGGCGTCAGCTAGCGCCGCACCTGCCCGACGCCGAGATGGTCCGAGATCTCGCGCGCGGTCCGCTGGAGCGTCGGCCCGAGATTCGCGACGAGGTCCTCGAGCGAGACCATCGAGCGGTGGACGGCGAGGTTGATCGCCGCGACGACCTCGCCCGTCTGCGCGTGCACCGGCGCCGCGATCGAGCGCAGCCCGTACGCGAGCTCCTCGTTGCTCACGGCCATGCCGGACATGCGCACGCGTTCCAGCTCGCGCGCGAGCTCGGCGCCGTTCGTGATCGTGTTCGGGCCGCGCTGCATGTACTCGATGCGCCGGAGCGCCTCGCGCTGCTCCTCGCCCGGCAGGTACGCGAGCAGCACCTTCCCGAGCGACGTGCAGTACGCCGGCAGGCGCGAGCCGACGTGGAGGTTGAGGTCGATCTCCCGCTGGCCCTGCCGCGAGCTGCGGCTGCGCTCGATGTAGAGGACGTCGACGCCCTCGAGCACGCCCATGTTCACGGTGTACCCGGTCGCGTCGCTCAGCTCCTGGAGGTGCGGCACGGAGATCTCGCGCAGCTCCATCGAGTTCATCGCCGAGAAGCCGAGGTCGAGCACGCGCGGGCCGAGCCGGTACTTCCGCGTCATCGCGTCCTGCTGGAGGTAGCGGAGCGACGCGAGGGTCGCGATGTAGCGGTGCGCGGTGCTGCGGCTGAGGCCGAGCTCCCGCGCGAGGTCGCTCACGCCGAGGAGCGGGCGGCCCGAGCCGAAGGCCGAGAGCACGGCGAGCCCGCGCTCCAGGGACTGGGAGTAGCCGCTGTCCGAGTTGCGCGCCGCGGTCGCCATGTCCCGGATACTAAAACACCGTATTGACAAGTCGATAGTCCCGCGAAGATGCTCCTCCGGCGGATCGGCGGGCGCAGCGCCGTTTTCCGCTCCGGTGAAGGGGATAGGCTCACCCACGATGATCGTCCCACTCAGCGACGCGGTCGCGGAGCACGTCCACGACGGGGACGTCGTCGCCCTCGAGGGCTTCACGCACCTGATCCCGAGCGCGGCCGGCCACGAGCTGATCCGGCAGGAGCGGCGCGACCTCACGCTCGTCCGGATGACCCCGGACGTGGTGTACGACCAGCTGATCGGGATGGGCTGCGCGCGGAAGCTCGTCTTCTCGTGGGGCGGCAACCCGGGCGTCGGCTCGCTGCATCGATTGCGTGATGCGGTCGAGAAGGGCTGGCCGCAGCCGCTCGAGCTCGAGGAGCACTCGCACGCCGGCATGGCGGCGGCGTACGCGGCGGGCGCGGCGAACCTCCCGTTCGGCGTGCTGCGCGGCTACCGCGGCGGCGACCTCCCGGCGCGCACGCGCGTCGCCACGGTCGTCTGCCCGTTCACCGGTGAGGAGCTGGCGGCGGTGCCGGCGCACCGGCCGGACGTCGGCGTGATCCATGCGCAGCAGGCCGACCGGCGCGGCAACGTCCAGCTGTGGGGCATCGCCGGCGTGCAGAAGGAGACGGTGCTCGCGTCGAAGCGGTCGATCGTGACGGTGGAGGAGATCGTCGACGAGCTCGAGCCGCGCCCGGACGCGGTCGTGCTGCCGGCATGGGTGATCTCCGCCGTGTGCGTCGCGCCGCGCGGCGCGCATCCGTCGTACGCCGCGGGCTACTACGACCGCGACAACGAGTTCTACGTCGCGTGGGACACGGTCAGCCGCGACCGCGAGACGTTCCTCGCGTGGATGCAGCGCCACGTCCTCGACACGGCGGACGTCGACGGCTACCACGCGAGCCTCGTCGCCGAGGAGACGACCGCCGCATGAGCATGAACGGCGACCGTCCGTACACGGCGGACGAGATGATGGCGGTCGAGGCGTCGCGCCGGCTCACGGACGACAACGTCTGCTTCGTCGGCATCGGCCTGCCGAGTCTCGCGGCGAATCTCGCGCGGCGCACGCACGCGCCCGGCTGCACGCTCGTCTACGAGAGCGGGACGATCGGGTCGAAGCCGGCGCGGCTGCCGCTGTCGATCGGCGACGGCGAGCTCGCGGAGACCGCGGACGCCGTCGTCTCCGTGCCGGAGATGTTCGCGTACTGGCTGCAGGGCCGGCGCATCGACGTCGGCTTCCTCGGCGCCGCGCAGATCGACCGGCACGGGAACCTCAACTCGACGGTGATCGGCCCCTACGACGCGCCGTCGGTGCGGCTGCCCGGCGGCGGCGGCGCGCCCGAGATCGCGCTCGGCGTCGACGACGTCTTCGTGATGCTGCGCCAGTCGAAGCGCACGTTCGTCGACGAGCTCGACTTCACGACGAGCCTCGGCGACAACGTGCGCGTCGTCGTCACCGACCTCGGGATCCTCGAGCCGCGCCCCTCCGAGGACGGCACGGTCGAGCTGACGCTGACGTCAGTGCATCCCGGCGCGTCGGCCGACGAGGCGCGCGCCGCGACCGGGTGGGACCTCCGCGTCGCCGACGACCTCGCGGAGACCGAGCCGCCGACCGAGAACGAGCTGACCGCGCTCCGCGCGCTCGAGACGAAAGGAAGAAGCTGATGGCTGTGACGGACGAGTCCCCGATCGTCCTCCCGGACGACCCGAGCTTCGGTCCCGAGGTCCAGGTCGACTACCCGGGCTACCGCTCGACGCGCTGGCGCGCGCCGGACCGCCCGCTCGTCACCCTGCCCGAGGAGTACCACGACCTCGAAGGCCCGGTGTTCGGCCACGAGTCGGTCGCGGAGCTCGACAACGACCTGACGCGGCAGCACGCGGGCGAGCCGCTCGGCGAGCGGATCACCGTGACGGGCCGCGTGCTCGACGACGACGGCCGTCCGGTGCGGAACACGCTCGTCGAGATCTGGCAGGCGAACGCGGGCGGCCGCTACAAGCACGAGGTCGACCAGCATCCCGCGCCGCTCGACCCGAACTTCTCGGGCGCAGGACGCTGTCTCACCGACGACGACGGCCGCTACCACTTCATCACGATCAAGCCGGGCTCCTATCCATGGGGGAACCACGAGAACGCGTGGCGGCCGAACCACATCCACTTCTCCGTGTTCGGGCGCGAGTTCACGCGGCGGCTCGTGACGCAGATGTACTTCCCCGGCGACCCGCTGTTCGAGTTCGACCCGATCTTCCACTCGGTGCGCGACCCGAAGTCGCGTGAGCTGCTCGTCGCGCGCTTCGACCTCTCGCTGACGCAGCCGGAATGGGCGCTCGGCTACGCCTGGGACATCGTCCTCGGCCGCGGCGGCTCGGGCACGACGCCGATGGAGAACGGGTCATGAGCCTGCCGCGCACGCCGTCGCAGACCGTCGGGCCGTACTACGCGATCGGCCTCTCGCGCCGCACCGAGAACGAGCTCGCGGCGCGGACGGATCCCGGCGCCGTCGTTCTCACCGGCCAGCTGCTCGACGGCCAGGGCGCGCCGATCTGGGACGGCATGGTCGAGGTGTGGGACTCGGTCGGCGGGCGCTGGGGGCGGAGCGGCACGGACTCCGAGGGCCGGTTCTCGTTCGTCGTCACGAAGCCGGAGGCGCGGCCCGGCGAGGCGCCGCGGCTCGAGGTGCTCGTCTTCGCGCGCGGGCTGCTGCGACACCAGCTCACGCGTGTCTACTTCCCGGACGAGGCGGACGCGAACGCGGCGGACCCGGTGCTCGAGGCGCTCGACGACGCGGACCGGGCCACGCTCGTCGCGGAGGGGGAGGACGGAGCCCTGCGGTGGGACATCCGCATGCAGGGCGACCGCGCGACGGTCTTCTTCGCGCATTGACCGTGTTCGCGGCGATCTTCGTGCCGGAGCCGCTGAGCGAGGCGGTCTCCGACACTGCGTGGGTCGCGGCGATGCTGGAGACGGAACGGGCGCTCGCCGCGGCGGAGGCGGCGACAGGTGTGATCCCGACGGATGCTGCTGCCGGGATCGCAGGCGCGTGCCGCGCGGGCGAGCTCGATGTGGCGGAGCTTGCCCGCGCCGGCCG
>Ga0335071_10006314_pt1 | contig 12233 bp, 12 predicted proteins | sample Lox_Sample_15_FD_206724 | JGI IMG/M metagenome (GOLD analysis project Ga0335071, IMG submission 206724) | Soil microbial communities from Loxahatchee National Wildlife Refuge, Florida, United States - Lox_Sample_1.5 | ecosystem: Environmental > Terrestrial > Soil > Wetlands | place: USA...
ATGAAATGCTCTCAGCCTACTCGCGGTGGATATAGTCGTCATACTTGCTCTCGCCGACCTTGACGGGCTCATAGCCTAGCCTCCGGCCCTGGGAGGCCTCGAACAGGTCCCCGTAGTACCTGAGCGTGCACAGGATGCCGTCCTGCTCCAGCCGCCGTGACGACGTGACGACCATCCGCCTCGGGATATATCTCGTCCGCCCCATCTTACGCAGCTTTATGCTCATGTCCAGGTCCTCGAGGTGGCAGAGCCGGAACCCGCCCAGCAGCTCGAAAGTATCGCGGCGCATGCACAGGTTGAACCCGGGCAGCGTGGCCGCGCAGAAGGCGCTGCGGAGCACGTAATACACGTTTGTCACGTATTCCGCGCCCATGAGCTTCGGGCTCCGGCGGGTGAACCTGAAGGCGCAGGAGGCCCCGAGCAGCCGATGGTCCCGGAAAGCCTCATAGACCGTGTCCAGGTATCCCGGAAGGGCGACCGTGTCCGAGTCTATGAAAACGAGAATATCGCCGGATGCGAGCCTGGCGCCCTCATTCCGGGCCCGTGCAGTCCCCCTCCCGGAACAGACGACCACCTTGTCCGTGTACTCCCTCGCGATGGCGACGGTCCCGTCCGTGCTGCCGGAGTCGGCGACGATGAGCTCGAAGGAGCGGCCCGTCCGCTGCGATACGATGGACTCGAGGCAGGCGCGGATGCGCTTTTCCTCGTTGAATGCCGGGACGATGACCGAGAAATCCATGATAGCCTCAGGGCAATCTTTCACGCTTCAAGGCATAAATCTTTAGCGGAAAAATATTTAAGTTTAGGCGTTCCTAATATGTTTAGGTATACCTAAAGGTGGTCAGGATGAGAAAGAACATCACGGAAGAGTACCTCGAGACGATACTGTACCTGACAAAGGGCGGCCGGATAGCCAAGACCAAGGACATTGCGGACTCCATGGGCATCAAGCCGCCCAGCGTGAGCGAGATGCTCGCCAAGCTGCACGAGCGGGGCTACGTGGAGTACCAGCCCTACGTGGGCGCCAGGCTGACGGAAAAGGGCCGCTCTGAAGCTGTTCAGATGGAGCGCAAGCACCAGCTCCTGGAGACGTTCCTGGTGGACACCCTGGGCGTGGAATTAAACAAGGCCCACGAGGAAGCCTGCGAGATGGAACACTCCATCTCGGACTCGACGGTCTCGAAGATCTGCGCATTCCTGGGCCACCCGAAGTTCTGCCCCGACGACCATTCCATTACGCCGGGCGAGTGCTGCGATAAGAGCGAGGAGTCTATACCGCTCACCGAGCTCAAAGAGGGCGAGAGCGGCACCATCAAGATCGTCCGCGTCGACCATCAAACCCGCGACTATCTGATCTCGCTGGGGTTCCTGCCCGACGTCCTGCTAAGCATTAAAAAGCGGCTCCCGTCAAACAGCCTGCTCGTCCGCATCAAGGGCTCTGAGATCGCCATCGGCGGCGACATCGCCGAGAAGATATACGTGAAAAAGGCCACCGCATGAAGCCAGTCAAGGTCGCGCTCATCGGGAACCCCACCGTGGGAAAGAGCTCTTTGTTTTCCCGGCTCACCGGCATCGGGGTCATCATCTCAAACTATCCCGGGACCACCGTCGAGGTGGCCCACGGCCGCATCGCCCACGACGGCGTGGATATCGACCTTTCTGACCTGCCGGGCGTGTACTCGCTTGACACGGACAGCTCCGAGGAGCGCACCGTGCTCGATTTTCTGCACGAGGAGAAGCCGGACGTCATCCTGAACGTCATCGACTCGACCCGCCTGGAGCGCAACCTGTACCTGACGCTGGAAGTCCTGGAGCTGGGCCTGCCCGTCGTCGTGGCGCTCAACATGGTGGAGGAGGCACACGCGCTGGGCATGGATATCGACGCGGAAGAACTGTCCCGCTTACTCGGCGTGCCCGTCATTCCTACGTATATCCACCGCGGCTCGGGGCTTGAAGAGCTGACGCACGCGCTGTTCCACCCGAGGATGCTGAAGCCGCGGCTGACCAGGTACGACCGCCACGTCGAGGCCTTCATCCGCCAGCTCATGGGCCTGCAGCTTGGCATGACCCGCTATGAGGCAATACGCCTATTGTCGAACGCGCCCGAGTCCTCGAAGTACCCGGAAGGCGTCCGCACGGCCGCCGGGATGATGCGGAAACAGGTCGAGCAGAGCCATAACGAGCCTCTTGGCGAAATCCTCGCCGGGAACCGCTACGCCGAGGCGGGCCTCATCGCTAAAGCCGTTGTCCGGCAGCGGAAGCCTTCCCCGGAGGCATCGCTCCGGGAGCGCATCGACGACATCCTCATGAACCCTGTGTCCGGCTTCATCATCCTGGCGCTGGTCCTCCTTGGGATGCTGCTCATCGTGTTCCTGGTCGGCGGGTTCCTGGAGGACATCATCGCCCGGGAGTTTGCCATATACATCCTGAATCCCGCGACGGACGCCTTCACGGCCCATCCGCTCGCCCAGATCGTGGTCAAGTACACGCTCATCGGCATCCAGGCAGGCCTGAGCATAGTCGTGCCCTATATCATGACGTTTTACCTGCTCATGGCAGTGCTTGAAAACTCGGGGTACCTGACCCGTGCGGCATTTTTACTGGACGAGATCATGCACCGCTTCAAGCTCCATGGCCGGGCCATGATACCCCTAATCCTGGGCTTTGGCTGCAGCGTGCCGGCCATCATGTCCACGAAGACGCTGCAGACCAGACGGGAGCGCGTCATCACTTCGGCCATGGTCTGCCTGGTGCCCTGCTCGGCGCGCAGCGTCATCATCATGGGCCTCGTGGCCAAGTTCGTCTCCATCCCCGCGGCGCTTTCGATATACCTGCTCACGCTGATCCTCACGGTCATCATGGGCTTCGTCATGGGCAGGATCGTCAAGGGCGAGGAGACAGGCTTCGTCATGGAGATGGTGCCCCTCCGGGTCCCGCGGGCCAGGGACGTGATCGATAAGACGTGGGTGCAGATGAAGGAGTTCGTGTACGTGGCGTTTCCCCTGCTGGTAGCGGGCAGCGCCGCTCTCGGAGTGCTCCAGTACGCAGGCGTCCTGGACCTCGTGAACGCTCTCCTGGCCCCCGTGACCACGGGCATACTTGGGCTTCCGGCATACACGGCGACCGCCCTTATATTCGGCATCCTGAGGAAGGAGATGGCGCTTGAGACGCTGGCCGTGCTGGCCGGCACGTCCGTGGAGCACCTGAACATGGCCCTCACGCCCCTGCAGATGTACGTGTTCGGCGTTTTCACAACTATCTATATGCCCTGCATCGCCACCATCACCATGCTGGACCGCGTGGTGGGGCTAAAGGATACGTTACTAATTACAACTCTGACGATAGCCCTGGCGCTGGTCATCAGTGGCCTGATAGCTAACCTGGCGCCGCTGGTGATGGCGCTAATATAATTATAAGTTACAAAGGTCACTGAGGTACTATACTCACGATTATGGCCATTAGTCCACATTAAAACTAAAAAAAGGAGTTTTTAAATATCTACTCGACCTGGGGCATGTAATAGTACTCGCCGATCTTCTTCTGCTCCCGGTCCAGGTTCGACTCGGGCTTGTTGACGCGGGGCCGGCGGGTTTCCTCGTCCCTTCTAAAGGTTATGTCCAGGTTCGACAGGAAGCGGTTCATGCCCTCCCGCATCTCGAAGGGCCCGTGCACCTCGCCCCGCACGCCAGGCTCGCCGTCGAACACGAGCAGCCTGTCGGATAGCAGGTCGATCATGTAGATGTCGTGGTCGATGACGAGCATGGTGACGTCGTTGTTCTCGGCGAACCGCTTGATGACTTTCGTAGCCATGGTCCGCTGTTCGACGTCTAAATGCGCAGACGGCTCGTCGAGGATGAACATCTCGGCGTCCTTGCCCAGGCACGCGGCGATCGCCACGCGCTGAAGCTCGCCTCCGGACAGCTCATTCACATTGCAGTCCATGAGGCGCTGGATCTGCATGGGCACCAGAATCTCGCTGTTGTAGTAGCTCGTGTCGAACTTCTTGTTGATCGAGCCCAGGAGCGCGCCCACGGACATTTCCATGTCCGCCTTGACGTACTGGGGCTTATAGGATATCCTGACCTTGAAGTCGAGCTTGCCCGAGTCCGGCTCGAGCTCGCCCGCCAGCAGCCTGGCGAAGGTGCTCTTGCCGATGCCGTTGGGGCCGACGACGCCGACCACTTCACGCTTGCGAAGCTCGCCGCCCTTCACGTCCAGCCTGAACGTGCCCAGGGTCTTAGCGAACGACGGGAACTCCGTCAGGTTCTCCACCTCTTTCTGGGGCCGGGGCGCCTTGACCTCGAACTCGATGGGGGTCGGCCGGATACGGATGTTCTCCTCAGGCAGGTAGCCTCTCAGGTACTCGTTAATACCCACGCGCACGCCCTTGGGGTGAGTAATGACACCATAGCCGCCCGGCTCACCGTAGGCGACGTGGACGACGTCCGCTAAAAGATCAAGTATCGCCAGGTCGTGCTCGACGACCATGATGTTCTTCTCTTCGCCCATCCGCTTGATCATCCGGGCCATTTTAATCCTCTGGAATATGTCCAGGTAGGGCGTCACCTCGTCGAAGAAGTAGAAGTCCGCCTCCCGCATGGCGCACGCGGCGATGGCGACCCTCTGTAATTCGCCGCCCGACAGCTCGGTGATGTCCCTGTCGAGTATCACCTCCAGATCAAGCTCTCCGACCACTTCGTCGAATATCTTCCGCTCGTCCGTCTTTTTCAGCAGGTCGATGACCTTTCCCTTAAAGGCTTTCGGGATGAGGTCGATATACTGGGGCTTCTGGGCCGTCTTAATCTCCTTTCGGGAAACGCGGCGCATATAGTCCTGAAGCTCGGAGCCGGCGAAAAACTTATAGACGTCCTCCCAGGTCGCGTCGGCCTTGCCCAGGTTGGGCATCATCTGGCCCGACAGGATCTTCACCGCCGTGCTCTTGCCGATGCCGTTGACGCCCAGTATGCCGCTCACGCGGCCATGGGACGGGATGGGCAGGCCGTAGAGGGCAAAGCCGTTGACGCCATACCGGTGCGTAAGCTGGTCCGCCAGCCGGTCCGGAAGGCCGATGATCATGATGGCCTGCGTGGGGCACTTCTTGACGCAGATGCCGCAGCCGACGCACAGCTCCTCGGATATGACCGCCTTCCCATCCTCACCGAGCTTGACGGTCTCGTCCCCGGTGCGCACTTTAGGACAGTACTTGATGCACTCGGTGCTGCATTTTTTAGGATGGCAGCGGTCCTTCTCGATGATGGCTATTCTCATAATGATCGCTAGCTATTTAAAAAAACGGCCCGAACTGCGGGGCGGGCGCGCCGCTGACGTAGGGCATGCCGTTCATGATGATCGCCCAGCTAATGTACCAGAACGAGAAGGTCATGAACCCGACGTAGAACCAGGCTTTGAGGTCGAACTTACCGGACTCGATGCCCCATAGCGGGAATATGTACTTTTGAGCGTAAATGGCCAGCGCGAGGATCAGGAAAGAGAAGCTCTGGTGCGGCACGCTCAGCACGTAGGGGCTGGATATGAAGCCGGCCAATACCCCCAGGACTGCAGGTATGAAGGACATCTTAATGCCTCTCATGTGAAAGGCAATTCTATCATCTTTCGTCGGTTCCTTGATCTCTACCATGCAGCCTCCGCTTGAGAGCATAAGTATGCTACTACATTAAAATATTTTCTATGCCGCGCACTTTCTTTAATTTATATTTTGCATATTATATAAAGCTATAACTTCCAGCAGGCCGCGAACGTTTTATCGTCACCGGCGTAATATATGAGTGAAATAAAGTATTCGTTTCGGTGATATCATGAAGATAGCGATACTGGGCGGCACGGGGGATATCGGAGAAGGGCTGGCCTTAAGGCTGGCGCAAAAGCACCAGATCATCATAGGCTCCAGGGAAGCCGAGAAGGCGCAGGAGGCGGCGAATAACTATAATAAGCTTTTAAAGGAAAAAGGCATGAAGGACGACATCCGCGGCACGACGAACCTGGACGCGACTAAGAGCGCTGACCTGGTCATCCTGGCCGTCAAGTACCAGTTCGCCATCCCGACGCTGCAGGCGGTGAGCGATGTGCTGGACGGGAAGATCGTCGTCACGCCCATCGTGCCCATGTCGAAGCAGAAGCTGTGCGCCTATACGCCGCCCGAGCAGGGCAGCGCGGCGAAGCACATCTGCTCCGTCATGCCGCCGGAGATCCGGACGGTGGTGGCCTTCCAGACGCTCCCGGCGCCCCGGCTTGCGGACCTCGGCGATCCCCTGGGCTTCGACGTCATCGTGTGCGCGGACGACGAGGATGCCAAAAGGGTGGTCATGGGCCTGGTCTCGGACCTGGGCGACGTGCGCCCGCTCGACGGCGGCGGCCTGGAGGAGGCGGAGCTCGTCGAGTCGCTCACGCCGCTGCTCATCAACCTGGCAATTAAGAATAAAACGAAGCCCCTCTCCGTCAAGTTCGTCTGAGCGGCATTTCACCCTTAAAAATTTTTATTTTAGACGATGTTATTGTGTTTTATCGCTCCTGTATTTTAAGCTTAATAAGAGACGAAGGACACTCTGAGGCTTAAACGGCAAATTCAATATAGCTAGCGACGTAAAAAGATATTTAGTATAGACAGTTTATGTTAGAGACGTATCGCGATAATGAAGAGTTGAACCGACATGTCATCCACGAACGTTAACGAGGAGGCCTGCAGCACCTGTAAGGACGGCAAGGGCTCAAGCAAGTGCGACTCCTGCCCGTCCAGGCTGAAGCATGGCGAGCGGCCTGCCTGGGATGAGCGCATCATGAAGCGCCTCGAGGGCGTAAAGCGCCGCATCGCCATCGTGAGCGGCAAGGGCGGGGTGGGCAAGAGCACCGTCGCCGCGGGCCTGGCATTAAACTTATCCATGATGGGCTTCAAGGTAGGCGTTTTAGATGCGGATATCAGCGGCCCCAATATCCCCCATCTCCTAGGCCTCGAGGGCAAGAAGCTCATGGGCTCTGAGCTCGGCATTGAGCCCGTGCTGTCGAGGAACGGCATCAAGGTCGTCTCGTCGGAGATGGTCCTGACCTCCAGCGACACGGCCATGATCTGGCGCGGCCCGATGCGCACGACGCTGGTCAATCAGTTCGTGGCCGACGTCAACTGGGGCGCCCTCGACTACCTTCTCGTGGACCTGCCCCCGGGCACGGGCGACGAGCCCCTCAGCGTCATGCAGATGATGCCCCTGGACGGCCTTGTCATCGTGAGCACGTCCTCGAACCTCTCCATGCTCGACGTCTCCAAGATCATCACCATGGCACAGGAACTGAAGGTGCCGATCCTCGGCCTGGTAGAGAACATGTCCTACATGCAGTGCCCGGACTGCAACAAAAAGATCCGCCTCTTCGGAGAGAGCAAGGTCGAAAAGCTGGCGAAGAAGTACGGCCTGCCCCTCATCGGCGAAATCCCCCTGGATCCGCTGAACGCCGGCTCGGACGAGCTGCCCGCGGACGGCAAGTCGCTCATCGTTTCCGCAATCCGGCCCATCGCCGAGAAGATCGTGTATGCCGTAGAGCGCAAGTCATAAATTTTTATCTTTTAAGTGTTCTCGCTTTTCCGTTATGCCGCCTTTGAGTGTCCTTAACCACAGGGGCTCGGAGCGCACGGAGACTCACAGACCGTAGTTCCGAGGTTGTTATGGACCACTGTGGTGAACATATAACCCACTGTGGCCTCTGTGGTTATTTCCCGAGTGCCTTGCCGATGGCCTCGTCTAAATCCAGCAAGAACTGCTTCATGTTTGACTCGGGCACCCGGCCCCCGGCTGCCCGGGGGTGGCCTCCGCCGGTACCACCGTTCTTCGATGCCGTTTCGCCTATGAGCACATTCAGGTCGACGTTGCCGGTGCCCCGGGCGCTGATGTCGTAGGCATAGCGGTGGTCACGATACTCGGCCGCGAGGCCGACCTCGGCCCGGCCGTAGACGCGGGCGAAGATGGCCGCCTTGCCCATACAGCCGTTCATGTCCATCACGTAGGCGACGTTCCTGAGGCGCTTCACTTCCCGCTGGATGCGCTGGCGCATCTCGTCCTCGTGGCGGGCCGCGATGAGCGCGTTCTTCGCGAGCACGCCGATCTCCGAGGGGATGATATTCCGGGCAAGCTGTCGGACGACGCCGCGCTTGAAATCGTAGTCCCGGCGCCCGACCTCGATGCCCTGGGTCAGGGTCCCGGCCTGGTAGTACAGGCTCCGCTTATCCCAGTTATTTATCAGTTCCTGGGCCCCCGGCGACATATCCTCGTAGTCGCCGATGGCGCCGTACATGGCCACGCGACTCATGTCGGCGCTCAGCTCATTCTGGAAATAGTTGAACGTTAGCTCGGAGGCACTGGCATTATCGCTATGGAAGAGCCACTTCTCGGTGAAGCCAGGTGGAAGGGGGTGGTGGTCTATGTAGATGAGCTCGCTCTCCTTCACGATGGCCTCGAACTTGGCCTTCATCTGCTCGCTTCTCGGCCGGTTGATGGCGATGTCGCATACGATGATGCGGTCGTAGCCCAGGCCCTCGTCGATGTCCGAAAGGACGGACACGGGGTTCGTAAAAATAACGGGAGAATCACCGTTGGCCGCCAGCGCCAGGGCACCGCTGCAGATGCCGTCGCTGTCGCCATGGGTGAAGATCACGGTCTTCATAGGATTTCCTTCAGCTTCTGCGCGATGACGGGGCCGACGTCCACGCGGCTGAACTCGTTATTGATGGTATTCGTGGATATGAGGTACGTCGCCCCGGCCCTGTAGAGCCCGGCGGCCGCGTCCTCGCCGCTCAGCACGCCGTGCGTGAAGGCCGCGGCGATCTTATTGGCACCCTTAGCCCGGAGGGACTCGACGACCTTCTTGATCGTGTCGCCGGTGCTCACGATGTCGTCTATGATCAAGACGTCCTGGCCTTTAACGTCCAGCGTCTTCGGCCGGATCTCGATCTCGGTGGGCGAGATGCGGTTCTTTTCCAGCACGTCATAATGGCTGTCCAGCAGCTCGGCGGCCCGCTTCGCCCAGCGCTCCGACTCCGCGTCCGGGCCCACGACCACCGGCTTCTTCAAATATCGCCCGGACTCCTTCGCCAGCGCGTCCACGGCGCTCACCTCGTGGATCCTTATGGACGTCATGCCCGAAAGCTCCTGTAGCCCAAGGCGGTGCAAGTGGAGGTCAACGCTGACGATATCGTTCACCCCTGCCTTCTCCAGCATCCGGAGCATCGTCTTGACTGCGATGCCCTCGCCATCCATGTGGCGGGTATCCTGGCGCGTGTAGGCCAGATAGGGCACCACGGCCACGATCCTCTCGGCGCCAAGCTCTTTTAGCAGATCGGCTGTAAATTCCATCTCCATGAGCATCTCGTTCGGGTACGGATGCATGGTCTGCACGTAGACGACCGTGCCATTTATGGAAGGAGCGACCACATGCGTTTCCCCATCCGGGAATTTTTCCACGACCGGGAACAGTACCTTCGCGCCGAGTGCCTGCGCGATGCTCAGCGCCATGCCGGGATGGCTGGAGCCTGCTATGATAACGGGCGACATAATAGATTAATCTAGCATGATAAACCATTAAAAGCTTTCAGTTAAGACCATCAGGAACATAAATATACCGGCATGAAAATGCTAGTCTTTTTTTCTCGCCCAGGGATTAATCTTTCCCCGGGCCGGGACCTGCCCGGCATCCAAATGGCCGGGGACGATTCGCCGTAAGCCCATACAAATATACATATATAAGAAGTGATACTAAGTCGAGTGAAATAGATAAGAGACGTCTTAATTATCATTTTATCCGGAGGATCCAAAGTTTGCCACAACCCGTTGTCAACATCGGTATGGTGGGCCACGTCGACCACGGAAAGACGACGCTGGTCAGCGCCCTTTCCGGTGTATGGACCGATACCCATAGCGAGGAGCTAAAGAGAGGTATATCCATAAGGCTTGGATATGCCGACTGTACCTTTTATAAGTGTAAAAATTGTAACGAGCCCGAGTGCTACACCTCGAAGCCCGAATGCTCTGCCTGCGGGGCGAAGGACCTGGAAGTATTGAGGACCGTGTCATTCGTCGACTCGCCGGGCCACGAGACGCTCATGGCCACGATGCTTTCGGGCGCGGCCATCATGGACGGCGCCGTGCTGGTCATCGCGGCCAACGAGCCCTGCCCCCAGCCCCAGACGAAGGAGCATTTGATGGCGCTGGACATCATCGGCATAAAGAACGTCGTCATCGCCCAGAACAAGATCGACATCGTGAGCAGGGACGAGGCCATAAAGCACTATAACCAGATAAAGCAGTTCGTGAAGGGCACGGTGGCCGAGAACGCCCCGATCGTGCCCCTCTCCGCGCAGCAGAACATCAACATCGACGTGCTCATAAAGACCATCGAGGAGACCATCCCGACGCCGAAGCACGACCTGAATAAGCCGGGCATCATGCAGGTTGCCCGGTCCTTCGACGTCAACCGTCCCGGCGCCGTGCCGGCGAAGCTGAACGGCGGCGTGCTGGGCGGCACGATCTCCCAGGGCACGTTCAAGGTCAAGGACGATATCGAGATCCGCCCCGGCCGAAAGGTCGAGCACGAGGGCCGCACGAGGTGGGAGCCTATTTCTACTTCGGTGGTCAAGCTCGTCTACGGCGGCGATTCGGTGGAGGAGGCGACGCCGGGCGGCCTGCTGGCCGTCGGCACGAAGCTCGACCCCTCCATGACCAAGAGCGACGCCTTGGCCGGCCAGGTGGCCGGTAAGCCGGGCTCGCTGCCGCCGGTGTGGCAAAAGTTCGTCATGAAGACGAAGCTTCTCGAGCGGATCGTCGGCGTGGCGGACGAGGCGGCCATGGTTAAGGCGATATCCACGAGCGAGCCGCTCATGCTCAGCATCGGCACGTCCACGACCATCGGCGTCGTGACGTCGGCGAGAAAGGACGCGGCCGAAGTGGCCCTCAAGCGGCCGGTGTGCGCCGAAGTGGGCTCCAGGATCGCCATTAGCCGGCGCATTGGCGCCCGCTGGCGGCTCATCGGCGTAGGGGTCCTGACGAGTTGAAAGTGATCGTCGACACCAACGGCTTCATGGTACAGGCGCAGTTCGGGGTCGACGTGCTCGATGAGCTCGGGCGGCTGGGCTACGACGAATGCATCGTCCCCTCCTGCGTGCTCGACGAGCTAAAAACGCTGGAGAAGAAGGTCCGGGGCAAGGACCGGGCCGCGCTGGCAGTCGCCGCCGCGCTGGCGAAGCGCTGTAAAGCCGTGGAGTCGCCGGGCAACGCCGACGACGCCATCGTCCGGCTCGCAAAAGAGCTCGGCGCGGACGTGTTCACCAATGACGCCGAATTAAGAAAGCGCCTCCGGGGCGAGGGCGTCAAAACGGTGTTCATGCGCTCGAAGCATAAGCTCGAGACGGACTACGCGTGAAACCGATTCATTAATATAATTGAATGTAATCTTACAGGTGCGTTCAGGAAGGAAGAGATCATGTACAGGAAAGTCAGGCTTGTTGATATCATCAGGATACCGCCGCAGAGGCTGGAAGAAGACCTGGAGCAGGTCATCACCGAGACCATCAGGGATAAGCTGGAGGGCCGCATCGATAAGACGCTCGGCTCGATCGTGGCCGTGCTTGACATCGTCGACATCGGCGAGGGCCATATCCTCGTGGGCGACGGCGCCGTTTATTATGAGGTGACGTTCGATGCCATCTCCTACCGCCCGGAGCTCCAGGAGATCGTGGAGGGCGAAGTGGTCGAGATCGTGGCCTTCGGCGCATTCGTGAGCGTCGGCCCCATGGACTGCCTCGTGCACGTGAGCCAGGTAGCGGACGAGTTTATGTCTTACGACGAGAAGAACGCCCGCCTGGTTAGCAAAGATTCCAATCGCTCTTTAGGCGAGGGCGACAGCGTGCGGGCCCGCGTCGTGGCGGTCAGCCTCAACGAGCACGACCCCCGCGAGAGCAAGATCGGCCTCACGATGCGGCAGGTCGCGCTGGGCAAGCTCGAGTGGATCGAGGAGGACCAGCGCAAGAAGGGCGAGAAGCCCGAGAAGGCCAGGGCTTCGTAAGCCTGGCCACAATTCTTTTTTCTATAATTTTTGCTGTGTTGAATAAGTCAAGTTTTGTTAATTAGTAACGATTACTAAGCTAGTTAATTTTTAAAAAAAATTGCTGTGTTGAATTACTCCCGTATTTTAAGCTTTTTAAGGGCACGGAGGGCACTATTTTTCACCACAAAGGCACG
>Ga0335071_10006316_pt1 | contig 12230 bp, 14 predicted proteins | sample Lox_Sample_15_FD_206724 | JGI IMG/M metagenome (GOLD analysis project Ga0335071, IMG submission 206724) | Soil microbial communities from Loxahatchee National Wildlife Refuge, Florida, United States - Lox_Sample_1.5 | ecosystem: Environmental > Terrestrial > Soil > Wetlands | place: USA...
GACCGCCCCTGTACCGCTTCCTCTATTAGGGGCCCAACGCGGTCGAGGGAAAGGGCGCGCGCGGCCCGGCGCGCGAGCCGGACTCCGAGTCCGCCGGCGGCGCCGACGAGGAGCCATCCGGCCACCACGCCCCACGCACGGGGCGCGAGCGTGAGCCCCGCGGCCGCGGCACCGAGGGCCAGGCCCGAGGCGGCGAGCAGGGCGGCCAGCACCCGTCCCCGGACGTGCGGCGCCGCGAGGCGCGCCACCCGCCGGGCGGTCTCGGTCACTTGATGCCGGAGACGGCGTACGAGAAGAGATTCACACCCATCTCGAGGGCCTGCTCGTGCTTGTCGGGGGGTACGTGATGCACGTCGAAGTCCTCCCACCCGTCGTTCAGGTCGGTCTGATACGAATAGTACACGACCAGCCGTCCATCCAAGAAGATGCCCAGACCCTGCGCCGGAAGACCGTCGTGCAGCATGATCTTGGGAATCCCCGTGGGCAGGTCGTACACGATGTGGTACACCGGGTGGGTCAAGGGAACGTCAACCAGCGGGTGGTCGGGAAAGACCCGGGCGATTTCCCGCCGGAACGACTCGTTCATGCCGTAGTCGTCGTCGGCGTGGAGAAAGCCGCCCCCCTCGAGGTAGCGGCGGAGCGTCTTCACCTCGTCGTCCGTGAAATGGATGTTCCCGTGGCCGGTGACGAAGAGGTACGGGATGTCCCACAGCTCGGGGCTTTCGAGGGTGACCACGCGCTCCCGGTCCGTGACCTTGAGACCGGTGCGCTGGCGGATGGCGGTCAGGAGGTTGGGGAGCGCGGACGGCCCGGAGTACCAGTCGCCCCCTCCATCATAATGAAGGCGGCCGATGGTCAGGACCGGAACGGGCGCCGCGCCCGCCGAGACGAGCGCGGCGAGGAGCGCGGCGAGGAGGGGCTTCACAGCTCGTTGACCAGGCGGTACGCGATCTTGCGGGTGATGCCCGTCTCCTCCGCCAGCCGGTCGGCCGCGTCGCGGCGGGACAGGCCTTCGGCGAGCAGCGCGCGGGCGCGGGTCTCGGCATCCACCGGCGGCGCGTCGCTCCGCGCGGGCGCTTCCTTCCCGGTCCCTTCGACCACCACGGTCACTTCCCCTCGCGCCGGCGCATCGGCGTAGTAACCCGCCAGCTCGGCGAGGGTCCCGGTGCGGGTCTCCTCGAAGATCTTGGTCAGCTCCCGCGCCACCGCGGCGCGGCGGCCGGGACCGCACACGTCGGCCAGGTCGGCGAGAAGCGTATCGACCCGGAGCGGCGATTCGAACAGCACCACGGTCCAGGGGCTCTCGCCCGCGGCGGCGAGCAGCCGCTTCCGGTCCCCGCCCTTGCGGGGCAGAAAGCCGAGGAACAGGTACCGGTCGGCGGGAAGGCCGGCGACCGCCAGCGCGGCGACGACGGCGCTCGGCCCCGGGATGCTCACCACCGGAATCCCGCGCGCGCGCGCGGCGGCGACGAGGTGAACCCCGGGATCGCTCACGAGGGGCGTGCCGGCGTCGGTGATGAGCGCGACATCCTGGCCCCCGGACAGGCGATCGAGCAGCCGGCGGAGATCCCCCGCGCCGGAATGGGCGTGGAACGACAGCAGCTCGGCGGAGGAGCCGACGTGCGTGAGCAGCGGACGGCTGTGGCGGGTGTCTTCGGCCGCGACGACCGCGACCGACTTCAGGGTCTGGGCGGCCCGGGGCGAGAGATCGCCGAGGTTGCCGAGCGGCGTGGCGACAACGAAGAGCGTCCCCGCCACGTCACCAGGTCACCGACCAGGGGAAGGCGTCGTAGAACCCGGCGGACTGGAGCACGTACCGGTGCTCCCGGGTGGCGCCCCGGAGCACCTTCACGGCGCTCCCCGGCATCATGATCTCGATCGAGTCGAGCAGATCCCGTCCCCAGGACGCCAGCGCCTGCGCCAGCTCGTCGGGCCGGACCACCGTGTCCGGGATCTCGGTGCCGCGCGGCACGTCGATGCAGGAGAGGGCGCGGTGCCGCTGCTCGTGCGTGCCGGAAAGCCGCTGCGCGCGCTTCTTCCCTTCCCCGGGAAACTCCTGCTCCACGGCGTCGACGATGCGCCAGTACAGCTCGCGGTAGGTATTGATCAGCGCGTGCGGCGCCTGGGCCGGCAGCTCCGCCACCCAGGGCATGAGGGCCGCCGCGAGCGCGGGGTCGGATCCGTCGGGGCCGGGCTTGAACAGCGACTCGAAGTACCGCGGCACCGGCATGTCGTCCGGCTTCTCACAGAAGAAGCCGCTGACGAACTTGCCCTCGTCCAGCCGCACGTACGACACCCGCCCGTTGGAAATGAACTCGAGGACGCCGGTCACCTTTTCTTCCTTCAGGACCGGGAAGAGCGCCGTGGGTTGTCCGGGGTCGACCAGCCGCGGCTGGAGCGGGGCGACGCAGGACTCGTACATCCAGGCGAGCTGCTCCATCGGGGCCGCGCAGTAGGTCAGGTCCCCCCGCTCGGTCTCGGCCCGCATCCGGCGGAGGGCCTCGGTGATGGTGATGACTTCACGGCCGGTGGTGGAGAACGCCGCGGCGTTGACCGCCTCACCCTTCCGGAAGAAGAGGAGGAGACAGCCGTCGGGCACGTGGGCGCAGATGTAGCCGTCCACGCGCCCGTCGCGGTCGCGCTTGGCGAACGCGAGGAGGTTGTCGAGATGGATGAACGCCAGGCGGGTGCGGTGGATCAGCTGGTCCACCTGCGGAAAGCGGAGATCCGCGAGGCGCACCGGCGAATTGGTCAATCGGGCGGTGCTGGCTCGCATCGACCTCCGCCTTGCTGGTTATCCGATGTGCCGCGAAATCTTCTCGTCGAACGCGGGCTTGGGGTAGGCCCCCACCAGCGTGTCCACGTGGGCCCCGTCCTTGAAGAATAGAATACTCGGAATCGACCGAACGTTAAAGCGCATCGCCGTCTTCTGATTGGCGTCCACGTCCAGCTTGGTCACTTTGACCTTCCCGGCGTACTGGCCGGCGATCTGCTCCATGATGGGCGCCACCATGCGGCAGGGCCCGCACCACGTAGCCCAGAAGTCCACGAGCACCAGGCCCTTCTGCTGCTCGACCTCGGCGCCGAAGTTGTTGTCGGTCACTTGCGTCAGCTCGGACATCGCTCTCCACTCTCCTCGAATCCAGACGTTAAGTTCCGGGCGTGACGAACGACACGCCCTCCCCTCGGATCGCTCACGTCGGCATCGCCGTCCCCGACCTGGCCCTAGCCGCCCGGTTCTACCGGGAGGTCCTGGGACTCACCCCGTCCGCCCCGGAAACCGCGGACGGCGCCGAGATCGTGCACCTGCACTTCGGCGGGGTCGACGTCGAGCTGCTCTCACCACAGGACCCCGGCTCCCCCATCGCGTCGTTTCTCGCGAAGCGCGGGCCCGGGATCCATCACATCTGTTACCGCGTGCCCGACCTGGACGCCGCGCTGGCCCGCTGCCGGGCCGCCGGATACCGGCTGGTCGACGACGTCCCGCGACGCGGGGCCGGCGGGAAGCGGATCGCCTTCGTCCACCCGAAAGCCACCGCCGGCATCCTGCTCGAGCTCACCGAGTAACGCCCGAAGGTGAACCCCGGTTCCCTAGGGTTTCGCCGCGTCGGCGGGCTCGATACGGCAGGTCTTCGACGCGTTGGACACGTCGGTCAGATCGGTGCCGTAGAACAGCCAGCCGCCCCGCTTCATTTGTACCACCGTCAGCGTGACCGTGAAGGTGCAGCCGGTGCGCTGGAGCTCGACCTTGTAGGTCCGCCGGCTCGACGACCCGTTGACCGGCGTCGGGCCTTCCATGATCCGGAAGCCCTTGTTCGAAAGGTAGATTTGAAGCGGGTACACGCGCAGCCGGAACTGATCCGGCGTGACGAGATTGATTTCCAGATTCTGCTCGTTGCCCCAGACGTCCCCCATGCCCTTGATGTCTTTGTTCTTCACGGCGTTGAGAAAGAGGGTGATCGCCTGATTCGGGTCGCTGGGGACGGGAGTGGTGATGGGCTTTCCGCCGCCGCAGGCCACGAGCAACGGCGCGAGGAGCGCGATTCGCTTGAGCACGTCCTACACCTCGTGGTGAGCGGGTTGCACCGAAGGTAAGAACTCATGCGCCTCTACGTCAACATCGATCACGTCGCGACCATCCGCGAAGCCCGGCGGACCGACGAGCCCGACCCGGTCCGCGCCGCCGCCGACGCGCTCGCCGGCGGGGCCGACGGCATCACCGTGCACCTGCGCGAGGACCGGCGGCACATCCAGGACGCCGACGTGAAGGCGCTCGCGGCACGTCCGGGGCTCGTCCTGAACCTCGAGCTGGCCGCGTCGCCCGACATCGTCCGCATCGCCGCCCGGCTCCGCCCGCACCAGGCCACCCTGGTCCCCGAGCGCCGCCGGGAGATCACCACCGAAGGCGGGCTCGCCATCCGGGCGCGGGACCGCCGCCTCGCGGGCGCCGTCGCCCGCCTCCAGGACGCCGGCATCCGGGTCTCCTTATTCATAGACCCCGACCCCCGGACCATCGACCGCTCCGCCGGACTGGGCGTGCCCGCGGTCGAGCTTCACACCGGCCGGTACGCCCACACCTGGCGGACGAGCGGGCGGGCGCTGGCGCAGCTCGAGAAGGCGTCCCGTCACGCCCGGGGTGCGGGGCTCGCCGTGCACGCGGGGCACGGCCTGACGTACCTGAACGTCCGTCCCGTGGCCGCGATTCCCGAGATCGAGGAGCTGAACATCGGGCACTCGATCGTGTCGAACGCGGTGTTCTGGGGTCTCGAAGGGGCGGTCCGGCGCATGAGAGAGCTTGTGGACGGCGCGTGATTTGACCGCTTTCCGGCCCTTCCCTACCTTCCATCACCCATGAGCGACCCGACCCCTCCCTCCGTCCCCCATCGCATGACGGACTTCTTCGCCCTCGAGGCGGGGGAGTATCTGGAGCGGCTGGACGGCGCGCTGCAAGGCGCGGCGGGCGCGACGCCTCCGGTGGACGAGCTGGTCCGGCTCACCCGGGCCCTCCGGGGCAGCGCCCTGATGGCCAACAAAGCGCCGATCGCGCGCGCCGCCGCCGGCCTCGAAGCGCTGGTGCGCGCGGTGCGCGAAGGCCGCCGGAGCTGGGACGCCGACATCCAGCAGGTCGCGGTCCGCGCGGTGGACGACCTCAAGATCCTCCTCCGCAACGTCCTCACCTGGTCCGACGCCGACACGGTCAAGGCCGAAGCGCTGAGCGGCGACCTCGAGCGGCTGGCGGGCACGCCCCGGGCCTCCGGCGCCGTCCCCCGCCCCGACTCACCGACCCTGGACGCCGGCGCGCGCGCGTTCGTGGCCCGCGAAGGCGCGGCCATCGCCAGCGCGCTGGACCGCGCGTCACAGTCGCTCCGCGCCAATCCGATGGCGCACGATCCGCTGCAACAGGTGATGCGCGCGCTCCAGCCCCTCCGCGGGCTCGCGGCGCTGGCCGACCTGCCGCCTCTGCCCGACGTGCTCGAAGGGATCGAGCGCGCCATCGGCGAGCTGGAGCGGACCACCGATCAGCCGCCGCCCGCCGGCGTGGACGAGCTGTTCCAGGCCGCGGCCGGCGCCATCGCCGGCGCCGCCCGCGAAGTGGCCGAGCAGGGCCGGCCGGACCCCGACGGCGCGACGTTCAGGGCCTTCGCGGGGAAGCTCGTGAAGTTCCTGGGGACCACGGAGAGCGAGCCCGGCGTCGTTCCCATCGCGTCGCTCTACTTCGACGACGGCGGTCCCCACATCGTCAAGCGCGGCACCCCCGCGCCCCGCCCCGCCACGCTCGGCCGCCTGGAGCTGGTGAGCCACGGCGAGCATCTCCGCCAGGCCGCCGACTCCCTCGAGCGCGCCCCCTCGGCCACCCAGCGCGAGCTGCGGGCGCACACGCTGGCGGGCACCTTCCGCGCCCTGATGAATGCGGGCGGCGGACCCCTCGCCGGCGGCGTGGCGGAGTTCGCCGCGGCGGCGCGCGACGCGGTGCGGGACGGCGTAGCCGTGCAACAGGCTCCGGCCTTCGCCGCGGAGCTGCGGCGCGCCGGGGACATTTTGGCGCGCTCGTCCACCGAGGATGAAGGGACGCTCGCGGCTGAGCTGGTCGGCGTCACCGATCGCGTGCGCGCACTGGGCGGCCCGGTCGTGCCGGTCGAATCTCTGGCGCCCGCCGCCCCCGCGCCTGCTCCCACTCCGGTCCCGACGGAAGAGGCCGTCGAGGAGACCCCCGACCTGATCGGGTCGTGGATCGCCTACGAGCGGATGGCCGCGGACGGCCTCGGGGCCGCGTCCCTCGACGTGTTGATCGCCGGCGCCACCGCCGTGGCGCCGCCCGCGCCTACGACTCCGGCACCGGTCCCCGCGCCGGTCACCGCGCCCGCACCGGTCGTCGTCGTCGCGCCGCCCAAGGCACCGGCGGAGCCGGAGATCGTGGACATCAAGACCCTGCTCTATCGGGGCGAATCGGCCCGCCGCCGGGCGGCCGAGCTGCGGAGCGCGGCCAAGACGGTGTCGGGCGAAGAGCTGCGCGCGCTCGTCGACGAAGTCTGCGACCTTGTCGACCTCGCCCTCGACCCCGTCGTCTAAGCGTCCCACCTCCTGGGCCTGGATCCTGGGGCTCGCGATCACCATCGCGTGCCTCTGGTGGGCCGTCCGCGGGGTGCGGTGGGACGAGTTCTCGGCGGCCATCTCGAGCGTCGACATCCCGCTCCTCCTGGCCGTGGTCGCGCTCGCCACGCTCACCTTCCCCCTCCGGATGATCCGGTGGCGCGTGATGCTGCGGAGCGAAGGCGACCGTCCGGTCCCCTGGTCGGCGCTCTGGAATGCGGTGGCCGTCGGGTTCATGGCCAACAACCTCCTGCCGGCGCGCGCCGGGGAGTTCGCCCGGGCGTACGTGGTCAAGCGGCAGGCGCCGGTGCGCTTCATCACCGCCCTCGCCACCATCGGCGTGGAGCGGCTCTTCGACGGCATCCTGATGCTCGCGCTGATGGCCGTGGCCATCGCGGCGCCCTCCTTCCCCGGTCACGACACCGCCCAGGGCGCCCTCGTCTCCCGCGTCGCGCTGGGGTCCGCCGTGGCCTTCGTCGGGCTCCTGGTGCTGGCGTTCATCGTGGCCGCCCACCCCGCGCCCTGGCTCCGGCTCCTCGATCGGATCACCCAGGCACTCCTGCCGGCCCGCATCGCCGGCCCCGTCAATCATCTGGCGCACGGGCTGGTCGAGGGGCTGGCGGTGCTCAAGAGTCCCTCGCGGTTCGCCACGGTGCTCGGCTGGTCGCTGGTGCAATGGCTCGTGAACGCGGCGTCGTTCGCGCTGTGCTTCCGCGCGTTCGGCCTGTCGGTGCCGCCGGAGGGATCGTTCCTGCTCCAGGGAATCCTGGGGTTCGGCGTCGCGATCCCGTCATCGCCCGGGTTCGCGGGGGTATTCGAAAAGGCCACGCAGTTCACCCTGGTGCTCTACCACGTGGACGCGAGCCGGGCCCTCGCATACGCGCTGGCGTATCACGCCTCCACCTTCATCCCCATCACGCTGCTCGGACTTCACGCCCTGTCTCGGACGCGGCTCCATCTCGGAGACTTGCGCGGCGCCTCGGCGGAGTCCGCGTGACCGCCGCCCCGGACCGGCTCCGCATCCACGCGCACGCCAAAGTCAACCTGTTTCTCCGGATCCTGGCGCGGGAGCATTCGGGCTTTCATCAGATCGAGACCGCGTTCCTCCTGCTCGAGCTGGCGGATCGGATCGAAGTCGCGCGGTCGGCAGGAGGGGTGGAGCTCGACGTGGATGGCCCCGACCTGGGCCCCGTCGAGGACAACCTGGCGGTCCGCGCCGCGCGGGCGGTGCTCGACGCCACCGGCGCCAGGTTCGGCGTCCGGATCAGGCTCACCAAGGAGATTCCCGTGCGGGCCGGCCTGGGTGGCGGCTCCAGCGACGCCGCCGCGATCCTCCACGCCGTGAATGCCCTCGCCGGGAACGCCGTGCCGCGGCACGAGCTCAATCATCTCGCGGCCCGGCTCGGATCGGACGTCGCCTTCTTCGCCGCCCAGGTCCCCGCGGCGCTCGGCTGGGGCCGGGGTGAGCGCCTGCTGGCGCTCGCGCCCCCTCCTCCGGCGCCCGCGCTCCTGGCGATACCTCCCCTCACCGTCGCGACCCCCGACGCGTACCGGTGGTGGGACCAGAGCGGCGGTCACGAAGGGGGGCGCGGCCCCGTGGTACTGGAGCCCGATTCGCTGTCCACCTGGGGGAGCGTCGGACGGCTGGGCGCCAACGATTTCGAGCAGGCCGTGTTCGGAAAGCACGCCGAGATCCGCACGATCTTCGAGAAGCTGGCGGGGACCAGGCCCTTCTGGGTCCGGCTGTCCGGGTCGGGCAGCGCGGTGGCGGCGGTGTACCGGAACGCGCGGGACCGGGACGACGCGGCGCAGACGCTCGGCAGCAAGGGACAGACGCTGATCCCCACGGATACGCGGGCCCTCCCGCCCGAGCCGCCTGAAGCGTTCTAGCGTCGAGAACCGCCTCCTTACTCGCGGTGACTTTGATGGCGGTGGGGCGCGGCGGGCGTTCCATCGCTTGACATGCCGTGAAGCGGCCCGCACGTTGGGCGTGTGCACTTTGCGAAGAAACTGCGTTCCCGCGTCCTCGTGACGGCCGTCGTCACCGGCTTCGGCGTTTCGGGAGCCGGCGCGCAAGGTCTCCCGCCCCGCCCCCATCTCGACGCCGGCCGCGATTCGAACAGCGCGGCCGCCTATTACGACTACGGCATGTCGCTCCTCAAGAGCGATCCGGTGAAGGCCGAGCAGGCGATGATCTGGGCCACGCGGCTCGACCCGGCGCACGCCGACGCCTGGTACGGAAGATGGGTGGCGCACGTGCTGTCGCTCCCGGCCGCCGCGCTCGAGAGCTACCTGGATGTCACCACGAAGAAGAGCCCGGGGCAGGATTCGGCCCGGCGCGCGATCGACGCCCTGCGGGTCAAAGCCGAGGGCTTGAATCCGCTCCTGCGGGAAGCGTCCGACCGCCTCTTCATCGAGCGCTGGATTCGCGACCAGATGCCCCCGGGCGTCGACGTCACGGACGTCAACCTGGACACCTTCGGCCGCCCCGACCTGGGCGGCTGGCTGGCCATGAGCGACGGCGACTTCCGCGTCGCCGAGCGGGACTACGAGGCCGCGATCAAGGAATACCCGCACGCCTACGGCCTGCACTTCGACCGGGCGCGGGCATTCGTCCTGCAGCTGGCCCTGGACAGCGCGCTGCGGGAGGTCCGGATCTACCGGGACTCGGCGCGGAACGGCAACGAGACCAAGCGCTGGTGGTACATCCGGACGAACGAGATGACGGATTACACCATCGGGCGGCTGGAAGAGCTGAAGGGAAACTTGCCGGCCGCGCGCCAGGAGTACGACACGGCGTTGATCGAGAATCTCGGGTTCGTGCCGGCGCACGTGGCGCTGGCGCGCCTGGCCATCGCCGGCTACGACACCGCGGAGGCGCTGCGCGAGTACGAAGCGGCCGCGCAGGTCCCCGATCCGCCGATCTGCTACCTCTACGGCATCCTGCTCTGGGCCCATCACCAGGGGGCCGACGCGGTGCTCCAGTTCCGCCGCGCCATCGCCGCCGATTCGGATTACGTCCCGCCCTACCTTCCGCTCGCGATCCTGGAGGAAGGGGGCGGCGAAGACTCGGTGGCCGCCCTTCTCTACCGGCGGTTCATCGGCGGATCACCGAAGACGTTCGCGCCCCAGGTGGCCATCGCGCAGCATCGTCTCGACGCGCTGCTCGCCCGGGGTCCCCGTCACCGCTAGGGGTTGACGGCCGCCGGCGCGTGGCTGGCGGGCCGCGCGCGCAGGTCGTTCAAATGGTCGAGCGTGAAGACCGCCGGCCCGGGCGAGCCGTCCGCGTTCCACAGGTCCCATTCGGGCGCCCAGTACATCACGCCGATCCCTCCCGGCGCCTTCTTCACCGTGTTGACCAGGTCCACCATGAACTGCAGGCGCCCTTCCGGCGTCACCGGCCAGAGCATGTCCGGGTTGTCGGGGCCGTGGGACGGCTCGTAGCCGGTCTCGGCCACGAGGAAGTCCTTGTGATAGCGCCGGGCGCACTCGTTCATGTTCTTCCACAGGTCGTCGAGGGTGCCGTGGCGCCAGGGCGGATAGAAGCTCTGCGCGATGATGTCGTAGTCCACGTGGGCGGCCTGGAGGTGGTCGAAGAACCACTCGGTGGTGGCCCAGTCGCCGCCCCGGTCGATGTGGATGGCGATGCGCGGCGGCGTGTTCCCCGCCCCGGCCCGCACGCCGCGGATCCCGGCCTTGAGGATCCGGGTCAGGTGGTCCCACTGGACCGTGCTGTCGGCGCCGTCGGGCGGGTTGTACTGCGTGGCGCCCGGGACGTGCACCTGGCCCAGGGGCCAGAGGGTGCCGCGGGTGATCTCGTTCCCCACCTGCACCCAGTCGGGCATGCCGCCGGAATCCTTCAGGGTCTTGATGACGTCCCGGCTGTAGGACTCGACGCGGGCTTCGAGCGAGTCGAAGCTGAGGTCGCGCCAGGCGACCGGGATCTCCTGGTGCTGCGGATCGGCCCAGGTGTCGGAGTAGTGGATGTCGAGCAGGAGCGTGGCGCCGGCGGCCTTGATGCGGCGGGCCAGCGGGATCGTGTTGGCGAGGCTGTTGTCCGGGGCCTGGCGGACCGGCGAGACGAACACGCGCAGGCGGAACGACGTCCAGCCGTGTCGCATCAGGATGGCGAGCTCGTCGTCCGGCTTGCCGTTCTCCCGGTAAGTCCGGTGGTCGCGTCCCCGCGTCGGCGGCGAATCGAGGAACGAGATGTCGGCGCCGAGAGTGAAGGCCGGGGCAACCGGGCGCGGGGCGCGGGAGGGTCCGGCGGCGGCGATCAGGAGCGCCAGCGGGAAGGCGGAGACGACGACCCGACGAGTCATCACGAGATCCCTTGAGAGTGACCGTTCCCGGGCAAAGTAGCGGCAAGTGCCTGGCTTCGGAATGCACGGTACATTCGGAAGGCATTCATCGGGAGGCGTCGATGTCACTCCGGGTCATCGTCGGCTTCGCCGGGGTCGGAATCCTCGGCTGGCTGCTGTTTCGTTGGCTGGTGACCACCAACACCGACGATCCGGGCGCGACCGAAGTGGCGGAGTATCAGAGCTCGGCGGCCGCGGGCCGGGCGAGAGAAGTGCTGGCCCAGGCGGGGATCACCGCTTTCCTGGATGACCACCATTCGTCGGTGGTGTCGATCGGGGAGGTGGGCATCACCCGGGTATTGGTTCCCGAACACCGGGTGGCGGCGGCGCGGAAGGCCCTTTCCGACGCGTCGAAGTACGTGGAGTCAGGGGAAGGGTGAGCGGACGTCAGCGCCCTGCCTGCTGATCCGGGGTGCCGTCGGACCACCGGGCGACCGGAACCATGAAGATCGTCACACGGTCCGGGGCATCGGCGGCCGCGAGGATGGGCGAGCCGGGCAGGTTGGCGCCCCAGGTCCCCGAATCCCGCTCCGGAACGAAGAACATCAGGTGGGGGTGCCAGCGCCCGTCGCGGTCGCTCAGGTGCGCGCGCTTGGACAGCATGTAGCACATCGCGCCCGCTTCGAGCGCGGGCAACGTCTTCTGATCGAGGCCGGCGGTGATGCTGTCGGCCATCTGGGCCTTGGAGAGTCCCGCGAGCACCAGCCGGGTCTTCCGGAGCTCGAGCGGAAGGTAGGAGCGCGCCGCCGCTGCGTTGAAGCAGATCGGAGACCGGATCGTGGGATTCCAGAACTCGGGAGCGTCGATCGGGGAGGTCCACGACCGCTCCACGACGCACACGAAGCCGTTGGTGCCGCTCGCCGCGGACTCGTAGCCCTGGGCGCCCAGGACCAGGACCTGGGCGTCGCGGGAAATGGAATCCGGGGCCGCGCTGCGCGCGAGGGCGATCTCCGCCGCTCGGCTGGTCATCAAGTATTGGGCGACCGGGGCCATGCTGGCGTATCGGGTGGTGGGGGTCTGTCCGTGCGCTGTTCCCCAGGTGCCCAGTCCCAGGGCTCCCAGCGCGAGCACCGTGGTCAGCGTAGCTCCTGACGGCTTCATGATGCGCTCCTGGCGGGTGACGGCCGTACCGCGGTGACGACGTGTCCAGAAAAGCGTGCCGCCCGAGGCGGACGCCGTCAATGCCGGCGCGCCGAGTTGGCTGGAGGTAGGGACGAACACGGGCTGGGGGGAGTCGAACGGCGGCTGGTGAGAACGTCAGATGAGGACGACCCGATG
>Ga0335071_10006317_pt1 | contig 12230 bp, 12 predicted proteins | sample Lox_Sample_15_FD_206724 | JGI IMG/M metagenome (GOLD analysis project Ga0335071, IMG submission 206724) | Soil microbial communities from Loxahatchee National Wildlife Refuge, Florida, United States - Lox_Sample_1.5 | ecosystem: Environmental > Terrestrial > Soil > Wetlands | place: USA...
CCTGGTGGTGTCGGGGCCGCGGCGTGCCGCGGACTTGCCCACCCATGCCGAGGTTCTGGCCGAGGCCGCGGTTTCGCTGGGCGTTGACCGCGCCCGCATCCGGCTGCTGAACGACACCCACACCACGGAGGACGAGGCGGCTCAGCTCGTCCCCGTGGTGGGAGACGCGCCGGCTGCCCTGGTGACCTCGGCCCTGCACATGCCGCGGGCCGTCGCCCTGTGCACGGCCGCCGGCCTGCACGTGACGCCCTGTCCGGCCGACCATCTCGGCCCGCCGCAGTTCCGCGGGCGCTGGTCCGACTCCCTTTGGAATGCGGAGTCGCTGGAGCGCACCACGGTGGCGCTGCACGAGTACCTCGGCCGCTGCTGGTCGGCCCTGCGCGGGCGGACCTGAGGCCGCCGCACGCGCAGAATTGTGTTGTCGTCGGCGGCGACAAGAAAACATAAACGAACCCATCCTTGGACAGGCATCCCCACCTTGAGGAATCGTTGCAGCGCGGAATCGATCTGATCCGCGGCAAGGTGGTCGAAATGGCCGACTTGGGCGAGCGTGCCCTGAAGGCGAGCCTGCAAGCGCTGGTCGATCAGAACCGGCAGCTGGCCTACTCGGTCATCCTCCGCGACCAGTATATCGACGAGTTGGAAACCGAACTCGACCGGCTCTGCCTCGAGTTCATCATCCGCCAGCAGCCGGTCGCCAGCCACCTGCGGTTCGTCTTTGCGACCATCAAGATCAACAAGGGCCTCGAGCGCGTGGGCGACTACGCCGAAAGCATCGCGCGCCAGGTTCTGGGGGTGACCGCCCTCACACCGCAGCCGTCCTACGCCAGGATCAGCGAATTGGCCAATCTGTCCGTGCACATGCTGCACGACTCGATCCAGGCCTTCGTCAACCAGGACGCCGACCTGGCGCGCCGGACCATGGAGATCGAGGCGCACGCCGACGCCCTCCGCAATGTCATCAGCGCCGAGTTGGCGGAACTGCGCACGGCCCACCGTTTGCCCGGGGGGGCGTTCCAGCCGCTCATCAACATCGCCCGGCGATTCGAGCGCGTCACCGACCAGGCCCAGAACGTCTGCGAAGAGGTGCTCTACATGTGCACCGGGGAGTTCGTGAAGCACAAGGGGGCCGAGGCGTTCCGCATCCTGCTGATTGACGAGCGCAACGCCTGCCTGAGCCAGATGGCCGAGGGCATTGGCACCGCCTTGGGCCTGCCCCGGTTCGTCTTCAGCAGCGCCGGCACCGCGCCGCAGGCAGTCGACAAACGGGCGGTGGAGTTCCTCGCATCGAAAGGCATCGACATCTCGCGCCAGTCGGCAAAGTCCCTCGAGCAGGTACCGTATCGGGAGTTTTACCAGGTGATGATCGCCTTGGATCAGGCGGGGCGCCTCGCGCTGCCCGGGCCGCATACCAAGACCGTGTGCCTGACGTGGCCCATCGCCGATCCCGCCGCAGTGGGGGGACCGGCCGAGGCGGTCCAAGCCGCATTCGAATCGGCCTACCTGGCGCTGGACGCCCAGATCCGTGAACTCGTCCAGGCGATTCTCGGCGACGTCAAACCCAAGAGCGATGTCCATGATCCACCAAACTAGACCCTCCCCCGTTTTGAAACTGGCGGGCGCCCTGGCCGCCGCCCTGATGGCATGCTGGCTGCCTGCCGGATGCGGAAAGGGCGGCGGGACCGCAGGCGGCAGTGCGGGCGCGAAGGCCAGCATTCAGGTCAAGGGATCCGATACGATGGTCAATCTCGCCCAAGCCTGGGCCGAGGAGTACCAGAAGGTGGCGCCGGACGTGGCGGTGGAGGTCTCGGGTGGCGGCTCCGGCCAGGGGATCGCCGCGCTGATCCGGGGCACGATCGACATCGCCGATTGCAGCCGCAACATGAAGCCGGAGGAGATCGCCCAGGCGACCACGAACACCGGCCGGACGCCCAAGGAGATCGTCGTCGCCTACGACGCCCTGGCCGTCTACGTGCACCGGGACAATCCGCTCGAGGAGATCACCTTTGACCAGCTCGCCCAGATCTTCGCCGAAGGCGGCCGGATCACCAAGTGGTCCGACCTCGGTGTGAAGATCCCCGGCACGTCGAGTGATGACATCGTGCGGGTCAGCCGCCAGTCGAGTTCCGGAACCTACGAGTTCTTCCGCGAGCACGTGCTGAACAAGCGCGACTACAAGCTGGGCTCGCGCGACATGAACGGGTCGAAGGAGGTCGTGGAACTCGTGTCGTCCACCCCGACCGCGATCGGCTACAGCGGGATGGGCTACGCGACTCCCGGCGTCAAGATGCTCCGGGTGACGCGGAAGGCGGGCGAGACCGCCTACGCTCCGACTGTCCAGAACACCTTGAACAAGACCTATCCCATTTCGCGTTCGCTCCTCGTCTACACCCTCGGCGAGCCGAAGGGTCCGGTGAAGCTCTATATCGACTGGATGCTGTCCGATGCCGGACAGAAGGTGGTCGAAGCGAGCGGATACGTGCCGGTGCCGGCGGCCGCACGCGTCGCTCCCTGAGCGCGGCCCTGCGCGCTTCCGGGCGCCGCGGGAGCCGGGTGTCACCCCTGGACCACCGTCAGATCGATGGGTCCGGATAACCCTTCCCAGATCCCCAGCTCCCTGCCGAGATGACCCAACAACTGACACCAGCACCCGCCGACCCGGGCCTGGCGGTGCGCCGGATGCGGCGGCCCGTGTGGGCGGTCGTCGGGGAGCGGGCGCTCGAGACGTTGATCTACCTGTGTGGACTCAGCGCGATCGTCTTTGTCCTGAGCATCTTTTTCTTCGTTTTCAAGGAGGCCTTCCCGGTGCTCGGCCACGGGAAGTTCAGCCTGCGCGAGTTCCTCTTCAGCGACCAGTGGTACCCCACCTCGGAGATCAACAAGCGGTACGGCGTGCTGGCCATGATTGCCGGGACCTGCAGCGTCACCGCCCTCGCCATGCTGCTCGCCGTGCCCTTTGGGCTGGGCGCCGCAATCTATGTCTCGGAATTCTGCGGGCCCCGGCTCCGGGAGACGCTCAAGGTCGTCATCGAGCTGCTGGCAGCCATTCCGAGCGTGGTGTGGGGCTTCGTCGGGCTGACCGTCATGAGCCGGCTGATCGTGCGGTACACCGGGGCCCCGGTCGGCGTGAACGTCCTCAACGGCGGCGTCATCCTGGCGCTCATGAGCGTGCCGATCATCGTTTCCATCAGCGAGGACGCCCTGAAGGCCGTGCCCGACTCCTATCGCGAGGCCGGCGTGGCGCTCGGCGCGACGCGCTGGCAGCTCGTCTGGCGGGTGCTCCTTCCCGCCGCCAAGAACGGTCTGCTGGCAGCGGTGCTGCTCGGCGTGGGGCGGGCGGTCGGCGAGACGATGGCGGTGCTGATGGCCACGGGTCATGCGATCCATATCCCCCACAGCCTGCTCGACTCGGTGCGCACGCTGACCGCGAACATCGCCGCTGAACTGGGCGAAGCCCCGGAAGGATCGGATCACTACCGGGTGCTGTTCCTAACCGGCGTCCTGCTGTTCACGATCACTTTCGTGGTCAACCTGGCCGCCGATTTCTTCGTGCGGGGGCTCCGGCGCAAATGAGCACGTTCCTGGGCACCCGGTTCACTGAAACCCCGTTGGCGCGCCGCAAGCGGCGCCAGGAGACCGCCGCGAAGTGGGTTTTCGGTGCCATGGCCGCGGCGATGATTGTGCCGCTGCTGCTGATCGTCGGGTACCTGGTCCGGCTGGCTTGGCCCTCGCTCAGCCTGGGTTTTCTACTCGACGTGCCGGTGCGGGGCATGAAGGAGGGCGGCATCTGGCCTGCCTTCGTCGGCACCATCTACCTCGTGTTTCTGTCACTGGCCGTATCCGCGCCGATCGGCATTCTCGCGGCCGTCTACCTGAACGAGTATGCCAAGGACAACTGGCTCAACCGGATCATCAACCTGGCGGTCATCAATCTGGCCGGGGTACCCAGCATCGTCCACGCGCTCTTTGGCCTGGGTGCGTTCGTCTATGCGGCCCGGTTTGGCTACTCGATCATCTCGGCGTCGCTCACGCTGGCGATCATGACGCTGCCCGTGATCATCGCCAGCACGCGCGAGGCGCTGGCGAGTGTCCCCCGGAGCTTTCGGGAGGCGTGCTGGAACGTGGGCGCGACCCGGTGGCAGACGATCAGGTCCGTCGTCCTGCCCAACGCGATCAGCGGCATTCTCACCGGCGTCATCCTCCAGGTCAGCCGCGCGGCGGGCGAAACGGCGCCGATCATGTTCACCGGGGCCGTCTTTTTCAAGGCGGTGCAAAAGGGCGACCTCTTCCCGTACGGCCTGCACGACCAGTGCATGGCCCTCTCGATGCATCTCTACACGCTTTCGACCCAGGTGCCCGGCGTCCGGGAATCGATCCCCTACGCCACGGCCGTCGTCCTGCTCGGCGCCGTGCTGCTGGTCAATGCCGCCGCCATCGCGGTCCGCGTCTACCTGCGCGCCCGCAAGAAATGGTGAGCTCCCGGCCATGCCCCCGCTCGCGCACATCGCGGTGAAGAACCTCCGGCTCGCGTATGGGTCGAAGGAGGTCATTCACGGGGTGACCTTCGACGTCCGTCGGAACGAAATCCTCGCGGTCATCGGCCCGGCGCAGTCGGGCAAGACCTCCCTGCTGCGCTGCATCAACCGCACGATCGATTTCACGCCGGCGGCGCGGGTGCAGGGCGCCATCCTGGTCGACGGCGAGGACGTGCGCCAGACCGGGGACGTCTTCGCCCTGCGACGCCGGATCGGCATGGTCGCGCCCCTGCCCGTCGGGCTGCCGCTGAGCATCTACGACAACGTCGCCTTCGCCCCGCGTTGCGCCGGAGTGTGCCGGCGCGGTGATGTCGATGCCATCGTTGAGCAGTGTCTGCGCCAGGCGGCCTTGTGGGACGAGGTCAAGGATCGGCTCGCCAGCCTCGGCACCCGACTGTCCGGCGGCCAGCAGCAGCGCCTGACCATCGCCCGCGCCCTCTCCCACCAGCCGGAGATCCTCTGCCTCGACGAATTTTCCATCGCGATCGATCCCGTGACCACCATGCGCATCGAGGATGTGCTGAAGGAGCTGCGCCGGCAGATGACCATCATCCTCGTGACCAATCTGACCCAGCAGGCCCGGCGGCTCGCGGACCGCACCATGTTCCTGTGGAATGGCGCGATCGTGGAGCTCGACCAGACCGAGGTCATCTTCTCCGACCAGCCGGCCAGCCGGAAGACCTACGAGTATGTCAGCGGCATCTTCGGATGAGTGAGCCTGTCCAGTACAGCATCACGACCTGCAACCTGAACCTCTGGTACGGGAAGTTCCAGGCACTGGCGAACGTGACGGTGAACATCAAACCCGGCCTGATCACCTCACTCATCGGACCGTCGGGCTGCGGCAAGACCACCCTGCTGCGCTGCTTCAACCGGGTGAACGAGCGCTACGGCTACGTTACGACCACCGGCGAGATCAGGATCCTCGGCAAGAACATCTATGATCCCGACATTTCGCTGGTCGAGTTGCGGAGGGCGGTCGGCATGGTTTTTCAGCGACCCAATCCGCTGCCCATCTCGGTCTACGAAAACGTGATCTTCGGCTTGCGCATCCACGGCGAGCGCGCCGGCCTGAAACGGCCCCGGCTCGACGAGGCCGTGGAAAAGGCCCTGACCGAGGTCGGCCTCTGGGACGATCTCAAGGACCGCCTGGACGCCAGGGCAACCTCCCTGCAGCTCGAGCAGCAGCAAAAGCTCTGCATCGCGCGGCTCCTCCCCCTCAAGCCCGAGGTGATTCTGATGGACGAGCCATGCTCGGCCCTGGACGTCGACGGTACCCGGGCGATTGAGGAGCTCTTGTTTGAGCTGAGAAGCCGCTACACGATCGTGGTTGTCACGCACAACATGGCCCAGGCCCGCCGGGCCAGCGACGAGTGCATCTTCATGCTGCTGGGGCAGCTGATCGAACACGACCGCACCGAAGACCTGTTCCTGAATCCGAAGAACCGGACGACCGCTGAGTACATCGAGGGCCGCTACGGCTGAACGCGGCGCGGGCATCTCCGGGCGCCCTCCTGCTCGGCGCCTCGTGAGACCGGAGGCCGGGCGGGGAGCAACCGCTTATCCACGCTCATCTTCGCTGACTGAGGGCGACGGAGAATCCCCGGCCCAAAATGAGCGCAGATCAGCGAGGATTGGCGGTTGCGCCGCTCAACCGTCGGCGGTCAGGCCGGCAGCTTGCCGGCCTTCTTGAGCTCCTCGGTGTGCCGCACGTCCTTGCCCTTGCTCAGGTAGATCATCTCCTCGGCGATGTTGGTGGCGTGGTCGGCGATGCGCTCGAGCGACTTCGAAATGAACATGAGCTCGATCGCGCGGGAGATCGTCTCGGGCTTCTCCACCATGAAGCTCGTCAGCTCGCGGTAGAGCTGGCGGTTGATGGCGTCGACCTCGGCGTCGCGCTTGCAGACGGCGATCGCCTTGGCCTCGTCGTCCACGAGGAAGCAGTCGAGGGCGTCGCGCAGCATCTCCAGGGCGATGGTGGCCATGCGCGGGAGGTCGATGTACGGCTTGAGGGGCGGCTCGGCGCTGAGTCTGATGGCGCGCTTGGCGATGCTGGTGGCCTCGTCGCCCACGCGCTCGAGGTCGTGGCTGGCCTTCATGCCGACGATCACCAGCCGCAGGTCGCTGGCAATCGGCGCCCGCAGGTTCATGTAGCGGATCGCCTCGTCGTCGATCATCACCTCCAGCTGGTCGATCTGGTCATCGGCCGCGATGATCTGATCCGCCAGCGAGGGCGAGGCCTCCATGAGGGCCTTCATGGCGGCGCGCACCTGTTCGATGGCCGTCTCCCCCATGCGGATCAGCTGCGACCGGAAGGTCTCAAGTTCGGCGTCAAAGAAACGTCTCATGGAAGATGGGGCGGCGGCCGCTTCAGCCGAAGCGGCCGGAGACGTAAGCCTCGGTCTGGGGGTTGGCGGGTTTCATGAAGATCGTGCGGGTCTCGTCGTACTCGACCAGCTTGCCGAGATAGAAGAACGCCGTGCGGTCCGACAGCCGCGCGGCCTGCTGCATGTTGTGGGTGACGATGACGACCGTGTACCGGGTGCGCAAGTCGCGGATGAGCTCCTCGATCTTCGCGGTGGCGATCGGGTCGAGCGCGGAGCAGGGCTCGTCCATCAGCAGGGTCTCGGGCTCGACCGCGAGCGCCCGGGCGATGCACAGGCGCTGCTGCTGGCCGCCGGAGAGGCTCACCCCGGGCCGGCCGAGGACGTCCTTGACCTCGTCCCAAAGCGCCGCCATGCGGAGCGCCGCCTCCAACCGCTCCCGCAGGAACCCGCGGTCGCGGACGCCGTTCAGGCGCAGGCCCGCGAGCACGTTCTCCGCAATCGACATGGTCGGGAACGGATTCGACTTCTGGAAGACCATGCCGACGCGCCGGCGCACCTGGGTCGGATCGATGGCCGAGGAGTAGAGGTCGTCGCCGAAGAGCCGGAGCGTCCCGGCGATGCGGGTGCCCGGGGTGAGTTCATGCATGCGGTTGAGCGCCCGCAGGAAGGTCGACTTGCCGCACCCGCTCGGCCCGATGATCGCGGTGACTTGCTGCGCCGGGATCTGGATGGTGACATCAAAGAGCGCCTGGAGCGCTCCGTACCACAGGGAAAAGCCCTGGATGTCGAAGGCCACCTCCATGTCGCCGGCTGGCCGCGATGCGGGCGCGGACCGCGCGGTCAGCGGCGCCGCGGCCGGCGGGTCTGCCGGGAGGGATCGCGTTGCTTCGGTCATGGGTCGAAAGGGATCAGGCGAACCTGCGCTCGCGCGACAGGAAGCGGACCAGGATGTTGGTGAGCAGGATCAGCGCCATGAGGACCAGCGCCCCGGCCCAGGCCTGCCGGTGCCAGTCGTCATAGGGGGAAAGGGCATAGGCATAGATCTGCAGCGGCAGCGCCGAGACCGGCGCCGCCAGACTGCGGGCCCAGAAGTTGTTGCCCAGGGCGGTGAACAGCAGGGGGGCCGTCTCGCCCGCCACCCGCGCCAGCGCCACCAGGATTCCGGTGATGATGCCTTTGAGCGCCGTCCTGACGACGATCACGACAATGGTGCGCCAGCGGGCGATGCCCAGGGCGAGGGCCGCTTCGCGGTAGCCCTGCGGCACGAGCACGAGCACCTCCTCGGTCGTGCGCATGACCAGCGGGATCATCATCAATCCCAGCGCGACTCCGCCCGCATAGGCGGAGAAGGTCTTCAACGGCACCACCAGCAGCGCCCAGACCACCATGCCCCAGACGATCGAGGGAATGCCGTTGAGCACGTCGGCTGCGAACCGGAGCCAGTCGTTGACGCGGTCGGAGCCGTACTCCGCGAGATAGACGCCGCCCATGACGCCGAACGGCACGCCGATGACGGCCGCCATCGCCAGGAGCACGAGGGTGCCCACGATCGCGTTGGCCATGCCGCCGCCCACCTCCCCCGTCGGCTTCGGCAATTGCGTGAAGAAATGCCAGTCCAGCGAGGTCGCGCCTTCGTGCACCAGGTTGTAGAGAACCAGGAAGAGCGGCGCCATGACGGCGAGGGCGCAGGTCAACATCACCGCCGCCATGACCCGGCTCTTGAAGCGCCGCCAGACCTGCTGCCCGCGGGACGGATGGACGGAAATGGCGGCGGGCATCGGCGGAATCAGTTGACCTTGCCCGACGCGCCGCCGGTGATCGTCCGGAGCATCAGCTGGGCCAGAACGTTGACGAGTACCGTCAGGATGAGGAGGACGAGCCCGAGTTCGAACAACGCGTTCAGGTAGAGATCGCTCGTGGCCTCCGTGAACTCGTTGGCGATCACGCTCGCCAGCGTGTACCCGGGGGCGAAGAGCGACGCGCTGACCTCGGGCCGGTTGCCGATGACCATGGTCACCGCCATCGTCTCGCCGAGGGCGCGCCCCAGGCCGAGCACGGCCGCCCCGAAGATCCCGCGCCGGGCATAGCTGAGCACCGCCACGCGGATGACCTCCCAGTGGGTCGCCCCGAGCGCATACGCGGCCTCGCGCTGGAGATCCGGCACCGAGCGGAGGATCTCCCGGGAAATCGAGGTCACGATCGGCAGGATCATGATCGCAACGATGATCCCGCCCGCCAGCATGCTCACGCCGTAGATCGGCCCCTGGAACAGCGGGAGGAAGCCGAACGCGCCCTGCAGCCAGCGGAAAAAGTGATCCCGCATCCACGGGATCAGGACGAAGATCCCCCAGAGGCCGAAGATCACGCTCGGCACCGCCGCCAGCATCTCGATGATCATGATCACCGGCTGGCGGATCCGCACCGGCGCGAATTCGGTGAGATAGAGCGCCGTGGCCACGCCGAGCGGCACCGCGATCACCAGCGCGATCGCCGAGGACACCAGCGTGCCGAAAATGAACGGCCAGGCGCCGTACCGGTCGGTCACCGGATCCCACGTCGAGTTCCCGAGGAAGGCGATCCCGAAGCGACGGACCGCGGGGCCGGCGCCGTGGTAGAGCTCCCAGCCCACCAGCCCGATCAGCGCCACGATCGTCAGCGCCGCCAGCAGCGCGATCCAGCGGAACGCCAGATCGGCCAGCCGCCGCGGCGGCGCCAGCGGCGGGCCGGTGGGGATCGGAGCGGCTTCTCCAGGGGCATTCATTCGGGAAAAAAACGGAGGGCGCGCGGGCCGCGCCCTCCGGATTACGAAACCCAAGGCCGGGAGGGAAACAAACCCAAAGATCAGTACTTGATCTCCGCCACCCGCTGCAGGGCGCGCGCCTGCACATTGGCCGGCAGCGGGGCGTAGAGCAGGTCGGCCGCCATCTTCTCGCCATCCGTGTAGGCCCAGCGCAGGAACTCGACGAGCTTTTTGCCTTTGGCCGGGTCCTTCTGCTGCTGATAGACCAGCAGCCAGGTCGTGCCCGCGATCGGGTAGGCGTCCGCCCCCGGCGGGTTCACCATCGAGAACCGGAAGTCATCCGGAATGGTGGCGGTGGCCAGCGCCGCCGTCACCGAGTCGATCGACGGCGTGATGTAGTTCCCGGCCGAGTTCTTGATGTCCGCGTACGGCAGCTTGTTCTGGATGGCGTAGGCAAGCTCGACGTAGCCGATGGCGCCGGGCGACTGCTTCACCTGGCCCGCCACGCCGGGGTTGCCCTTGCCGCCCAGGCCGGCCGGCCAGTTGACCGAGGTGTTCTTGCCGACCTTCGTCTTCCACTCGTCGCTGACCGAGCTGAGATAGTCGGTGAAGATGTAGCTCGTGCCGGATCCGTCCGAGCGGTGCACCACGAGGATGTCCTGGTCGGGCAGGCTGACGCCCGGGTTCTGGCCGGCGATGGCCGGATCATTCCACTTGGTGATCTTGCCGAGGAAGATCGCCGCCACCGTCGGTCCGTCGAGCTTCAGCTTCGGGTCGCCGGGCAGGTTGTAGCTGATCACGACCGCGCCGGCGACGGTGGGAATGTGCCAGAGCGTGCGCGGCGCCTTCGCCAGGTTCTCATCGGACATCGGCCCGTCCGAGGCGCCGAAATCCACGGTCTCGGCCAGGATCTGCTTCTGGCCGCCGCCCGAGCCGATGCCCTGGTAGTTGAAGCGCACCGAGGGATCCACCTTGGCGTAGGCGTCGAACCATTTTGTGTAGATGGGCTGGGGAAAGGTCGCCCCGGCGCCGTTGATGAGCATCTGGGCGGAGGCCACGACCGTCAGCGACGCGGCGCCCAGGAGAGTCAGGAGTAGTCTTTTCATGAGGGTGGAGGTGGAAGTGCGGAATCAGAACGCGACCTGGGCCCACATGCCGATCTCGCTGGATTTCGCCAGCGCGCTGGCCGAGGCCGGGTTGTCGATGTGGTCGTACTTGTAGACGAGGGCGAGATTGACCCCCTTGATGGCCACGTACTCGAAGCCGAGGTTGAAATAGTCCTCCTGCATCGCCGGGTGGAGCTTCTTGCTCGGCTTGTCGCTGTCCCACCGCCCGAACACCCAGTACGGGCCGTCGCCGAGCTTGACCTTGGCGAACAGGGAATAGCCGTCCGCACTGTCGCTCGAGGCGCTGCTGGTGAAGCCCCAGTCGCTCTCGCTGAAATACTCGCCCCCCACCGAGAACTCCTTGGTCGCATAGTTGACCAGGGCGTCAAAACGGCTGGCCGTGCGGGTGGCGGGCGCGCCCTCGAGATCCTTGCCCAGCCGGCCGGTGTAGCCGCCCACCGCCAGGGTCAGGCCGGCGACCGGCGCCACCGACAGGCGCCCCTCCAGATCCATGCCCTTGCTGCGGGTGGGGTTCTTGTAGCCGCCGCCGTTCACCGCCGCGACGTTGTAGCTCACCATGCCGTTGCTGCCGAGGATGTGCACGCCCCAGTCGGCCGAATTGCCGAACTTGAGGCGGTCGATCAGCGTGTTCTCGACGTAGCGATAGGTGTAGAGATCCTCGTCGAAGGGGATCCACGGCTCGTTGGCCGAGCCCAGCTGCACGATGAACTCCGGCCGGAACTTGGCCTGGACGAAGGCCGTCTTGATGAAGGTGCTGGTGGCGCCCGTGGCGCTCGAATAGGCGGAGTCCGTGTTGATGTTCGCGGACCAGACGTTGTCGAAGACGTGGGTCACCCCGAAATAGAAGCGTTTGACGTCAAGGCCCGTCCCGCTGGAGGCGAGCTTGGTCCCAGCCGAGTTCTCGGCATCGAGGTTGCTCACATCGATGTACAGCTTCGCGCTCACCGTCGTGCTGACCGGGCTCTTGGCGGCCGCCGCGACCGCCTTGGCCGCCGCCTCCTGCTTGGCCTCGGCGGCGAGTTCCTTCGCGTCGTCCGGCGAGAGGATGCCTTTCCGGATAAGCAGATCGATCAGCGCTTGGCTGTCCTGGGAGAAGACGGGGGCCATGCCCCCGATTAACAGGCCGGCGCAGGCCAGCCATTTGAGTGGTGATTTGACCATTGGAGCTTGGGATTCGAGGTGGTTGGGAACGATGCGCCACCCGGCGCACCGGGCGCCTCCAAGCTCTCAGGCCACCGTTACGATCAGGTGGCAATCACGTTACGACGCGGTGATTATCCCGCGGCGCCCGGCGGTTTATCACGGTCGCGGACAGCGATTTGCCCGGCTCGCGCCCGCCGCGCCGCCCCGCGCCCGGCGGGTCCGCCCTTCCCCGGCCGGGCCGCGCGCCGGCGATCACCGTCCCCGGAGCGGAAGGGAGGGCTGGCGGTTTCCGGAGCCCGCGCTCAATGGGGCCGCCATCCCGGTCCCGGATCCGGGGGCCATGGTCCGACCGGTTCCT
>Ga0335071_10006318_pt1 | contig 12229 bp, 12 predicted proteins | sample Lox_Sample_15_FD_206724 | JGI IMG/M metagenome (GOLD analysis project Ga0335071, IMG submission 206724) | Soil microbial communities from Loxahatchee National Wildlife Refuge, Florida, United States - Lox_Sample_1.5 | ecosystem: Environmental > Terrestrial > Soil > Wetlands | place: USA...
CGTCGCCGACGCTGACGAACGCGGCGAGCCGGTCGTGTCGAACGGGCTCAGCCTCTGCTCGATCCACCACCGAGCCTTCGACGAGAACCTCGTCGGGATCTCGCCGGACTACACCGTGCACGTGTCGCCTCGACTGCTGGACGACGAGGACGGGCCGATGCTCGAGCTGCTGAAGGGCTTCCACGAAACGACGATCGTGCTGCCGAGCAGGCGGACGTGGCGGCCCGACCGCGAGCGGCTCGGCGAGCGGTTCGACCGTTTCCGCGCGGCTAGCTGACGCGGTACGCCATGAGGATCGCGTCGACGTCCTCGCCGGCCCGGCGGTAGTGCGCCTTGCGGTAGCCCTCGCGCTCGAAGCCGAACGTCTCGTACAGCGTGATCGCCGGCTCGTTCCACGGGAAGACGTGGAGCTCGAGCTTGCGGATCCCGGCGGCGCGCGCCCAGTCGACCGCGGCCTCGAGGAGCGCGCGACCGACGCCCTGGCGGCGCGCGTCCTTCGCGACCATCAGGCCGAGGTCGGCGACGTGCGAGCTCGCGGGATGCGTGTCCCGCGCGACGGAGAGGCGCCCGATCATCGCGCCGTCGCCGGCGCGCTCCGCGACGAACACCGCTGCGTGCGGGTACCGGCGCAGCGCCTTGAGGTACCGGCGCTCGTCGCCGACGCTCCGCCACTCGCCGTCGGCCGAGATGAGCCAGGCCTCGGGCTCGCCGCTCACCGCCTCCGCGAGCCGCGTCAGCCCCTCCGCGTCGCCCGGGTCCGCGGCTCGCACGACGAACCCATCGCTCACTCGACCACCACGCCCGCGCCGCCGCGGCGTGGGTCGCCCGCGGCGGCGAGCGTCCCGTCGGCGCGCACCTCGACCGCGCTCACGCCGCCGAAGAAGAGGTTGTGCCGCCGGAAGCGCACGACCTCGCGGCCGGTCGCCTCGATCGTGTCCGCCGCGGCCGCGTCCTCGCAGTAGACGACACCGCCCTCCGCGTGAACACGCGGCGCGTCGACCGCGTCCTCGACGCCCATCCCTCTCCCGACGACGTTCGCGACGACCTGGAGGATCGCGCCGCGGAGCCGCGCCGAGCCGGCCGAGCCGACGACGAGCCGCGTCCGCCCGTCGCGCAGCACGACCGACGGCGCCATCATCGACGTGAGCCGCTCGCCGGGCTGCGCGTCGCCCGCGAGGTCGGCCTCGCCGAGCATGTTGTTGAGGTGGATGCCGGTGCCGGGGACGACGACGCCGCTCCCGGAGCCGAGCGACGCCGAGAGCGACGCCGCCGCGCCGTCCGCGTCGACGACGGAGATGTGCGTCGTCCCGGAGAGGAGGCCGCCGCCGCGCGCCGCCTCCTGCGCCTCCATCGCCTCGACGACGGCGACCGGGCCCGGGTCGCGGTCGCCGAGCGCGTCGAGGCCGAGCGCGATGAGGGCGCCGCCGCTCGACGGCGGCGGGTTCGTGCGGAGCTCGTGGCCGCGGTACGCCGACGCGTGCGGCTCGCGCTCGACGACGCGGTAGCCGTCGAGGTCCTCGAGCCTCAGCCCGCCGCCGCCCGCCCGGACGTGGTCGACGATCCGGCGCGCGAGGTCGCCGCGGTAGAGGACGTCCGCGCCCTCCGCCGCGATCCGCTCGAGCGTCGAGGCGAAGTCCGGGAGGACGACGCGCTCGCCGGCGCGGAGCGGCCCGCCGTCGCCGCCGCGGTACATCGCGTCGCCCTCCGGCGAGTGGCGGAGCAGCCCGTCGAGGATCCGGTGGAGGTAGCCCTGCGGCGGGCTCAGCTCGAAGCCGTCGCGCGCGAGCCGGGCCGCCGGCGCGACGAGGTCGGCCCACGGCAGCGACCCGAAGCTCCGGTGCGCCGTCTCGAGACCGAGCGCGACCCCGGGGACGGCGACCGCCGCCGGGCCGGTCTGGAAGACCTGCTGGGTGTCCCCGTCGAAGTCGATCTCGAGCCGGAGCAGGTCGCCGCCGCCCGACGATTCACAGGGAACCGTAACGAAAAAGTCAAAAAGCCTTGATCTCCCGTCCGTATCGTGGACGAGCATGAAGCCGCCCCCGCCGGGGCCGGTCAGCGGGCTCTCGCAGACCCAGGACACGCAGGCCGCCGCGACGCACGCGTCGACGGCGTTTCCGCCTGCCTCGAGCACGCGGGCCCCGGCCTCCGCCGTGAGCGGGTGCCCCGCTGCGACCGCGCCGCGCATTTGCGGGAGGTTAATGCGCGCGCAACACCAACCGCTCAGGACGCACGACGTCTCAGCCGATACGAGGACAGTGGGTACGTCTGTGCAGGAGATCATCGATCGCGCCGGTAGGCGGGGTCTCGCGGCCGCCGGCGGTCTGCTCGTCGTGCTCGCTGTCCTCGTGGCGACGCCCCAGCTGCTCGGCTCGCGGGTCGACGCGGCGGTCGGGTCGCTCGGCAGCGCGAGCCCGACGTGGCTCTGGCTCGCGGGCGCGGGCTTCCTCGTCTCGGTTCTCGGCGCCGCCGGCTCCTGGCTCTCGGCGATCCGGCTCTGCGGCGGGCGGCTCTCGCTCATGGACGCGTGCGCGCGCTACGGCGTCGGCTCGCTCGTGAACACGCTCGTCCCGGCGCGGGCCGGCGACGCCGTGCGGATCGCGCTCTTCTCGCGCGTGCTGCCGAACCGCGAGCGGCTCTGGACGACCGGCGGCGCGTTCGCGGCGCTCGGCGCCGCGCGGGCGGTCGTGCTCGCCGGGCTCGTGATCGCGGGCTCGGCCTCCGGCGCGCTCCCGCTCTGGCCCGTCCTCGCGCTCGTCGGGATTGCGCTCGTCGCCGTCGCGCTCGCGGTGCGCGGCCGCCGGCGCGGCCCGGCCGGCCGGCTCTCGCACCTCCTCGACGCGTTCCGCGCGCTCGGCCGCGAGCCGCGCGCCGCGCTCCGCCTCGTCGCCTGGATCGCGCTTTCAACCGCCGGGCGCCTCGCCGCCGCAACCGCGGTCGGTGCGGCGCTCGGCATCGGCCATCCGCTCGCGGCCGCACTCGTCATCGTCCCGGCCGTCGACGTCGCCGGGTCGCTGCCGCTGACGCCCGCGAACGTCGGCGTGACGAGCGGCGCCGTCGCGATGGCATTCCAGGCGCACGGCGTCTCGTTCACGCGGGGTCTCGCCGCCGGCATCGCGTTCCACGCCGTCGAGACCGCCGTCGGGATCCTCTTCGGGCTCGCGAGCGCGCTCTGGCTCGCGCCGTTCGCCTCGCCCGGCGTCCGCCGCGTCGCCCTCGTCGGCGCCGCCGCGAGCGCCTGCCTCGCCGTCGCCGGCGCCTTCAGCGCGACGGTGCTGGTGCCGCTCGTCTAGCGGCGCGGAGTTACTCTCCAGTCGTGGCCCACCGGCACCCGCTTGCGCGCGAGGCGCTGCTCTGCGCGGCCGCGGCGGCGTCGATCGCGGCGGTTCTCGCGTGGCTCGGCCCGCCCGGAACCGACCTCGCGGCGCACGCGTACCAGCGGACGCTCTTCCTCGAGCACGGCTTCGTCCTCTGGAACAACTTCTGGTACGCAGGCCGCTACAGCTTCGTCACCTACAGCCTCGTCTACTACCCGCTCGCCGCGCTCTTCGGGATCCGGCTGCTCGCCGTCGCGACGATCGCGCTCGCCGCGCTCGCGTTCGCGGTCGTCGTGTGGCGCGAGTGGGGACCGACGACACGCTGGTCGAGCCGGAGCTTCGCCATCGTCTGGGCCGGGATCGTCCTCTCGGCGGCGTTCCCGTTCGCGCTCGGGATCGCGTTCGCGCTCCTCGCGATCTGGGTGCTGCAGGCCGGCAGGCGCTGGCGCTTCGCCGCGCTCGCGGTGCTGACGCTCGCGGCGAGCCCGCTCGCGTTCCTGCTCCTCGTCGTCGTCCTCGCGGCGATCGTCCTCGCGCGCCGCGCGCCGGTGCGGGAGAACTGGCTGCCGATCGTCGCCGTCGCGCTCGTGAGCGCGGCGGAGCTCGTCCTGTGGCGCCTCTTCCCCGCCGGCGGCCGCTACCCGTTCTCGCTCGCGGAGGCCGCGGCGGGCGCCGTCTTCTGCGGGCTCGGCCTCGCGTGCACGTGGCGGCTCGAGAGCGCGCGCGTCCTGCGCTGGGTCTTCGCGATCTACCTCGCCGTCGGCACGGCCGCGTACCTCGTGCCGTCGGCGGTCGGGGAGAACATCGCGCGCCTTCGCTACCTCGCGATCCCGCTCGCGATCCTCGTCATGTCGCTGCGCCACTGGAAGCCGCTCGTGCCGGTGCTCGCCGTGCTCGCGCTCGCCGTGTCGTGGAACCTCACGCCGCTCGCGTCGAGCTACGTCAACGGGCAGGCCGACGTGACGGCCACCGCGAAGGCGTGGACCGCCGCGATCCACTTCCTCCACTACCGGCTCGGCGAGAACTACCGCGTCGAGGCGGTCGACACGCGCGGCCACTGGCCCGCCGTCTACCTCGCCGACGCCGGGATCCCGCTCGCGCGCGGCTGGTTCCGCCAGGACGACTTCCCGCAGAACCAGGTGCTCTACTCGAAGCTCGGCCCGGCGCAGTACCTCGCGTGGCTGCGCGGGCTCGGCGTCCGCTTCGTGATCCTGTCCGACGCGCCGCCGGACTACAGCTCGCGCGCCGAGGCCGCGCTCGTCGGGAGCGGCCGGGCCGGGCTCGTGCCCGTGCTCGCGACGCAGACCCTGACGATCTACGAGGTGCCGGGCGCGCAGCCGATCCTCACCGGGCCGGGCCACCCGCGCATCGAGTCGCTGACGGAGGCGCGGATGCGTCTCTCCGTGACGCAGGCCGGGCGCTACCGCGTCGCCGTGCGCTGGAGCCCGTACTGGCACGCATCGTCCGGGTGCCTCACGAAGGGGACGGACGGGATGCTGCGGCTCGTGACGTTCGGCGCGGCGAACGTGCGGCTCGTCTTCGGCGTGAACGCGGAGCGCGCGCTCGACGAGCTGACCGGGATCCAGCCGCGCTGCGCGGCACCGTGATCCGGTCCCTCGCGATCCTTTCGGCCGGCCTCGCAGTCGCCGCCGGTCCGGCGACGGCAGCGCAGGATCCCAATCTCGTCAAGGCGCAGGCCGTGGTCGCCGGCAGGTGCGCGAAGGGGACGAGCCCTCACGATTCGACGATGTGGATGTCGGGCTGGACGTTCAACGCGCTGCTCGGCGACTGCGGAGGCGGCGACGGGCACGACCAGCATGTCTGGTTCTTCGTCGGCGGCAGTCTCGTCGGCACGGACGCGCCGAGGTCGTCCGCGGAGATCATCGGCCTCTGGCGGAACGACAGGACGATGGCGTTCCTCTACGTCCTCTACCGTCCCCGCGACGCACTGTGCTGCGCAACGGGTGGCGGCGCGGTGGTCCGGTTTCGGTTGGACGGGAGACGCGTCGTTGCCCTCGACCCGCTGCCCCCGCGCGCGGCGAGCAGTGCCCGCCCGGGCAGATATCCCTAGGCGCGCCGCACGAGCTCGTCCAGCGACTTGCGGTTCGCGCGCGCCGACCACTCCTCGGCGGTGCGCCGCTCCGGGCTCCGCGGGCCGCTCGCCGGGTAGCCGAACGAGAGGATCGCCTTCACCTCGCCGCCGCAGATCGCCGCGGCGGCCTCCGCGTCGCGGATGCCGTTCGGGCACGAGACGACGCCCGCGTTCCACGCGGCGAGCATCATCTGCTGCGCGCAGCGGCCGACGTCGAAACCGCCCGCCTCGCCGACGATCGCGACGACGAGCGCCCCGGTCGCGACGTTCTCGGGCCGGTACACCGCGTCGGCGAGCTCGGCCCGCGCCGCCTCGACGACGACGAACTCCCAGCGCTGCGTGTTCCGCGAGCTGCCGGAGAGCCGGCCCGCGTCGAGGATCAGCCGCTCGACCTCGGCCGGGATCGGCGTCGCCGCGTAGCGGCGCTCGTCCCGCTTGCTCGCGATGGCGAGGAACGCGTCCACGCCGGGATCCTGCCGGACCGCGGGCTAGTTGCGGAGGAAGGAGGGGACGTCGATGTCCCCGGAGCTGTCGGCGCGGAGCGGCGTCGGCGTGTACGAGCGCTGGTGGCGGCCGCCCTTGCCGATCCCGGTCGCGACGACGGTCACCCAGACCTGGCCCGTGAGCCGGTCGTCGACGGTCGCGCCGAAGATGATGTTCGTGTCGTCCGTCGCCGCGGCGCGGATCGCCTCGGCGGCCTCGTTCACCTCGATCAGCGTCATGTCGTCGCCGCCGGCGATCGAGAGGAGGATCCCGCTCGCGCCGGTGATCTCCTCGTCGATGAGCGGCGAGCGGAGCGCGCGGTCGGCCGCCTCCTTCGCGCGGTTCTCGCCGCCCGAGGAGAAGCCGATGCCCATCAGCGCCGTGTCCGAGTCGGACATGATCGTGCGGACGTCGGCGAAGTCGAGGTTGATCAGCCCCGGCATCGTGATCAGGTCGCAGATGCCCTGGACGCCCTGGCGGAGCACGTCGTCGGCGACCTTGAACGCGTCGAGCATCGACGTCGAGCGGTCGAGCACCTCGAGCAGCCGGTCGTTCGGGATCACGATCGTCGTGTCGCACGCGGCGCGCAGCGCGACGACGCCCTGCTCCGCCTGCGTCTTCCGCTTCGTGCCTTCGAACTTGAACGGCGTCGTGACGATGCCGACCGTCAGCGCGCCGAGGTCGCGCGCGATCTTCGCGACGACGGGCGCGGCGCCGGAGCCGGTGCCGCCGCCCTCGCCCGCGGCGACGAAGACCATGTCCGAGCCGCGGAGCGCGTGCTTCAGCTGGTCGTAGCCTTCCTCCGCGGCGGCGCGGCCGACCTCGGGGTCGGCGCCCGAGCCGAGGCCCTGCGTCAGCTCGCGGCCGATGTGGATCTTCACCGGCGCGTCGCTCATGTGGAGCGCCTGGATGTCGGTGTTGACGGCGATGAACTCGACCTGGCTGATGCCCGCGTCGATCATCCGGTTCACGGCGTTGATGCCGGCGCCGCCGACGCCGACGACCTTGATCACGGCGATGTACGCGCCGCTGTCCGCGCGCGGCGCGCGGTGCAGCCGGGCGGCGGGCTCGGGCAGCGACTCGACGTAGCGGGGGGCCGGCGCGGGCGCCGGCTCGCGCCACGCGGGCTCGGGCGCGCGCGGCGGCGCGGGCGGCGGGGCCGGCTGGGAGACGGGAGGCGGCGTCGGAGCGGCCGACGGCGGAGGCGGCGGCGCGGAGACGGGCGGAGGCGGCGGTGCGGGAGCGGGGACCGGCGGCGGCGCCGCGGCAACGGACTCCTCCCAGCTCGGGACGTGCTCGACCGTCCGCTCCTCGGGCTCGTCCGGCTCGCCCGGCGGCGCGGGCGGCGCGGCTCCCTCGGGCGGCTCGCCCTCGCCGCCCTCTGCCTGGCGCTGCGCGGCCTCGGTCGCCCGGAAGAGCTCCGCGAGCGGGCCCTCACGCATGCTGGCGCGCCGACGCGCCATCGAGCACCTCCTTGGCGAGATCGCGGTACATGCCCGCGGCCTCGCCGGACGGGTCGTACTTCAAGACCGACTGCCCCTTCACCGGGGCCTCGGCGTAGCGAACGGTCTTGCGGATCTTCGTGTTCAGCACGAGGTCGCCGAAGTTCTCCCGCAGGATCTCGACCGCCTCGCGCGAGTGGAGGAGCCGCTTGTCGAACATCGTCGGCAGGATGCCCTGGATCTCGACGATCGGGTTCAGGTTCTCGCGGATCATCGAGAGCGTGTTCTCCAGCTGGACGAGCCCGCGCAATGACAGATATTCGCACTGGACGGGAACGATGACACCGGTCGCGGCGACGAGCGCGTTGATCGTGAGGAGCCCGAGCGACGGCGGCGTGTCGATCATGACGAAGTCGTATTCCTCGCGGACGGGCAGCAGCGCCTTCTCGAGCGCGCGCTCGCGTCCGATCATCGAGGAGAGGGCGAGCTCGGCGCCCGCGAGGTCGATCGAGGAGACGGCGACGTCGATCTCGTGCGTCCGGACGATCTCCGTGATCGGGAGCTTGTGGACGAGGACGTCGAACATCGAGCGGTCGATCTCGTCCGGGTTCCACCCCTGGGACATCGTGAGGTTGCCCTGCGGGTCGAGGTCGATCGCGAGGACGCGGTTGCCGAGCTCGGCGAGCGCGACGCCGAGATTCAGCGTCGTCGTCGTCTTGGCGACGCCGCCCTTCTGATTCGCGAAGGCGATGACCCTGGCCAGAGTGGGACCTCTATTCGTCCTCGCCCGTGGCGAAGGGCGCGGAAGCAAACGCGTGAGCGCCATGACCGCTCACCTTTCGAATCAACGTAGCAGAGTCCTTCTCGACTACTGTCGGGGCCATGGACCGGAGATGGCGGGCGCTGATCATCGTCTGTGTCGCCATTTTCATGCTCCTGCTGGACATCACGGTCGTGAACGTCGCGCTGCCGGACATCCAGCGGCAGCTCCACGCCTCCTTCACCGACCTCCAGTGGGTCGTGGACGCCTACGCCCTGATGCTCGCGACCGTCACCCTCATCGCCGGGTCGCTCGCCGACCTCCTCGGGCGGAAGCGGGTCTTCATCACCGGAGTCGTCATCTTCACCACGGCATCGGCGATCTGCGGCGCCGCCTCGTCCCCCCTGATGCTGAACCTGTCCCGCGGCCTCCAGGGGATCGGCGGCGGGATCATGTTCGCCGTCTCCCTCGCGATCCTCTCGCAGGAGTTCCACGGGAAGGAGCGCGGGACGGCGTTCGGGATCTGGGGCGCGACGATCGGGCTCGCGGTCGCGATCGGCCCGCTCGTCGGCGGCGCGCTGACGACGTGGGCCGGCTGGGAGTGGATCTTCTACGTCAACGTCCCGATCGGGATCGCGCTGGTCGCCGGCTCGATCCGCGAGCTGCACGAGTCGCGCGACCCGGAGCACCGCGGCTACGACATCCCGGGGTTCGTCACGCTGTCGCTCGGGCTGCTCGCATTCGTGCTCGCGCTGCTGCGCGGGAACGACTGGCACTGGTCGAGCGGACGCATCGTCGGGCTGTTCGCGGCGGCGGCGGTGCTGCTCGCCGCGTTCGTCCTCGTCGAGTGGCGGCAGCGCAACCCGATGGTCGACCTCTCGCTCTTCCGCGTGCCGACCTTCGCCGGCGCGCAGATCGTCGCGTTCGCGATCTCGGCGGGGATGTTCGCGCAGCTCCTCTACCTCACGCTCTATCTCCAGAACGTCCTCGGCTACTCGCCGATCCAGGCCGGCGCGCGCTTCCTGCCGCTCTCGCTCCTCGCCTTCGTCATCTCGCCGGTCGCGGGACGCCTGTCGGTGCGGATCCCGGTGCGCATCCTCCTCGGCGGCGGGCTCGCGATCGTCGGGCTCGCGCTCGTGCTGATGCACGGCGTCACGCCGAGCTCGAGCTGGACGACGCTCCTCGCCGGACTCGTCGTCGGCGGGATCGGGATCGGGTTCGTCAACCCGCCGCTCGCGTCGACGGCGGTCGGCGTCGTGCCGCCGCCTCGTGCCGGGATGGCGTCCGGGATCAACTCGACGTTCCGGCAGATCGGAATCGCGACGGGGACCGCTGCGCTCGGCGCGATCCTCGAGAGCCGGGTGCGGAGCGAGCTCGCCGGGTCAGCCGCCGCGCCGTTCCTGAAGGCGGCGGCCGCGGGGCGGGTCCTGGTCGCGCCGCCGGCGCTGCAAGAGCAGGTGCGCGCGGCCTACATCTCCGGGCTGAACGAGGTGCTGCTCGTCGGCGCGATCGTGTGCTTCGTCGGCGCGGGGCTCGCGTTCGTGCTCGTGCGCCGGCGCGACTTCGTGCCGTTCAGACCTGCTGTGGAAGCGCCTGCCGCCGAGCAGGCGGCCTGAGCTTCAGCGCGAGGTGCCACGCGGCGACGAGCAGGATCACCGCGGCGCCGGTGACGATCACGAGCGCCTGAGCCGCGACGGAGAACGCGATCGCCTGCGTCGTGTGCACGCCGCTCGCGATGAGGATCGCGGCGCCGGCTCCGGCCTGCGTCGCCGCGCCCGCGGGCGCGATCGGCAGCGCCGCCGACGCGGCGGACGCGCAGAGGAACGCGAGCGCGAGCGGGAACGACCGGCTCATCGACAGCGCGTTCAGGAGCAGGAACACGGCCGTCCCGCGAAGCGCCCACGAGACCGAGACGAGCAGCCAGGCCATCCACGCCTCGCGGGTGCAGTGGGTGTGGCCGGCGAGCCAGCGGCCGACGCGGAACCTCGAGACGCGCTTCCAGCCGGACGCGCGCGGGAGCAGGGCGATCACGACCGCGGCGAGGACGCCGGCGACGGCGACGACGCCGAAGCCGACGCGTACCGTCCACGAGTCCGCGTTCGCCGCCGCGATCGACGCGAGCGGCGTCAGCGCGGCGTTGTCGAGCAGGCCGAGGACGATGAGGCTCAGGCCGAGCGCGCCGAGGCCGGTGCGCGTCCCCGGATAGCGGCGCACGACCGCGATCCGGATCGCGTCGTCGACGCGCCCCGGGAGCGCGACGCCGCCGACGCAGGCCGCGCCGCCGGCCGCCGCGAGCGCGCCGGCCGCGGGGCGCTCGTGGTGGGCGAAGAGGCGCTGCCAGCCGAGGGCCTTGAACCCGTACGCCGCGAGGTAGAGCAGGGCGGACGCGGCGACGAGTACCGGATCGGCGTGGTGGAGCGGCCAGCCGCCGCTCATGAACTTCCGCGTGCTGAGGATCGCGACGGCGAGCAGCACGACGCCGAAGCCGCCGTTCAGGAACAGCTGGACGCGTTTGTCCGAGACGAGCCTGCGCACCCGCACCGGTAGGGCATCGGCCGCCGGCGCACCGTCGCTTTAGTGCCTCGGACGGGGAGTCAGGCCACGACGGAACGCGACTCGAGCGCGTCGGCGCAGCGCGCGACGGCCGCCTGCGCCTCCGGATCGCGCTCGCGGCGGGCCCACGTCTCGGCCTCGCGGACGAGCGCGCGCAGCTCGGCGAGCAACTCGTCGGGGGCCGCGGCGCTCGCCTCGAGCGCCTCGATCCGCTCCAGCCGCTCGAGCACTGCACGGGCCTCGTCCATGTCCCGACCGTAGCCGTGGACATGTCACGAAGGGGTGTCAGCTCGCTCGCAGCTCGGCGACGCGCGCGGGCGGCGGCCGGAGCGCGAGGAGCGCCGCGTCGAGCTCGCGGAGGAGCCGGCGGCGGTCGCCGTGGAGGAGCAGCTCGACGAGGAGGCGTCGCATCAGCTCGGTCGTCGGCTCCTCGAAGCGGCCGGCGAGGTCGGCGCGCTCCTCCGGCGTGTCGCCGAGCAGCGCGGCGGCGCGCATGCCGGCGGCCCAGGCGCCCTGGCCGTCGCCGAGCGCGCTCTCGAGCGCGTGCCGGAGCTGCTCCGCGCGGAACGGGTCGCCCTGGAAGAGCGCAAGCTCCCAGCGGTCGAGCGCGTCGCCGAGCAGCGGGTCGTCGTCGGCGACCGCGAGGCGCGGGCGCAGCTCGGCGGCGACGGTCGCGCGGAACGGGTCGAGCCGCGTCGGCTCGCCGGGTGGGGCGGTCGCCGCGATCGGGAGCACCGGCCGGATCCCGTACGGCCGCCAGTCGAGCCGCTCGAAGAGGACGGGGCCCGCGGCGACCGGCGCAGCGGTGGCAAGCCGGAGCGAGGTGACGGCATCGGCGAGCTCGCCGGGCGCGTCGGGCGCCTCGTCGGCGCCCGGCTCGAGCGTCCGTTCGAGCTCGAGCACGCAGAGCCGGTCGGTCTCGCGGCCGAACGCGCGCGGCAGGAGGCCGGCGGCCTCGGGCCACATCGCGCTGAGCTCACCCGCGGCGGCGGCGCGGACGCGGATCCCGTCGCCGAGCTCGATCGTCGTCCCGCACGAGATCCCGACGAGCGGCGCGACGGCTCCGTACGCATGCCCCTCGCCGAAGAGCGACGCCTCGAGCTCGGCGTACGCGCGGTCGAACGCGCTGTCGTCCCAGTCGAAGCCGCCGCAGCCCTCGGCCGTGCGGACGAGGAGCGGCACGAGCACGCTGCGGAAGAGCGCGCGCGCCTCGTCGCCGACATGGCCCTCGTGCGCGCGCGCGAAGATCCGTGCGGCCGGCTCGCGCTGGAGGTCGGCGACCGCGGCGCGAACGTCGTCGCGCTGGAAGAGCCGGTCGGCGCGCGCCTCGACGAAGCCGCGCACGAGCGGCCGGTACTCGTAGAGCGTCGGCCGTCCGTACGACCCGTGCTCCTCGAACGCGAACGGGAGGTCGGCGCCCTTGGCCAGGTCCTGGTCGTAGAGCGCGAACGCGCCGAGGCAGAACCGGCGCAGCGTGTCGTAGAGCAGGGGCGATCGCATCGCAACGGACCCACTACGACGTCGCGCGCGCGGCTCCTCCGCGTCACGCGGGCTCCGACCCGCCGCGCTGGCAGCCGGGGCACCA
>Ga0335071_10006319_pt1 | contig 12229 bp, 13 predicted proteins | sample Lox_Sample_15_FD_206724 | JGI IMG/M metagenome (GOLD analysis project Ga0335071, IMG submission 206724) | Soil microbial communities from Loxahatchee National Wildlife Refuge, Florida, United States - Lox_Sample_1.5 | ecosystem: Environmental > Terrestrial > Soil > Wetlands | place: USA...
ATCTGGCAGGTGGAGCGAAGATGATGCGCGTTCCCGCCAGGCGGTCGTGCAGGAACTGGCGGTCGCGGTCGAACAGGGCCCAGAGGATGCCGATGCCGAACAGGATCAGGCTCGGCCAGGCGAGCGCGTAGCGCAACGCCAATTGCGGCAGGCGCGGCGGTTCGCCCGCCGGGGTTGCGATCCGGATCTTCCACGTGCGTTGCGCGAGCGTCTGGCCGCGGTGCCACTGCCACATGAAGTAGGCGGCGAGGCAAAGGAACACGTACGCGCGCAGCAGCGAGTGGGGGAGCAGGGCGTGGGTGGCCGCCGTCAGCAACATCAGCGGCACCAGCATTGCCGCAAACACGCCAAGCAGCAGGATCGACTCGTAGAACATGCTGGCCAGTCGCCTGCGAATGCCCGGCAGCGGCCGGGACGCGTCTGCGGGGGAAGCCACCACTAGCGTGCGGGCGGCGGCACGGCCGGAAGGGTCGTCGGCCTGGCCGCGGGGCCGCCGACAGCCGGCTTTGCGGCGCTGGCGCCCAGCCTGGCCTTTTCTTCAGGGGGCAGCGCCTCGTACTCGGTCCACATCTGCTTCAAGGCGTCGCGCTGCGCGGGTGTGGCCTTGCGGACATTCGCATAGCCCTCGCGGGCCTTCTGGCGCTCGGCGGGAGTCAGCTTCGCCCAAGCGGTCATGCGCCGCTGAATCCGCCCCTGTTCCTCCTTGTTCATCTTCGGGTAGCGTTCGGCGATCTTCAGCCACTTCTGGCGTCGAATGGATTCCATCTGGTTCCAGTCCGGGCCGAGCGGAGCGAGTATCTGCTGTGTATCGGTGGGCAGTTCGGCCCAGTCGGGGGCGAGCGCCAGCACAGGGCCGGCGGCCAGCGCCGGACCCACAGCCGCCGCGACGATCACTGCGGCGAAGAGTCGTCGTCCTGCTCGGAAACGTGACGCAGCCATTCCAGGAATCCGGGGTCGGTGTAGGCGGACGGCGAAACCTCGTCGCTGAGCAGCGCGCTGTCGATGTCCGCAAGTTCGGTGGTTTCCGTCTGTACCTGCCAGATGTGCACGCCGGCGGCGCCGACAGCCAGCGCCAGGAAGGCCAGGATGCCCCGATAGTGACGATGCAGGGATTCCGACACCGTGTGGCCAACGCCTGCCAGGCTCAGAACGGCGACCGGGGCCGCCTGGTGCCGGAGGGCGTCGCAGCGCGCCTCGTACAGGCGACGCGTCACCGACTGGTCGAGTCCCGCCGCGCCCTTATCCAGCGCTGCCCGCACGCGGCGGGCGAATTCAACTTCGTCGCGGTACGTTTTCATAGCTCAATGCCTCTCGCCTTCAGGGCGACGGCCAACGTGTGGGTTGCACGGGAGCAGTGCGTCTTGACGCTGCCCTCGGAACACTTCATTGCCGCTGCCGTCTCGGCAATATCCATTTCTTCCCAGTAACGCAGGAGAAAGGCCTCGCGTTGACGCGGCGGCAGCTTTTTTATCTCCTCCTCGATGGCACCGACGACTTGCGACTGTTCGAGCGAACCGTGCGGGTCGCCCATGCCTGAGTCATCCGCCGCGGCCAATGTCTCCAGCGGGTCGGAGTCCTCGTCATCCGGAGACGAGAACGACGACAACAGGGTTGTCCACGTCGAGCGGACCTTCTGGCGACGGTAGAAGTCGCGGATCGTGTTTTGGAGGATGCGCTGGAACAGTAGCGGTAGTTCTTCCGCCGGCCGGCCGCCGTACTTCTCCGACAGCTTGAGCATGGCGTCCTGCACGATGTCCAGCGCCGTGTCCTCGTCGCGGACGGCGAACAGCGCCTGCTTGAAAGCACGCCGCTCGACGCCAGCAAGGAAGTCCGACAGTTCGCTGCGGGAGGCCAGGGAGAGAAGTCCTTACGTGAGGTCCGGGATTGCGGCCGGAACGGGCGCCATCCCATCTGCAACCTTGACCAACTGCGCCCGAGTCAGTAAGGTAACGCGTTTTCGGGTCGAATTACTCAGTTTCGGAACAAATGATGCAGTTGACTGGCGCAGAGATTGTAATCAGGTGTCTTCAGGAAGAAAAGGTGGAACACGTCTTCGGCTATCCGGGCGGGTCGGTCCTTTTCATTTATGACGAATTGTTCAAGCAGGACCAGATCAAGCATGTTCTGGTTCGCCATGAACAGGGTGCGGTTCACGCGGCTGACGCCTATTCCCGGTCGTCGAACAAGATCGGCGTCTGCATGGTTACGTCCGGCCCCGGCGTCACCAACGCAGTCACCGGCATTGCCACGGCGCACATGGACTCCAGTCCGATGGTGGTCATCACCGGACAGGTGCCGACCGCATACATCGGCCAGGATGCCTTTCAGGAAGCCGATACCGTGGGCATCACGCGCCCCTGCGTAAAGCACAACTTCCTGGTCAAGGACGTCAAGGAACTCGCGGCCACCCTCAAGAAGGCCTTCTATCTCGCCAGGACCGGCCGCCCCGGCCCGGTTCTGGTGGATATTCCCAAGGACGTGACTGCGCAAAAGTGTGCGTTCGAGTATCCCAAGACCATGGTGATGCGCTCGTACAATCCGGTCGTCAAGGGACACGCGGGCCAGATCAAGAAGGCGCTGCAGATCCTGCTCGAAGCCAGGCGCCCGATCGTCTACACCGGCGGCGGCGTGATCCTCTCGGATGCCGCCGAAAGACTGACCAGGCTCACCCGGCAGCTCGGCTTCCCGATTACCCAGACGCTGATGGGGCTGGGCGGCTATCCCGCCACGGACCGGCAGTTTCTCGGCATGCTGGGCATGCACGGCACCTACGAGGCCAACATGGCGATGCAGCACGCCGATGTCGTGCTGGCCATCGGCGCGCGCTTCGACGACCGCGTGATCGGCAATCCCAGTCATTTCGCCCAGGTGGCGCGCAAGATCATCCATATCGACATCGATCCGTCGAGCATCTCCAAGCGCGTCCGGGTCGACGTGCCCATCGTCGGCAATGTGCCCGACGTCCTCGACGAGATGCTCAAGCAGCTGGAAGCCATGGACGCCAAGCCGGATGCCAAGGGGCTGGCAGCCTGGTGGAAGGAAATCGAAGGGTGGCGCGCGCGCAACTGCCTCAACTACAAGCAGGACAACGACGTGATCGAGCCGCAGTTCGTGGTGCAGAAGCTCTACGAGGTTACCGGCGGCGACGCCTTCATCACGTCCGACGTCGGCCAGCACCAGATGTTCGCCGCGCAGTTCTACAAGTTCGACAAACCGCGCCGCTGGATCACTTCCGGCGGCCTGGGCACCATGGGCTTCGGCCTGCCCGCGGCCATGGGCACGCGCTTCGCCAATCCGAAGTCGCCGGTGGCTTGCATCACGGGCGAAGGCTCGATCCAGATGTGCATCCAGGAATTGTCGACTTGCAAGCAGTTCCGGCTGCCGATCAAGGTCGTTAATCTGAATAACGGCTACCTCGGCATGGTGCGCCAGTGGCAGGAGATGTTCCACGGCAACCGCTATTCTGAATCCTATGTCGACGCGCTGCCGGATTTCGTCAAGCTCGCCGAAGCCTACGGCCATGTCGGCATGCGCATCCAGAAGCCCGCTGACGTCGAGCCGGCGCTGCGCGAGGCATTTACCAAGCACAAGAGCGATCTCGTCTTCCTGGACTTCATCATCGACCAGAAGGCCAACGTCTATCCGATGGTCGCGGCGGGCAAGGGCCTCTCCGAAATGATTCTGGCGGAGGACCTGTAGCCATGCGCCACATCATTTCCATCCTGCTCGAAAACGAATCCGGCGCGCTGTCGCGGGTCTCGGGCCTGTTCTCCGCCCGCGGCTACAACATCGAGTCGCTGACCGTGGCGCCGACCGAGGATGCGTCGCTGTCGCGCATGACCATCGTCAGCGTCGGCTCGGACGACATCATCGAGCAGATCACGAAGCAACTGAACAAGCTGATCGACGTGGTCAAGGTCGTTGATCTGTCCGAAGCTGCGCACATCGAGCGCGAACTGATGCTGGTCAAGGTACGCGCGACCGGCAAGGACCGCGAGGAGATGAAGCGCGTCGCCGACATTTTCCGCGGCCGCATCATCGATGTCACGGAGTCGAGCTACGTCATCGAGCTGACCGGCAACACGGCCAAAGTCGACGCCTTCCTCGACGCCATCGACCGCAGCCTGATTCTCGAAGCGGTGCGCACCGGCGTTTGCGGCATCGGCCGCGGCGACCGGATCCTGCGCGTCTGACGCATTCACGAATTTTCCAAAAGGGGTTTCACATGAAGGTCTATTACGACAAGGACGCCGATCTTTCGCTGATCAAGGGCAAGAAGGTCACGATCGTGGGCTACGGCTCGCAGGGCCACGCCCATGCCCAGAACCTGAAGGATTCGGGCGTCAAGGTCACTGTCGGCCTGCGCCAGGGCGGCGCGTCGTGGGACAAGGCCAAGAAGGCCGGTCTCAAGGTCGAGGAAGTCGCCAAGGCGGTCAAGGACGCCGACGTCGTCATGATTCTGCTGCCCGACGAAACGATTCCCTCGGTCTACTACGCCGATGTCGAGCCGAACATGAAGAAGGGGTCCGCGCTCGCGTTCGCCCATGGCTTCAACATCCACTACAACCAGGTCGTGCCGCGCGCCGATGTGGACGTCATCATGGTCGCCCCGAAAGGCCCGGGCCACACCGTGCGCTCCGAATACCTGCGCGGCGGCGGCGTCCCGTCGCTGATCGCGGTGTATCAGGACAAGTCAGGCAAGGCCAAGGACATCGCGCTCTCCTATGCCGCAGCCAATGGCGGCACCAAGGGTGGCGTGATCGAGACCAGCTTCCGCGAGGAGACGGAAACCGACCTGTTCGGCGAGCAGGCCGTGCTTTGCGGTGGCCTGGTCGAACTGATCAAGGCGGGTTACGAGACCCTGACCGAAGCCGGGTATGCACCCGAGATGGCCTACTTCGAATGCCTGCACGAGGTCAAGCTGATCGTCGACCTGATCTTCGAGGGCGGCATCGCCAACATGAACTACTCCATCTCGAATAACGCCGAGTATGGCGAGTACGTTACCGGTCCCGAGGTCATCAACGAACAATCGCGCGCCGCGATGAAGAATGCGCTGAAACGCATCCAGAACGGTGACTACGCCAAGATGTTCATCCTCGAAGGCCGCACCAATTACCCCGCCATGACCGCGCGCCGCCGCCTGATCGCGGCCCACCCGGTCGAGCAGGTGGGTGCGCAGCTGCGCGACATGATGCCGTGGATCAAGGCCAAGGCGCTGGTCGACAAGTCCAAGAACTGAAATCTTGAATCACTATCCGCATCCCCTCATCGCCCGGGAAGGCTGGCCCTTCCTGGGTGGATCGGTCGTGCTGGCCCTGTTGGTCACGTTTGCCGCCGGCCTCGGCTGGGCGGCGCCGTTCTGGCTGGTCGCGCTCTTCGTCCTGCAGTTCTTCCGCGATCCGCCGCGCGAAATCCCGGGTGACGCACGCAGCGTGCTGTCCCCTGCCGATGGCCGCATCGTCGCGATACAGCCGACGCGGGACCCGTGGCTCGATCGCGACACGCTGAAGATCAGCGTCTTCATGAACGTCTTCAACGTCCACTCGAACCGGAGTCCCGTTGATGGCGAGGTGAAGCGGCGCTGGTACAACCCGGGCAAGTTCGTCAATGCCGACCTCGACAAGGCCTCGACGGAGAACGAGCGCAATGCGCTGCACATCCATTCGACCACGGGACAGGACATCACCTGCGTACAGGTCGCCGGCCTGATCGCGCGACGCATCCTGTGTTACGTCGATGCTGGTACCCCGCTTGCGCGGGGACAGCGCTACGGCTTCATCCGCTTCGGTTCGCGCGTCGACCTCTACCTGCCGACCAATGTGCGCGTGAAAGTGGCGATCGGCGACAAGGTGCGGGCGACCAGCACCATCCTGGCCGAACTGCCGTAAGACGATCTGGTGTCGCTAAAGCAACACCAGATTGTCCCGGTGGATCAACTCTTCGTCGTCCAGATAACCGAGCAGACCTTCAATGTCGGCGGTCGCGTGGCCGGCGATCCGGCGCGTTTCCGAGCTTGAATAATTGATCAGGCCGCGGGCAACTTCGCGCCCGTCGGTGCCGCGGCAGGCAACCGCCCAGCCGCGCTCGAAGTCGCCATCGACACCCTTGACGCCGACTGCAAGCAGGCTGCGACCACCGCGCAAGGCCTTGATGGCGCCATCGTCGAGGACGAGGCTGCCGGCGAGCTGCAAGTGGTCGGCCAGCCACTGCTTGCGCGCCGTCAGCGGCGATTCGGTCGCGAAGAGGAGGGTGCCGATCGTTTCGCCGCGAGCGGCGCGCAGCAGCGCATCCGGCTCCCGGCCACTCACGATCAACGTATGGGCACCGCTGCGGGCGGCCCGCTGCGCCGCGCGTACCTTGGTGATCATGCCGCCCTTGCTGATGCTGCTGCCGGTGCCGCCGGCCATCGCCTCATAGCTGCGGTCGTCGGCACGCCCCGCGCCGATCAGCGTCGCGGCCGGATCGCGCCGCGGATCGGCCGTGTAGAGGCCCTGTTGGTCCGTCAGGATGACGAGCGCGTCTGCTTCCACCAGGTTCGCCACCAGGGCGCCCAGGGTGTCGTTGTCGCCGAACTTGATCTCGTCGGTGACCACTGTGTCGTTCTCGTTGATGATCGGCACGACGCCGTAGCCGAGCAGCGCGTGCAGCGTCGACCGTGCGTTGAGGTAGCGCTTGCGGTCCGCCAGGTCCTCGTGCGTGAGCAGGATCTGCGCCGCCTTGAGGTCATGTTCGGCAAAGGTCGTCTCATAGGCTTGTGCCAGGCCCATCTGGCCGATCGCCGCCGCGGCCTGCAAGTCGTGCATCGCGTGCGGACGCGTCGTCCAGCCCAGGCGCTGCATGCCGGCGGCAATCGCGCCGGACGACACCAGCAGCACCTCCCGTCCGCCCTCGCGCAGCACCGAGATCTGCCGCGCGCAATCGGCGATGAATTCGTACGCGAGGCCGGCGCCGTTGTTGGTCACCAGCGCGCTGCCGACCTTGACGACCAGCCGCTTACTCTTCGCTATCCGCGTTCTCATCGGCTCGCTGCTCCTCGCGCTGCTGCTCGACGTGCTCCATGATGGCGAAAGTCAGTTCGCGACAGCCTTCGCCGTTGACGGCCGAAATCACGAAATGCCGCGCCACCTTGCCGTAGCCCTTCACGAGCGCGGCAACGCGCGCCTTGCGCTCGTCTTCCGGCACCAGGTCGATTTTATTGATCACCAGCCAGCGCGGCTTCTTGTAGAGGGCCTCGTCGTACTTGCGCAGTTCCTTGAGGATCGCCTTGGCTTCCTTGACCGGATCCGTGCCGGGATCGAAGGGCGCGATGTCGACGAGATGCAGCAGCAGTCGCGTGCGCTGCAGGTGCCGCAGGAACTGGTGGCCGAGTCCCGCGCCTTCGGCGGCACCCTCGATGAGACCGGGAATGTCGGCGATCACGAAGCTGCGGTTGTGGTCCACGCGCACCACGCCCAGGTTGGGGTGCAGCGTCGTGAACGGATAATCCGCCACCTTCGGTTTTGCAGCCGAGACCGAGCGAATGAAGGTCGACTTGCCGGCGTTGGGCATGCCGAGGAGACCGACGTCGGCCAGCACCTTGAGCTCCAGCCGCAGGTCGCGCCGCTCGCCCTCGCCGCCGGGCGTGCACTGGCGCGGCGCCCGGTTCGTGCTCGACTTGAAATGCAGGTTGCCCAGGCCGCCGTCGCCGCCCTTGGCGATCAGGGCCCGCTTGCCGTCGGCATCGAGGTCGCAGACCGCCTCGCCGGTGCCGATGTCAGTGAATACGGTGCCGACCGGCACGCGCAGTTCCATGTCGTCGCCGGCCTTGCCGTAGCAGTCGGCACCGCGCCCGTTTTCGCCGCGCTGGGCGCGGAAGATGCGCGTATAGCGGTAGTCGATCAGCGTATTGAGGTTGCGGTCGGCCACTGCCCAGATGCTGCCGCCGCGCCCGCCGTCACCGCCGTCCGGGCCGCCGCGCGGGATGAACTTCTCGCGGCGGAACGAAGCGACGCCATTGCCGCCATCACCGGCAATGACCTCTATTTTCGCTTCGTCGAAGAACTTCATGGCGGTCCCAAAAAAGAAAAAGCCCTATCGCATCGATAGGGCTTTCGGCTGCCAGCGCGACGCCCTGATCAGGCGGCGGCCGGAACGATCTTGACGGTCTTGCGCTTGTCCGCACCCTTCGTCGTGAACTCGATCTTGCCCGTCACCTTGGCAAAGAGCGTGTGGTCCTTGCCGATGCCGACGTTCTCGCCGGGATGGAACTGCGTGCCGCGCTGACGGACGATGATGCTGCCCGCGGCGACGGTTTCGCCGCCGAAGCGCTTGACGCCGAGACGTTTCGATTCGGAATCGCGGCCGTTACGGGAACTGCCGCCTGCCTTCTTGTGTGCCATGACTAAGTGCTCCCGTTAGGCCGAAATGCCGGCGATTTCGAGCTCGGTGTAGTTCTGCCGATGCCCCTGATGTTTCTGATAGTGCTTGCGCCGGCGCATCTTGAAGATGCTGACCTTGTCATGCCGACCGTGCGCGACCACCTTTGCCGTGACCTTGGCGCCGGCGACGAGGGGGGCGCCGATTTTCACCGACTCGCCTTCGCCGACCATGAGCACCTGGTCAAGAGTGATTTCCGCGCCCACGTCCGCCGGTATCTGTTCTACCTTGATTTTCTCGCCGGCGACGACGCGATACTGCTTGCCACCGGTTTTTACGACCGCGTACATGATGGACTCCGTTTTGCTGCATTGAAGAACCGCGCATTATACGGAGCCAAGCCATTCAGGTCAAAGGCTAATTTTGCTGCGTTGACGAGGCGCCCGCCGACGCCTACCATCGCGGCTTTTCGCCTCGCGAATCGCTCAACTACTCGCCGCCACGTGGAACTGCCAGCCATCTACTCCCTCATTGCCGACGACATGAAAGGTGTTGACGCCGTCATCCGCCGGCGCCTGCACTCCGAGGTCGTCCTGGTGCGCCAGGTCGCCGAATACATCGTCGCCGGCGGCGGCAAGCGCATGCGTCCCGCGCTGGTGCTCATGGCCGCGCGCGCGCTGAACTACCAGGGCACGCATCACCATGAGCTGGCTGCGGTCGTCGAGTTCATCCATACCGCAACCCTGTTGCACGACGACGTCGTCGATGAATCCGACCTGCGCCGCGGCCGCGATACCGCCAACGCCCTGTTCGGCAATGCTGCCAGCGTCCTCGTCGGCGACTTCCTGTATTCGCGCGCCTTCCAGATGATGGTTGGCGTCGGCAGCATGCGCATCCAGCAGGTGCTGGCCGATGCCACCAACGTCATCGCCGAGGGTGAGGTGCTGCAGCTCATGAACTGCCACAACGCCGACATCGACGTCGAAGAATACCTGCAGGTGATCCGCTTCAAGACCGCCAAGCTGTTCGAGGCGGCAGGGCGCATTGGCGCAATCATCGCCGGCGCCGACGTGGAGGTCGAAGAGAGCCTGGCCCGCTATGGCATGCATCTGGGCACGGCATTCCAGCTCGTCGACGACGTCCTCGACTACTCGGGCGAGGAGGCCGAGACCGGCAAGCATCTTGGCGACGACCTCGCCGAAGGCAAGCCGACCCTGCCGCTGATCCACGTCCTCAAGCATGGCACGGCAGCGCAGGCGGCCTGCGTCCGCAAGGCCATCGAAGATGGCGGGCGCGACATGTTCCCCGAGGTGCTCGCCGCCGTGAAGGCCAGCGGGGCGCTGGATGCCGCGCGTGCCCACGCGCAGGCCGAGGCCCAGATCGCCATCGACGTCATCGCGCGGCTGCCGGCTTCTGTTTACAAAAATGCTCTGATAGAATTGCCGGCCTTTTCCGTCGTACGTCGTTTCTGACGGCGGATCGAGTCGGGGTGTAGCTCAGCCTGGTAGAGTACTGCGTTCGGGACGCAGGAGTCGGAGGTTCGAATCCTCTCACCCCGACCAATCTTCGATTGGTCTAAGCGGCGGATTGCCGCATCTGCGGCAGATGTCCTTCGGCCGCCATCACGCGGTTGCGACCGTTGCGCTTGGCCGCGTAAAGCGCCCGGTCGGCGCGCTTCAAGAGATCGTCGCCCGATTCGCCACCCTGGTATTCCGCAATGCCGATGCTCACGGTGACGCGCGCCACAGGCGCGAATGTCGTCGTCGCGATCGAATCCCGCACCTGTTCCGCCATCACGCGGGAGTTTTCCAGCGAAGCGCCGTCGGCCAGGATCACGAACTCCTCGCCGCCCCAGCGGGCGGCAACGTCGTTCTGGCGCAGGCGTTCGGTCAGCACTTCACTGAAACGCTTGAGCACGCTGTCGCCGACCAGGTGGCCGAAATAGTCGTTCACGTTCTTGAAGTGGTCGATGTCGATCATCAGCAGCGAGAACGTGTCGCCGTGGCGCGTGGCGTGTGCGATGGCGCCCTCGAGCCGGTGGTCGAAGTTGCGGCGGTTCCACAGGCCCGTCAACTGGTCGCGCGCAGCCAGCTGCTCGGCGCCGGACAGGGCCGCGCGCAATGCGTCGTTGGTCTGCTCGAGATCGCCGCGCACCTTTTCCAACTGTTCGGTCAGCACGTAGCGGCGCTGGATGCCGGTTGCGACCGACGTCGTCACCACGATCGCCGCGATGGCGGCCAGCACCAGCAGGAACTGCTCCTGGCGCCAGCGGACCAGCCACTCGTCCACGTTCTTGCCCAGGACGACGAAGAACGGGTAACGCGCCAGGCGGCGAGAGAAGACCAGATGGCTGGCGCCGTCTGTCGGCGAGCGGAAGTAGCTTTCCGTGCCTGCGGCCGCATCGCTTCCCGTCTTGTCGGCAGATCGAGGCAGAACCGGGGCTCCCACGGGGTAGACGGCGAGGGGATTCTCGGCGGCATCCTGCAGCGCGATGACGTCGCCGGCATTGAGCGCGCCGCGGTCGAAGAACCTGAGGACGCTGTCGTCGAGGGCGATGCTCGCGACGAGAATTCCGCCGCCGCGGCTGCCGCCGATGCGCTGCGCCATGCGGAACTTCCATATCCCCGTGACAGGATCGCGAAATGCATTCGATATCAGGGGTGCGTGCGGGTCCTGCCCCTGCGCGTCGGGGAATTCGCCGCGCAGGTCGGACGTCGTGTAGGCATAGGCGTCGTTGGGCGAAACCGCGATCACTTTGCCGCCCGCGTCGAGCAGCATGATCGAGACGATGCTCACATTGCGTTCGCGCGCGTGTGCCAGCGTCGCCTGCAGCGCCTGCCGCCGCTCGGCGGAAGGAGCGTGAACGGGGTCGAGGTCGCCGGCCTGGAGGCCGTCGCCGATTGACTGAAGCGTCCTGCCGATGCCGTCGAACGTCATGCTCGCCCGGTCGGCCGCTGCCTGGGCGAGCGCGGAAACCTGCTCCCGAAGGCCGTGTTCAATCGTGGATCGGGTGTGCAGCCAGCTCCCGACCAATACGGCGATGAAACCGAATGCGGCGGCCCAGACGATGAACGCGCTGCGCGACAGGCACGAGAGCTTGCGGCCTGCAAGGTTTTGCAGGCTGGTCAGCAGGTCTTCGATGGCGGCCACGATGGGTAAATTGGTCCCCGGGGAGGGTCGGCGGACAGGACGTCGAATCCTGCGCGAAGTGCGCAGGGAAATCAATTCAACGAAAGTAATAACGTACGCGAAATCGGCGCAGGAAGCCGATTGTGGGGAGCGCTCGTCAGAGGTTGTCGGCCGCCCACTGCTGCCAGCGCCAGCCGTCGGCGCACATCTGGTCGATGTCGCGCTCAGCCTTCCAGCCGAGCAGTTTCGCGGCCAGCGACGGGTCTGCGTAGCACTGCGCGATGTCGCCCGGCCGGCGCGTCGCGATGCGGTAGGGCACCGGTTTCCCGCTCGCCTTCTCGAACGCGTGCACCATGTCCAGCACCGAATAGCCGCGTCCCGTGCCGAGGTTGACGGTCAGGAGCCCCGCCTGCTTCGCCAGCGCGCCCAGTGCCGCCAGGTGGCCGAGCGCCAGGTCGACGACATGGATGTAGTCGCGCACGCCGGTGCCGTCCGGTGTCGGGTAGTCGTCGCCGAATATCGAGAGCTCCTTCAGCTTGCCGACTGCGACCTGCTGGACGTAGGGCATCAGGTTGTTTGGTATGCCGTTGGGATCCTCGCCCAGCGTGCCCGAGATGTGCGCGCCCACCGGATTGAAGTAGCGCAGCAGCGCGATGCGCCAGCTGGCATGGGCCTTGGCAAAGTCGCGCAGCACGTCCTCGACCATCAGCTTCGAGCGGCCGTACGGATTGGTCACCGAAAG
>Ga0335071_10006320_pt1 | contig 12227 bp, 9 predicted proteins | sample Lox_Sample_15_FD_206724 | JGI IMG/M metagenome (GOLD analysis project Ga0335071, IMG submission 206724) | Soil microbial communities from Loxahatchee National Wildlife Refuge, Florida, United States - Lox_Sample_1.5 | ecosystem: Environmental > Terrestrial > Soil > Wetlands | place: USA: Florida...
TCGTCGTCGGGGCCGCGGTGAGACATGACATGGCACATCTCGCGGAGAGCGGTGGCGCTTGCCCGCGCGTCGCGCCCGAATTCAAGAATGCCAGCGATGCCGCACATTCAGTGCTTCTCCGCGTGTGCCGTTTCTGGGCGCCAGAGAGAAGAATAACTATGTAACGCCGATACTAAATCCTTGAAGGTACCAGTGGTAGAGAACTTTTCATGCTCCGAATTGCTGACTTCATCGCGCCTGCGCCATTCATAGAATTGGAAGGGCCGGCTTGCGTTGAGCAGGGGTTCGCCCTGCCATGCAAGGGAACTGCCGCCGATCGCCACAATGTGTTCGAACTTCTCTTCCCTGAAGCGAAAGTAGAAGACCTCGGCGTCGGAAGAAAATAGGCCAAGCCTCCAGGGCCGTTTGTCGTGCGCGAAGAAAAAGACACTGATCTCACTGCCGGCGTGCAATTCATAGAACTGGCCTGCGTCCTCGTGTGCCCCGACCATGACAGCGTCGCGGCTTTGCGATTCGGTTTTGACAGCGCAGCTTTCGGCAACCAGCACGGTGGCGAATTCTGCGGGGTAGCCGATTTGCGTGGGGACTCGCAACACAGGAACTTCCTCGGAACGGCCGTAAGCGGGAGAAATTCGGCATTGGGAGATGCGCCCGTGCCATCCCGACTGGGCTGGCAAGATCAGCCGCAGGGCAATATTCGGGGCATCGGGCCGGAGGGCGAGAAATTCAAATCTTCCCACACTGCGCAGGACTAAGTCACTCGCAAAATGCCAATTGATTTCGAGATCGTGGTTTCCGCGGCCGAGCATCATGCCGAGCATCAGGTCGCGCACGAGCCACATGCTCTCCCCGCCTTCATCAATGCGCAGCACGCACCTCCGGTGAGTGACCGGATTCGAGAGCCGTTCATAACCATCGTGGCTGCCGGCGAAATAAGTAAAGGTCCTCCCTACCACCCAATCGTCAACCCGGGTGGTAGGAATGCCTGTCCACGAAAAGGGCTCGTCGGGAATTGCCTGATCGAGGCCGTCGACGAGCATTGTGTTGTGCGCGACGGTCCCGCGGAAGGCGTTGCGCTCTGCCGGATCCGCTGAGATGTAGACGCCACTGCCGGAATCCACCAACCAACGCGAACCATTCATGGTCAGGCGCAAACTGAGCGCGTCGGCATGGCCGTGGCCGCAGCGACCGGTGCCGAACGGACCGGCATCGATCACCATGGTGTGTGGAAATGGCTCGGAAGCCGCGAGAACGTAGAGGCCCCCATCCGGGAAGTGGGTTGAGGCAAGTTCTCGGGGAAGGCGGAGGGCCCCGTCCGTGCCCTTCCTCGCCACAGCGCGTTCTCCAAAGAGCCAGATTGACTCCTCGGTCAATTGCTGCGCTGAAAGGTCGCGATTGTACAAAACCGCACCAAGCGCCAGCGGGTCGGTCATGTGCTCGGTCTGATTGCGGCGCGGATTGAAGAGGCGCCCGCCATCGTCGTCGCCGAAACCTTCGGCAGGACCGGCTTGGGAGAGCGCTTCAACTACATTCAACATCTTGCGCGCAACCTCGTCGAACGCGGGGGAAACAGCGATCCCGTTCCGGTTGGCCAGTAATCGTGCGTGCAGGTAGAAGTCGAGCGCGTAGACGTGGTAGTAAAGCGACTGCTCGAAGTAGACGCCGTCAGGACGAACTTGACGGCCGGCTTGGTCCACTAAGATCTTCCATCCTTCATCACGCCAGCGTTGGGCACGGGGCATCTGCGGATAGAGCGTCCCGATGAAGAGCAGGGCTAACGCCTCGCCTAGCAGATGCGTGTTAGGGGAGAAATATGTAGATAGATAACGTTCGATATAACGGCCGTGAAACGCGAGCGCGGGTAAAAGCTTTGGGCGGAATTGCACGTATTGGGGCTCGTCGGCGAGAAGATGATCTACCCAAATCCAGGAGAGGCTGCGAAATGCCACTTCCAGCGTGCTTCCCCAGTTGATTCCCAGGGGATAAGGATTGGCCTCGGTCCAACTGTGCCACTGCGCGATGATCTCATGGACGTACTTATTGTCGCCCGTCAGCAACGAGGCTTTGGCGAGCGTGACGAGGTGCTGGTGGCGGTTCAGTTCCCATGTGATCTTGTGGTCGCCGACGGCATTGAAATCGAGGAAGGGAATCTTGTACCACGGATCGAGGGGCGCGCGCTTGCCGTGCACGCGGTCGAGATGCCAGTCGATGTTTGTGCCGTAGTCGAGGCTTTCGTAGCCAAGAAGCCGGAAATCGTGGCGGCAGATGTTTTCGGCCTCGCGCAAGATTGCCTCGGCCTGATCGGGCACATGCTGTTGGAGGAGACGGGCGCGCTCGTGGGCTTCGGGGGAATCAAAGAAGAACTTAGCTGTAGTACCCGTCTCCAAGGGAACGTGAATCGCTCGCGGCGTCCGGCCAAGCCGGTAGCGGGCCAGATCGGTTCTCTTGTGCACTTCCTGGCCGCCGCGCGTGCGAATTTCTCTCCAGTCCGCCTGGAAGACGCGCGCCAGTTTGTGCCATCCTGAAGCCACAGATACCCTATCTTACATGCGCAAAAGGCGGGTCCCAACGGCAGCGGCGCGAGCACGATTACCGTTGGTTGACAGGACAACGTTTTTGGATCACCGCACTCCACCCACTTCAGCTACGATAGGAAGTTGAACTCCCCAAGCTATTGAAAATACAGATTACTTCGAGGTGGCACCCTTTGGCGGTGCAGCTTTGCGACCGGTCGCTTCCGGGCGGCTCGAATTGCTATAGTTCCAACGGGTAGCGCAATCATATTCAGGAGAGTTCCGGTGAGCTTGTCAGTCAGCATTTTTGGTTTGGGATACGTGGGATCGGTGTCGGCCGCGTGTTTCGCTTCGATGGGGCACAAGGTAATTGGCGTCGACGTGAGCCGGGCGAAGGTCGAGATGCTCGACTCCGGGCGCACGCCGATCATCGAGGCGCGCATGGCCGAGATGGTCGCCGAGGCCAACAAGTCGTGCCGCCTGCGTGCTACGACCGACGCGACCGAAGCGGTGCTGAACTCGGACGTATCGTTTGTATGTGTCGGAACGCCGAGTCTGAAAAATGGAAAACTCGACCTGAGCCACATTGAAAGCGTGGCAGCCGAGATTGGCGCGGCGATCGGAAAAAAGAAGTCGCCGCACGTCTTTGTCTTGCGGAGCACTGTGCTTCCGGGAACGACGGAAACCGTGGCCCTGCCCACACTGGAGAAGGCCAGCGGCAAGAAGTGCGGACGCGATTTTACCGTCTGCTATAACCCCGAATTCATGCGCGAGGGCAGCGCGGTTGCTGACTTCCTGAATCCGCCATACACGATTCTGGGTGCGAGCGACCTGAATCACCTGGCGCCGCTGCGCGAGCTCTATAAAGATGTTCCGGCCACCTTATACGAGACGACGATTCCCGTCGCCGAAATGGTGAAGTACTTTTCCAACTGCTATCACGCGCTGAAGGTTGGCTTCGCCAATGAAATGGGCACGATGTGCAAGCATCTTGGTGTCGATGCGCAGCAGGTCACGAAGATCTTTACTTCGGATACGAAGCTCAACATTTCTCCCGCGTACCTGTCTCCGGGATTTGCCTTTGGCGGGTCGTGCCTGCCGAAGGATTTGCGGGCGATTACCTACAAGGCGAAAGAACTTGATCTGAAGCTGCCTGTACTGGAGTCGCTCATGCCGAGCAATGCCGAGCACATCGATCGGGCGGTCGACATGGTGCTGAGCACGGGCAAGAAGAAGATTGCCCAACTCGGTTTGAGCTTCAAGGCTGGCACCGACGATCTGCGCGAAAGCCCACAAGTGCAGGTGATCAAGCGTCTCATGGGCGAGGGCCTGGAAGTGCACGTGTGGGACGAAGACGTTTCACTAGGCCGGCTGGCGGGCGCGAACCGGCAATACATCGAGGAAGTGATTCCACACATTGGCTCGGTGCTGACAGCGGACCTCGATAGCGTAATGAAAACGGCGGAGGTCGTGATCCTCGGCAACAAGTCCGCGAGTAAAGAGCGGCTGGCGAGTTGCCTGCGGCCGGAGCACATCGTCATCGACCTGATTCATCTCGACCAAGCCAAGCGGCCGACCGGCGCTAAAACCTACGAAGGCATCTGCTGGTAAATGTGTGCCGCGGACACTTCTCTCCGCGCTCGAGCATCAGATAAACTGCCGCGCGGAGGAGAGTGTCCGCGCCACACGAAAGGTTTCCCATGATCCATCCCTGGCACGATGTCACGCCCGGACACAAGCTGCCGCAGGAGTTCAACACTGTTATCGAGATTCCCTTCGGCTCGAGCGTGAAGTACGAGCTCGACAAGGCAAGCGGGCTGATCAAGCTCGACCGGATTCTGTACTCGGCGGTGTATTACCCGGCAAATTATGGGTTCATCCCGCAGACCTTGGCCGAAGACGACGACCCGCTCGATGTGCTGGTGCTCTGCCAGGAGCCGGTGGTGCCGCTGACGATCATCCACGCGCGGGCAATCGGACTGATGACGATGATCGATTCGGGGAAGAAGGATCACAAAATCGTTGCTATTGCGACTGAGGACCCGGAGTTTAATGCCTATCGCGAGGCGGCCGAGATGCCATCGCATCGCCTGCTTATGCTGCGTAGATTTTTTCAGGACTACAAGCAGTTGGAAGGGAAGTCAGTGGAAGTGGACGAGATCGAACCGGCGGCGGGGTCGTATCCGATTCTTGAAAACGCGTTGCACCGGTATAGCGAGCAACGGCGGAAGGGGTTTCATGCGAAGGGATGAAGCGGAATCCAGTGCCAAGGAGGTGCGTTGCCGACGTAGCCGAATCATCCGATGCGAGGGCGCACCGCCCTCGAAACAGCCGGCAACCACCCCATCACGCGAAAACCACGCGCGATGAGGAAGCCGCCATCATGAAGGGCTTGCGTTATTCCATAAACTCGATAATATTACTTGACATTAGGAGGAACGAGGGATATGCTGTCGGTGTTTCCTCCCGACCCGTATGCGGATCGCCCCCGCGTGCGGGTCAACTTTTTGCGGTAAATTTCGCTAGTTTTGCGAGCGAAGCTGCTTAGCCCTTAGCTGTTCGGTTGCGGTTCGAACGCCTTCTGCATATAGCGCCGAGCTTCATCGAGCGCTCCCTGGGTGTTGTCGTTGGTCTGAATGGCTTGCCGGTATTCGTTCACCGCGCGCTCGCGTTGGCCGGTGATATCGAAAATCTTGCCCAGTTGCAGATGGCTCCAGACCTCGGTCCAGCGCGGATCGCCGTCGCCGTTGAGCGACTCGCGGTAGGCATTGGCCGAAGACTGGTAGTTCCTCTGCATGAAAAACACCTCGGCGATGCGGTAGTGGGCGAGAGAGCTGTTCTTGTTGACCTCGAGCGCTTTGTTGAATTCGCTCAGTGCGCCGGCCAGGTCGCCCTGCGAGACGAGGCCCTGACCGCGGACGATGGAGGAGCGCAGTCTGATGTCCTTTGAGTTGGTCAGGACGTGGTTGTCCGGATCAACCGAGATGCGGCGCGGCCGGCCAAAGGTCTCTACCGAGAACGGGGAATCCGTTCCAACTACCTCGATGCGCTTTTCTTCCGTTTTGCCATCGGTGTCAATGCGCAACCTCACCGGCATGCGGAACAGGTCCAGATCCTGCTGGATCGCACCCACGATGCGGAAGCCCTTGTTGTTGCCCATCCGGTAGACGGTATATTTTGTCTTGAACTCCGGCGCGCTGGTCGAATCCATCCACTGCGAGAAAAACCAGGTTAATCGCTGATCGTCTACTTTTTCGACGAGCTTGCGGAAGTCGTCGGTGGTTGCTGGCTTGCCTGCATACTGCGCGGCGAAGTCGCGCATGATCTTGAGGTACTTGGCATCGCCGACCACGAAGCGCAGCATGTGCAGAATCATCGCGCCTTTGTCGGTCACTAGGGACTGGAACTCGGGAGAGAAGTAGTCGAGCTTGTCAGAGCTTGAAAGAGGCACACTGTCATAGGCGAGCGCGCCGACCGACATGTCCTTGACCATCTCTTCTAGGCCGGCGGCTCCGGCCGCACTCTCCACATAGCGCGCCTCGGAATAACGCGCGAAGCCGTCGCTGATCCACCAGTCGTTCTTTGTAGCTGGACTTACCGATACTCCCCACCACTGGTGCGCGATCGTATTGGCGAGCAGGCGGTAGTTGACCTTCTCGCTCACGGCGCGGCTGGCAATGGCGGCAATTTCGGGGGCGAAAGCGGAGGGGACGGTGTCATCTGGAATTTCGACTATCTGCAGCCGCGAGGAGGGCGCAATTCCGTATTGCGTGATGAAGTACGTAAATTCCTTTACCGCGGTCGAAGCATACTCCGAAGCCAGCGACTGGTGCGCCGGCTTGAAGAAGACGTGCAGGTCGATGCCGGCCTCGTCGCTCTTGTACTCGGAAAACGTACCGGCAATGATCGTGCCGGGAAACGACGGCTTGGTCCAGCGGAAGACAAACGTCCTGGAGTTGGCCAGCGTGCTGGCGACAGCAGATTTCTTTTCCGGCTTTTCGGAGGCCTTCGCAGCTTCGCCCGGCGCCGATTCCTTGCCGCTGCCGATCACTACCATGTGCGCCGGAACGGTGACGCTAACCGTCGCCGTAAATCGGTTCACGCCATAGCCTGCCACAGGAAACCAGAGTCCCGAATAAAAGAGGTAGCTCGTGTCCGGGCCGACGTAGGCGAGCTTGAGCCCTTGCACCGGGCTGTCATCGGCGCTCTCAAGCGTCCCCTCGTAATCGAAAGCGAAGGTGGTGCTCGTGTTTTTTTGCAGGCTGGAGTTGAGGGCGAAGCGGACGCTCGAGTCCCCGGTGGCGCGTTCGGGCGACAGCGGCTTGTTGTTGGCGTCGACCAGCTTGGTGACGCGCAGCGCGTTGTTTAGCTGAAAGCTCGCCGTGCTCATGTTTTCGAGCGCGGTAACTTTGACGATGGCGTGTGCGGTGAGGTGATGCGTTTCCGGCAGGAGTTCGATGGCCAACTGATAATCGTCGACGCGCATGCGCGGCTTTTCGGCAGCCCACGCCGAGGTGGCCAGAACGCTAACGACAGCAACAAGATAGGCAAAACAGGTCCGGCGCACTAGCCGAGACTGGCAGAGCATCAGGGAACTCTCCTAGGGAATCACCGCATTAGTATGATGTAGATTTTCCCGCAAAAGATGCTGTCGCGACAAGAGGATGACAGGGGCGGGACAAGAGAATGACAGGGCAGCCGGGGGCGGAGGCGAAGGGGATTTAATTATTTCGCCATTGAGTCAGTTAGTCATTGAACCGCCATACCAGCTTAAGCTACTGACGGAGGGGATGAAGGCATAATGCCCGCTGCTCTTCAGGCCTTCGTAGGCGTCGCGCGCTTTGTTGCCGCTTGAGGCGAGTGGGAAAATCACCGGCCATACGATCAAAATCTCTGCACATTCGCTGCTCGACGATGAGTTCCACATCGGGAATGAGCGCTCACCCCGTTAAAAACACGCTTCCCAAAATTGGCACAGTACTGGCGCGGCGGTTGCTCCATGGGTCAGGTTCAACCTGATCGCGCAGCCGGCGAGCTTTCGCTTCCTCCTCCGGCATCGGGCTTCGCGACGTGAACCAGGAGCCCGTGCTTGAAAATCGCTTGCATTCTCGTCTTTGCCATTCTCGCCATTGTTAAGATGGCCAGCCTGGCTGCCGCCCAAAACCTCCCGTCCGGACCGAACATGAAAGAGTTCGATGGCTCGGTCGCGATCGCGCCGCCGATCACACCCATCATCCTTCCGGACAAGCCCATGCCGCAAAATCCCAAGGTGTTCGACAAGAAATTCATCGCAGTGATGGGCACCCTCGCGGGGTCGGAAGTCATGCGATTTACCCCTCACAAACTGGTGCTCGACAATGAATACGCCGCCGGCGCTCCCTGGGTCACGCATGTTCCGGACAACAAGAACCTGATTGGCAAGTATGGCGCGATCTTCGCCGCCGAGATGCTGCTGACTTATGAACTGAAGAAGCCGCACTCCTGGCTACCCGGCGACAAATACATTCGTAAATTCTGGTGGGCTTATCCGGCGGTGATGACGGCGATCAATATTAAGAACGGTGTGAAGAGCATTCGCACGCAGGCGCCGGCGGATGCGGAGTGCCCTCCCGAATATGCGCAATATTGCCAGTAACCGGCGATCAGGGGCGGGCTTGAGCGCTCGCTCCGCGCAACATGTTCAGGATCGTTTCGGCGGCTATGTCGGCCGGACGCGCGCCCTCTGTCCCGCGGCGCAACTTCTCTTTGACTCCGGCGAGCCTCTGCAACATGCGCGTGCGCGGCTCGCCGTCGGGGATGATCTTCTTCAACTCCGCGGCGACGTTTTCGGCGGTGAACTTGCCTTGCACCAGTTCGGGGACAACTTCTTCCTCGGCAATCAAATTGACCATCGCATAATGCGCAATTTTGATTCGCGGCTTGCCGAGCGCGTAGGTCAGAGGCGAGACGCGGTACACCATGACGAACGGCAGTTGCATGAGTGCGGCCTCGACCGTGGCCGTGCCGCTGGCGACGATTCCGGCGCGGGAGTGATGGAGGGCGGGCAGGGCTTCTGAAACGATATGGATGTTCGGGTCGCGGCCGGCTGAATGTTGCTGGATCGATTCGCGGATGAATAATGGCTCCAAAGTCCGCGCGACCGGAAGCGGGTATTCGTAACCGTCGCCAAGCAGCGCAACCGCTTCCAGCATCGCCGGCAGATTCATGCGTACTTCTTTTCGCCGGCTGCCGGGCATGAGCGCGATCCAGGGCTTGGTCGGATCGAGGCCATATTCGGCGGCATACGCTTCGCGCGTAATCGCCGGCGGCTTGAGGTCCGCCAGCGGATGCCCAACAAACGTCGCATCCACTCCACGGTCGCGATAGAACTTCTCTTCAAACGGAAAGATGACGAGCGCCTTGTTCACATACTTGCGCAGGAGCTTCACCCGTCCCTGCCGCCACGCCCAGAACTGCGGGCAGACATAATAAACAACGGGGATGCCGCGCCTGCGCATCTGCCGCGCCACGCGCCAGTTAAAGGCGGGCGAGTCGATAACCACCGCGAGCGCGGGGCGACGCTCGTCGGCCGCGCGAATGAGTTTCTTATACAGCCCGAGAATTTTCGGCAGATGGCTGAAGATCTCCGTGATGCCGACCACGGCAAGGTCGCGGGCATCGACGACGATGTCGCATCCGGCGGCGCGCATGCGCTCGCCTCCGGCGCCGAAAAAGTCGATCGACGTATCGCGCCTCCGCAGCGCCTCGATTAACTCCGCGCCATACATTTCACCGGAGGCCTCTCCGGCCGAAATCAGGATTTCCACGCTGCAATTGTAAGGGAGGGAGAAAGCAGATCGTTTTTGCGCCGGGTGCTCCAGGCAGGATCTCCATCTACCCAAACCGACACTCAACCTTCGACGGTGCCCCATTCAAGCCTTCCTTTGGCTTGAGTGGGGACTTCCTAGGTCAGACCAAATTCTCAGAGACAGTCCACGAACCAAGGCAGCTTCTACCAGATAATCGCCGTCACTTCGATCACGCCGATGACCGTCCAGCAGATTGCCCGGCCCCGTTCGCCCGCCAACCAGAATCCGCTCGCCGCGCTAAAGCACAGAATTGCGCTCGTCCATCCGCTCACCAGAGCGCCGGGTTTGCTGATCATTTCCAGGAATTTCATTGCGATTTAAGTCTCCAGAATTTTCTTTCGCGATCGACCGCGTAGCGAGGGGCTTGAGTCGAATTTATCTGCTGGCGATTGCGGGGCGCAATCGAAATCGGAACTAGTCGTCGGCGCCGACGGTGGACTGAGAGACCGCGGAGTTGGCCGGGGCCACTTCCTGATCTTTGTATTGCAGTTGATAAAGCTTGTAGTAAATCTCGTGCAGCGCGAGGAGTTTCTGGTGCGTGCCCATCTCGCGCACTTTGCCCTTGTGCATGACGATGATCATGTCGGCGCGCTGAATGGTTGAAAGGCGATGCGCGATGACGAGCGACGTACGGCCCTCAACCATGCGGCTGAGCGCGTCGCGCACCCGGAACTCGGTCTCTGTATCGACGCTCGAGGTGGCTTCGTCGAGGATGAGGATCTTCGGATCGTGTGCCAGCGCCCGCGCAAAAGAAATGAGCTGCTTCTGGCCGGTCGAAAGCGTAGAACCGCGCTCCCGCACCTCTTCCTGAAAGCCTCCAGGCAGGCCGCGAATGAAGTCGGCGAGGTTCACGTCTTCCGCGGCTTGCTCGACATCTTCGTCCTGAATGCGCGTCGTGCCGAGCCGGATGTTGCCCGCGACTGTGCCGGTAAACAGGAACGGATCCTGCAGCACCACGCCAAAACGGCTGCGCAGATCGTCGAGGTTCATCTCGCGTATGTCGACGCCGTCGATGCGGATTGCGCCGCGCTGCACGTCATAGAAGCGCATGAGCAGCGAGATCAGCGTCGTCTTGCCGGCACCCGTGTGGCCGACGACGGCGATGGTCTGGCCCGGTTCGATGGTGAAGCTCACATCGCGCAGCACCCAGTCGGGAGTGCCTTCGCTGCTGGGGCCATTCGCGGGCGCTGTTTCGGATTTTTCTTCGGCTTGAACGGTGCGATAGGCGAACCAAACATGGTCGAACTCGATTCGCCCCGGCCCATCCGCCTTCTTCGCCACCGCCGGCGAAGTAATCTCGACTTTGGTGTCGAGCAGTTTGAAGACGCGTTCGCCGGCAGCCATCGCGCCCTGCAGGATGTTGTACTTCTCGCTCAAATCCTGAATCGGCCGGAAAAAGCGCTGCGCATACTGCATGAACGCGACCAGCACGCCGATGGTCATCAAGGTCTGGGTGACGTTGAAGCTTGGCAGAGATCCGCGATGAAAACTCACGGACAACGATGACGCCGTGAAGTGATGGAGAATTCCGTTTCCACCAAACCAGATGATGCTGGCCACCGCAATCGACGCCAGGATTTCTACGACCGGGTAGTAGACCGCATAGGCGAGGATGGCGTCTTTGTAAGCCTCCATGTGCGAGGCGTTGATGTCGGAAAACTGCTTATAGGCGCGCTTCTCGCGGTTGAAAAGCTGCAGCACCAGCATGCCCGATACCGCTTCCTGCAAGAACGAGTTGATGCGGGCAATCGCCGAGCGAATGCGCCGGTAAGAATCGCGTACCGCATCGCGAAAAATGCTGGTTGCGTAAAAAATCAGCGGCAGCACGATAAAGGTCAGCAGCGCCAGCTTCCAGTTCATGTTGAGCATGATGGCGAGGATGAAGGTCAGCACGAACACATCCTCGAAGATCGACACCACGCCGGCGGTGAACATTTCGTTGAGCGCATCGACATCGGTAGTGACACGCGTGACCAGGCGGCCAACCGGGTTTTTGTCGAAGAAGCCAACGTGCATGTGCTGGAGGTGGCGGAAAATCTGGCTGCGCAGGTCGAACATCACTTTCTGCCCGGTCCACTGCATCAGGTAGGTCTGCACGAACTCCAGCGCAAAGGTGAAGAGAAGCAGGCCGATGTAAAGCGCGCCAATCTGCGCAATGCCCGTCAGCGGCGCGGAGCTCAGCCGATCCGCCAGCCAGGAATTCGCCCCCGGCGTATTGGTCAGGTACTTGTCGACGGCGGTTTTGGTGAGGATGGGGCCGAGAACATCGGCGATCGACTTGATGATGATCGAGACCAGAGTGATGACGACATGCCACTTATAGGGGCGCAAGTATCCGAGCAGCCGCCGCATCAGCCGGCCGTCGTATGCCTTACCTACAATTTCGTCGTCCTGATTGGCCATTTGCCCTATAAAACCGTGCCAAAAACTGGTGGCAAAAACTCAAGATTACCTTAAATAGATGGCCCAGCGGCAGGCCGGATGGAAAAGGTTTGCGCTTGCCATCGTAGATTGCTGCAGCTTGGTCATCCCCCGGCACAAATTGGCTGCCGCAAACCTCATTATGTGATTGCGGTCACCGCCCCAAGTGCGGTACTTTTCTACGATTTTCGGATATTTGCCGCCCTAATGCCCAAGGAGGCAGCATGAGCGCCCAAAGTAATCCGGTAGAAAAAATCCAACAAAGCCAGCACCGCTGCGGCTGGTTCCAGGCGTCATCCTCGATTTGCCCCGATGTGGGCGCGGTGAATGGCGCGCCCTGGCGGCTGGTGTTGCTCGGAGCCCCGGGCGTGGGCAAGGGCACGCAAGCCGACCTCCTGAACCAGCGGCTCAATGCCTGCCACCTCTCGACCGGCGACCTGTTCCG
>Ga0335071_10006321_pt1 | contig 12227 bp, 13 predicted proteins | sample Lox_Sample_15_FD_206724 | JGI IMG/M metagenome (GOLD analysis project Ga0335071, IMG submission 206724) | Soil microbial communities from Loxahatchee National Wildlife Refuge, Florida, United States - Lox_Sample_1.5 | ecosystem: Environmental > Terrestrial > Soil > Wetlands | place: USA...
AGCCGCCGCTCCAGGTTGCGCCGCGCCACCAGCTCAAACGGCTCCGACACATCCCAGTCCACCACCTGGATCCCGGCCGCGAGCAGGCGCCGCAGCAGTACGCGCCGCTGCAGCCGGGCGATGCGCGCCGCCATCAGGACGTCCTCCGTCCTGGGCAGCCCGATCAGCTCGAAGCTGGTCGGGTTGGGGCTGACCACCAGGACGTGGTAGCCCCGGGTCCGCAGGCCAACCAGCGCCTCGTAGTCCTCGGCAATCAGGGGGCTGACCAGCAGCAGCTGCGAGCGGACGGGGAACAGGTTGCGCGGCACATACAACTCGCTGAACACCGCCGAATCGCCCGGTTCCAGGCGCGAAAGGTCGTGCAGGATGCGCTCGGCCTGGAGCTTGCCGTAACCCGGGAAGGTCCAGACGCTCTCCTTGCCGTAGAAGAGCAGCCCCACCCGGTTGCCGGCGTTGAGCAGCGCGTCCGCCAGAGAAGCCGCGGCCAGGATCGAATGCTCGAACAGCGAGCGTTTGCCGAATTCGTTCGAGCGCCGCCGCCCATCCAGGATGATCCCGACGTCAGCCACGCGTTCCTGCTCGAATTCGTTGGAGTAAACCGTATCGGCATGGCGGGCGGTCACCCGCCAGTTGATCCAGTGCGGCGAATCCCCCGGCTGGTACTCGCGCACGTCGAAAAACTCGACCCCTGGTCCGCCCTGGCGGGCCGGGATCGTCCCTGAATAGACCCGCGTCCGGCGCGGCTGGATGGCGACCCGCCGCAGGCGCAGCACCGGCGGCACGACGAACAGCTGGCCGGTGGTGAAGACGACCTGCTCGACCCGCACCAGCCCAAACAGGTCCGCGGCGGTCACCCGCAGGCGGCTGAGGGTGTAGTTCCCGCGCTTGCCCTTCAAGGTGTAGTCCCACTGGAAGGTGCCGCCCTTCGGCAGCGAGGCCAGGTGACGCGGCGAGCCGGCGACGATCTCCAGCCCATCCGGCACGAGGTCTTCGAACAGCACCTCCTCCAGCGCCGGCCCCAGGTTGGTCACTTCCAGGGTGACCTTGACCAGGTCGCCGATCAGCACGCGCTGGGCGCTCAGGCTGCGCCGGGCGTGCACCTGGATCGCTTCCGGCCCGCGCCACAAACCGGCCAGCAGGTACAGGAACAGCGGCAGCCCCACGGCGAGCAGCGGGGCGTGCAACGCCGCCAGTCCAACGATCACCAGCAGGTAGGCCAGCAGGGCGGTGACGAAGGTGCGGTTCATCGCGGAGCGTCTAGCTGCCTTTCAGCACCGGGACCGGTACGCGGGCGAACACGTCGGCGATGACGTCCTCGGCCACCTGGCGCGTCAGCCAGTATTCGGGCTGCAGGATCAGGCGGTGGCTCAGGACCGGGAGCGCGTAGCGCTTGATGTCGTCGGGCAGGACATAATCGCGTCCCTCCAGCGCCGCCTGGGCACGTGCCATCTTCAGGAAGGCCAGGGAAGCGCGCGGGCTGGCACCGACTGCCACATGCCGGTCGCGGCGCGTCTCGTGGACTACCGCGGCAATGTAGCCTTCCAGGTCTTCCGCCACATGGACCGCCTCCACGACCCTGCGCATCTCGAGCAGCTGGCTGCGGCTGGCGATCTTGCGCAGCTTCACCTCGTCCGCCCTGCGTCGGCTCCGGCGGCTGAGGATCTCCTTCTCCTGGTCCACGTCCGGGTAGCCGACGGTGACTTTGAGCATGAAGCGGTCAAGTTGGGCCTCGGGCAGCGGGAAGGTCCCCTCGTACTCGATCGGGTTCTGGGTGGCGAGCACGACGAACGGCTCCGGGAGCGGCAGCGATTCCCCTTCGAGGGTTACCTGACCTTCCTGCATCGCCTCGAGCAGCGCCGACTGGGTCTTTGGCGAGGCCCGATTGATCTCATCCGCCAGCAGGATGTTAGTGAAGACCGGGCCTTTGCGCAGCTCGAAACGGTTCTGCACCCGATCAAAGAGCGAGCCACCGGTGATGTCCCCGGGCAGCAGGTCGGGAGTAAACTGGATGCGCTTGAAATCCAGGCCCAGGCTGGCGGCGAAGGATTTGGCAATCAGGGTCTTGCCCAGGCCGGGGTAATCCTCGAGCAGGACGTGGCCGCCGGCCAGCGTGGCCGCCAGGATGGCTTCCAGCAGGGAGCGCTTGCCAATGATCGCCTTTTCCACTTCATCCACCACCTGTCGGCACAGCTGGGACGTTTCAGGAATTCCGAGGGGCATGTTTCTCCTCCAGCAAGGATTCAAGATATGCGACCACCGCATCCAGATCGCCATCCAACGGCGTGGACCGCCGCGGCGCGAACAGGCTCCGCCGGGGATAGTCGGCATAGGTGGTCCGCAGGGCGGTCTCGAGGTATTTCTGCACATTTTCCGGCGGCGCCCAGCCCGGGCCTTCCAGGCGCTGGCCGCGTTTCATTTCCCCGCTGCGTTGCTGCAGGATATCGAGAGCCAGGTTGGCCAGGGTGTTGGCCAGGTACCACTGGGAATACACACCGCGCTGGCTGCGCTGCAGCCAGAATACCAGCTGCTGCAGCTCGCCAGGGCGGGTCGGGCGCAGGCGGCGGGAGCGCTGCTCCCGGGATTCGCGCAGCCGGAAGCTGTCAACCGTGACCACGATCAGCGCCACGACCAGCAGGACCCAGAAAACGATCTGCGGGATCGACAGGTAGTCGACCCGCAGGCGCCAGAACAGGCGTGCCGCCGGCAGGATGACGTAGGCCTGGATCACACCGCGCAGGACGTAAGCCAGCACTGCCGCCAGGCCGATGCTCGCCAGCAGGAGGGCCAGCTGCCGCGGTTTCAAACCGTCTCCTGGCAGGCTTGCAGGATGGCGGTCAGGCAAGCCACCGCCTCGTCGATCTCCCCCCGGCTGGTGCTTTTCTCCCCATAGCGGACGCACTCGAAAAGCGTGGTCAGGCGCCGCACGGCCTCGCCCGGAAGCCCGGCGCGCTGCAGCTCGCCGGCGAATTCGCGAGGGGTGACGGCCGGCTGGCGCGCCAGGCGCCGGCGCGCGTTCACTACCGCACTCATGCGCTGGTAGCACTGCACGATCGTGTTCTCCCAATCCGCCCCGCCCTGTAGCGCCTGCAAGCCAGCGTTGGCGATCGCAGCCAGCGCCTCGAAAGATTGCTCCGGCTTGCGCCGGCCGCGCAGCCAGAAGACCAGCCAGGCCGCTCCGCCCAGGGCCAGCAGCAAGCCGAGGCCGATCAGGTAGATCGCCCAGTCCGGCAGCGCCGGCGGGAGGAACGGCGCAGCCTGCACCTGCGCGCCCGTGTCGGACAGGCTCACCGGCGGCGGCGCCACCTCGGTTGACTTCATTTCCGTTACGAGATCGCGCGGGCCGAAATGGCTGGCGAGCAGATAGACCGCCGCACCTAACAGCACCAGGCGCAGAAGAACCTTGAGGAATTTTGGCCGCTGCTTGCGGTCGAGCAAGACCACCACCACTGCCAGCACGACCAGCAGCAGGACCGCCGCGCCGATCAGCTCATCGAGCGGGAGGTCGGCGGCCTGAAGGCCCAGCGTGGACTGCTGTTGGGAGGACGGCGCGTTGCCAGGCAGGGATTCGGTTGGACGGAACTGAAAAGAGGCCAGCGCGGCGGTCAGATAAACGACGGCCAGGAGCGAAATCCCCCCAAGCACGAGCGTGCCTTTTTTACTCCCAAGAAATTTACGCATAATTCGCCCGCTTTGCATTTTACCACACCCGATTCTGAGCCGATTTTGAAGCATGATATAATGCCACAATCTATGTCCAATTTGATCCCGGACCTGAATCCCGATTGCGATCAACCGCTCCACCCGCAAGCCGTGGAGGGGCTGGAGCTGATCGCCCGGGGACGGTATTTCGAAGCGCATGAGGCGCTCGAGGCCGCCTGGCGCCAGGAACACGGGCTGATTCGGGACCTGTACCGGGGCGTGCTGCAGGCAGCGGTAGTTTACCTGCACCTGAGCCGGGGCAACCTGCCCGGTGCGGTGAAGGTTTACGACCGCTGCACGCGCTGGCTGGCGCCCTGGCCGGACACCTGCCGGGGCATCGCCGTCGAACGCCTGCGCCGCGACCTCGAAACCGCTGTGGCCGAGGCCCGGCGTCTCGGCCCGGAGCGGCTGGCGGCCTTCGACCGGTCACTGCTCAAGCCGGTGGAGTATGCCCGACGCTGAGCGCCCGCCCGTCCCGACCTGCGACCCGGCCAGTAGGGCAGTCGGGACGCCCGCCCGCGTCTATACCTGCGACCGCTGCGGCGCACGCATGCTCGAGCGTCAGTGCAAGGTCACCTGCGCGAACTGCGGCGCCCGCCTGGACTGCTCGGACCTCAACATCCACTTTGACAACGGTACGATAAACGAATAAACTTCGCTTACCAAGCTCCTGGAAGGTGGTCTTCCGGGGCAGACATCGATACTGTGGAGGGAGCCATGGATTCTTTGCCGTTCGAGGGGAAGGTGGCGCTGATCACCGGTTCGGGCCGCGGGATCGGGCACGCGATTGCCCTGCAGCTCGCCCGCCGGGGCGCCGACGTGGCGGTCAATTTTTTCCGCAACCGCGGACCGGCCGAGGAGACCGTGGCGGAGATCGAAATGCTCGGCCGCCGTGCCGTGCTGGTCAAGGCCGACGTCGGCGACCTGGACGACCTGAACCGCATGTTTGATGAGGTCGCGCAGGCATTCGGCGGGCTGGACATCTTCGTCCACAACGCCGCCTCCGGTTACAACCGGCCGGTGCTGGAACAGAAACTCAAAGGCTGGGACTGGACGATGAACATCAACGCCCGCTCGCTGCTCTTCAGCGCCCAGCGTTGCGTCCCGCTGATGGAAAAGCGCGGCGGCGGCTTCATCGTCAGCCTGACCAGTCCCGGCTCGACGCGCGTCCTGCCGGATTACGTCGTCGTCGGCGCCAGCAAGGCTGCCATCGAGAGCCTGACCCGCTACCTGGCCGTCGAGCTGTCCGGCCGGAATATCGTTGTCAATGCCGTCGCCCCGGGCATCGTCGAGACCGATGCGCTCAAGCATTTCGACGCCCTGGGTGACCAGGACATCATCCGCAAGACCGCCGCCGCCACCCCGGCCGGGCGCCTGGTCACCCCGGAGGACGTCGCCGGGCTGGTCGCCTTCCTGTGCACGCCGGAGGCGGCCATGATCCGCGGGCAAGTGGTGGTGATGGACGGCGGCTTCACCCTGCCGGCCCGCACCTGACCCCCTCCCCGCTCCGGCATGCCTGTGTTAGAATAATGGCGATTGCGGTAGGAATTGTGCCAGGGCCGTCAAACCCGTAATGGTTGGCGGCCATTTTCATAGGGCCTCTATCTATCCAGATGGAGAGGAGACGAGAAATGGAAACGAAGATCTATATTGGCAACCTTCCTTATTCGGCCACGGAAGACGAGCTGCGCGAACTGTTCTCTCAGGCAGGGACGGTCGTATCGGTCGCCCTGATCAAGGATCGGGATACCGGCCAGTCCAAGGGATTTGCCTTCGTTGAGATGAGCAACCAGAGCGAGGCAGAGAAGGCCATCTCCACGTTCAACAACCACGCCCTCGGCAACCGTCCGCTCAAGGTCAGCCTGGCCCGCCCGCGCGAGGAGCACAGCTCCGGCGGATTCGGCCGGTCCGGCAAGCGCTTCTAATCCCCTCCCACCGGCAACCCACGAACGATTAAAAGCTCCCGCAGCTGATCTCACGGGAGCTTTTCCATGTTGAAACCCAATTCCCCATAGACGAAAGGAATTGGTTTAGAGATTTATACGGCACTCGGTAGGATCAATGCAGCAGCCGGAAGGTCCGGGCGGCCTTGTCCAGTTGCGGCAGCCAGGTATAGTACTCGCTGTAGTAACCCGTCAGGGTCAGCGACCAGTAATCGTCCCCGATCTTGAATACATACATCGCCGCCTCGACCGGGACGTTCTGGACCTGCGCCTGGACCTTCACCCGGACCGTCTCGTACGGCCCAATCTCCATCTTCTTCTGCTCCAGGACGGTCAGGCCGCTGACCTGTGCGAATCCCGGCAGCAAATGAATATCGTTCTGCACGTAAGTTGCCAGGTCGAGCCCGGGCTTGTTCTCCCGGTTCAGCGCCAGACGGGCGGCGAAGTGGTTGGCGTCCGGGTTCTGGTCCGTCAGTGCCATCAGGCTGTTCCCGGACCCGGCCAGGGCAAACTGGGGCGGAGCGAAGAACTTGGCTACGCCGGTGTTCCACTCCTTCCAGCCGGACGGGATCAGCGAATCGTAGGAGACCTCGGTGTCGGTCGGGGTGGGGCCGCGCGGGGTCCGAGTGGGGATCCAGGTCTCGGTCGGCGCGGGGGTGGCGGTCGGGAGAGTGGTCGGGACGGTCAGCAGCCCAACCGGCAGGCCCGCGTTGAGGACCGTCCAGCCGATGGCGGCCAGGCCCAGCAGTGCGAAGGCGGCCAGCCCGCCCAGGATGACGAGCTGGCCCTGGGTCATGCCCAGGATGCGCTTCGACGGGCCGGACGGTCTGGAACGACCGGGTTTCGATTCGGGTTCGGGAAGATTTTGAGGGACGAGGTTCATCGAGTCAACACCGCCCTGGCCGGGGCCCCATCCGAACCGACCAGCTTGAGGGGCAGGCAGTAGAGGGTATAGGGACCTGGCTCGACGGCTCCCAGATCCAGGCCTTCGAGGATAACAATCCCGGCAGCGAGCAAGGCCCGGTGGGTCGGGAGACTGTTCTTGAAGGGCGCCACCGAGAGGGCGTCGATGCCCACCAGGCGCAGGCCGCGTCGCACCAGCCAATCCGCCCCGCCGGCATCGATGGCGACGAAATCCGTCTCAAAGACCACAGGCGACCTCCGCCACATGGCCGAATTGCGCGTGCGCAGCAGCAGGCGTTCGGTCCCGGCAGGGAGGTCAAGGGTCTCCAGAAGGTCGGCATCGATCCTGCCGATCTCATCCGGCAGGCGGACGACGAGCGCCGGTCCGGTCAGCACCTCCAGGGACAGGCCCTCGACCGTGCGGTGGTCGTTGAGGAAGTGGTGCGGTGCATCGACGTGCGTCCCGGTGTGGGCGCTCATGGCCAGGCGCGAGATGTTGTCGTGATCGCCGCGATCCATGGAGGCCACCTGTTCCAGGACGATCGGCGGATCGCCGGGCCAGACCGGCAGACCGGGCGAAATGGGCAGCGTGATGTCGAAGATTTGGTCGGCGGGTTTTTCCATCGGGAGCACTCCCCGGCCGGTCGGGTTCACCAGTCGGAAGCCGCAAAAATGGACTGCAGGAACTGCTCACGCTCCTGCGGGGTCATCGGGCGCGGCTGGGACCAGTTCTCCAGCCGGTAGCTGAGCAGCTCGACGCTGATCAGCTTCCCATCGTAGATCACGTAGCGGTCGATGAACTCGTTGCGCACGTCGCTGGTGGTATGACCGTCGGGGAATCTGTAGAGCATCTGGTCGAAGAACAGGTTCCCCAGGCCGTAATGGATGAAGGCACCGTCGTAGAACTCCATCGCCTGCGGCAGGTGCGCCTGGCTGCCGCTGACGATAATCGCCCCGGCAGCGGCCAGGTTGCGGAAATCGGTCTTCTCGTAATCGTAAGGGACCGGGGTGTAGTACTCATTGTACTGCAGGGTGACGACCGGCAGGTAACCCGAGGCGCGCAGCACGGCGATGGTCGACTCCATGGCGGGATAATCGCAGGGTGCCGAGCCCGGCGTGCTGGCGGTCGCCCAGTCGCTGACCGGGCCGGCAGGGTTGCAGCCCAGGAAGGCCAGCTGGTTGCCATGGTCCACGACCGTGATGTACTTCTGGGCGTCGGCCAGGTTCTTCCCGCCTCCGTAGTACTGCCAGCCGCGCTGGGTGTACATGTCCAGCGTTGTGAGCAGGTCCTGCATCCCGTAATCGAGCAGGTGGTTGCCGGTCAGCTCGATGACCTTGGGGTTGACGTCATCCAGCAGGGCGATGTTCTTCGGGTCTGAGCAGAAGCGCAGGCTGGTGGAATACTTGTCGGGGATCGGGCAGTTCGAGTCGAAGGAGACCTCGTTGCTGATATGGGTCACGTCGGCACTGCGCAGCACGTCGCGCACGTTCGCGTCCGGGTAGAGCACGCCGTTCTCATTCATCGCCTGGGCCACGCCCCGAACGAGCGCCGTGACCCCGGTCATCGCCAGGACAGTCAGCCGGCCGGGGTCCCGGTTCGTCGCCGGGAGCGGCAGGGAGGCCGGCTGGTAGGAGAAGGAGACCTGCAGGGGGTAGCTGGACGGGTCGAAGTCCTTATGGATCGGCGACTGGCCGTCGACGGTCAGGACCTTCCACTGCGGGTCGAGCGCCTCGAACGGCACGATCGCCCAGATCGGCCGCTCGGTCCAGGTCAGGTCGATCAGGCGGTCCGGCGGCAGCACGTACACGGTGCGGGGCGCAGGCGCACCCCAGATGGCCGTGAATGCCGCCAGGGTGGTCGCATCCATGCGGAACGGCTTGCCGTCGAAAGGCCCGCCGCTCCCACCCTGCCAGGCGGTGCGGATGTCGGCCAGCGTCACCCCGTCGATCGTCGTCGGGAACGGCGAGACCAGGGCATAGATCCACGTGGCCGTGCCTTCACCGGGGGCGGACACGTCCAGGCGCACATTGGCACTTCCCGGGTCGCTCACCTGGGGAATGCCGGTGGCCTGCGCCAGCTGGCGCAGATAATCAGGGACCGCGGGCGAGATCCACAGGCTGGCCGGTGCGGCAGAGGCCGTGGGCGACAGGGTGCTCGCGGCTGAGGGCGACGGAAGTGCCTGCGGCGTCGCCGTGGCGGGTGCGTCGGTCTGGAGCGGCTGGAAGGGGGTGTAGGTGGGGGCAGCGGCGCCGGCCGGCGTCACCAGGACGATCGCACCCGAGGCGGGGAGCACGCTGCTGGATCCCGGAGAGGTCAGGCAGGCAGACAGCAGGGCCGTGAGAATCAAGGCAACGACGAATCTGCGTTTACGCATCAGGTCAATTGTATACCATTAGCGGACGTTCAGGTCCAGAGCCGCCTGGGTAATCCGCTGGAGGATGGAAGCCGCCTCGAGCGGGCTGGCCCATACCGGCTGGAACTTATTATTGATGCGCACGGGCAGCAGCTGCCAGTTGACCAGCCTGCGCCCCAGGAAGTCGGCTTCGAAGACCACACTTTCGTTGGTGTCAATCGGGGCCTGGTCGAAGACAAAATTGCCCAGGGCGTATGCCACCACGCCCCCCGGCAGGGACTCGACCGGCTGGATGACGTGCGGGTGATTGCCGATCACCAGGTCGGCGCCCGCCGCGATCATCTGGGCGGCCCAGGTGCGCTGCGAGGCATCCGGCATGTCGGTATACTCCACCCCCCAATGCGGCATGACGATGACCACGTCCGCCATCGCACGCGCCGCCTGGATATTCCGGGTGACCTGGTCGATGGTGTCGTCGGACAGCGGCGCGGTCCCCGGCTGCGTGTCGGTGGCCCAGGTGGCGTCCCCGCTGATGGCGTTGACCCCCAGGAAAGCGAAGCGCACGCCGTTGCGTTCGATGATCACCGGGGCCTCGGCCAGGAGCAACGAGTCCCCGTCACCGACTGGCTGGATGTTGACGGCGAGCAGGTTGTGGCGGGTATCGTCCATGATCTTGCCGTCGCAGCGCCAGCCGAGGTTGCCGCAATCGAGGGCGTGGTTGGTCGCCACACTGATGACGTCGAAGCCGGCGTAGACCAGGCCATTGACCGTGCGGGAGGGGCCGACCAGATTGTAGGAAATCTCGCACGGCGTCGAAGTGACCAGGTCGCTGATCGTCCCGTCCAGGCTGCCGACGGTGATGTCGGCTGCCGACAGGGTATCCGCCACGTACTGGTAGGGGAACAGATAATTGTCGGCCAGCCGCGCCGCCTGTGCCGGGCAGCGGCCGGGATTGATGTCGCCGGTGAACAGCAGGCGCGTCAGCACAGGTGCAGGCGAGACGGTCGGGAGCGGATTGAAAGTATAGTCCGCACTCGGCATGGCCGTGGGCGCAATCACTTCAGTTGGTGCGATGGAGAGTTCGACGAGAGAAGTTGCAGGTTCGGTGCTGGCAGTCGTTTCCACCCTTGGTTGGTCGTTCCTGGATCCCCAGTTGAACAGGTAGACCGTCAGGAGCACAGAGGAGATCAGGACGATTCCGACCAGCGGATGTTTTGTGAACCACCGCAGGATCCTTTCGTCCGAACTGACGGGAGGCGGGTCGTGGTAGGTCATCGGATTATTCTGGAACCAGCTCGAGCCGGTCGAGGCTGACGCGGGCCAGCTGACCGGCATCCACGCTCACGCCCAGGCCAGGCGCGGTCGGTACATCGATGGTGCTGTCCGGGTTGAGCGTGAAGCGCTCGAGGGTGACATCCTGGGTATAGTAGCTGTCAGAGGCGGAGATGTCGCCGGGCAGGGTGAAGCCGGGCAGCGAAGCCAGGGCCAGGTTGGAGGCCCGCCCGATCCCGGTCTCCAGCATGCCGCCGCACCAGACGGGCATGCCCGCCTTCCGGCACAGGTCGTGGATGGCGACCGCCTGGCTCAGGCCACCCACCCGCCCGGCCTTGATGTTGATGATCCGGCAGGCGCCCATCTCGATGGCGGCGCGCGCGTGCCGCGCTGAGAGAATGCTTTCGTCCAGGCAGAGCGGGGTGCGCAAGCGCCCCTGCAGCCTGGAATGGTCCCACAGGTCGTCCTCGGCCAGCGGCTGCTCGATCAGCAGCAACGCAAGCTCGTCGAGCGGAGCAAGCGCCCCGGCGGCGTCGAGCGTGTAGGCGGAGTTGGCGTCCACCTGGAGCCGTATCTCTGCAAAGGCTTTGCGCACGGCGGCGGCGTCAAGCACGTCGCGCCCGGGCTTGATCTTGATCTTGATCCGCCGGTACCCGTCTTCCAGGTAGCTCGCCACCCGTTCGACCAATGCCTGCGGCGAGACCTGCAATCCCACGGATACGCCCACCTCGACCCGCGATCGGACGCCGCCGAGCAAGTCCTTCAGGGATCGGCCCTCTCGCTTGCCCAGCAGGTCCCAAAGGGCCATTTCCACACCGGCCTTCGCCAGCGGGTGCCCTCGGATGCTCTCCACGCGCCGCTGGTAATCGGCGGCGTCGGCCAGCTCCTGCCCGAGGAGCGCCGGGGCGATGAAGTCCTTGAGCACGTGCCAGGCGGTCCCGGTCGTCTCATAAGAATAACCCGGATCCTTCTCGGCAACGCATTCGCCGTAGCCGGTCAGGCCATCGGAATCGATCGCCACCAGGATGCAGTCGCGGTCGCTCGTCACCCCGAAGGAAGTCTCAAAGGGTGCGACCAGCGGCATGCGGATGCGGATAAATGTGAGGCGTTCGATCTTCATGCTTTAGCCAACTTGCCTTGTATCGGCGATCACCCCGGGTTCCCGGGGTCGCGACCGAACCGTCGGCTCGCCGTTGCGCGTGTCCGTATTCAACCTAATTATAGGGTTTGGTAAATATTCCGCAGGTTACAAACGGATATCAATTAGTTCAATAGCGCTGATCCAGGACGAAATCCATCCTGACATAAAGCCCGCCGCCGGGCAATCTGACCGGAATACCGGGCTTGCGAAGAGGGTACTTCACTGCAGTTCGATCGAACGGTCAGCCAAGATGACCCGGCCCTAGCTGGCCACGCCCTCCTCGGGAGTGGTTTCTCTCGCCGCTTCTTCGCTGGAGATACTTTCTTTCCTCATCCCCGGTGCGGGCGTGCCGCAGTAAGGGCAGATGTTCCACGGCAGTTCCATCAACCTGCCGCATTCGTGGCAGGGTTTCTTCAACTTGGTCTGGCAGTTGGGGCAGACCTGCCAATCGTCTTTGATGCGCCGCTCGCAACCGGGGCAAACCGCCTGGTCCTCGATCGCCTGGAGCAAGGCTTCCTCTTCCAAGGTCTGCTGGTACTCTTCCTCGAGCGTGCGCCTCGGGCGCAAAATCAGGTAGACCAGCACCCCGGGCAGGTTTAGAAGCGTCACGAGCAGGGTGGCAAGGATCTGCACCAGGCGATCACGCGCCCGGGCGCGGATGTCACGATAGGTCCATACCACAACGGCCGCCCACAGGGCGATGACGAAGCCGCCCGCGAAGGCGATCAAGACTCGGACGAAACTGCTGACGAATGCCGGATCGAACACCATGCTGTCTCCTCGATTTTCTTCAAGGACTAACCGCCGCCCCCGCCGGCGCCGATGATCCCGCCTTCGGTCATGCGCCGCAGATCGGAAAGGGCCGCCTCGATCTCCGCCACGCTGACCGGGCGATCCTGGTCGCGATGCTTCAGC
>Ga0335071_10006322_pt1 | contig 12227 bp, 9 predicted proteins | sample Lox_Sample_15_FD_206724 | JGI IMG/M metagenome (GOLD analysis project Ga0335071, IMG submission 206724) | Soil microbial communities from Loxahatchee National Wildlife Refuge, Florida, United States - Lox_Sample_1.5 | ecosystem: Environmental > Terrestrial > Soil > Wetlands | place: USA: Florida...
GGCCATGCGGTCGAGCGCCGCCGAGATCGAGACCTTCTCGCGCGTGAAGTTGAAACCGCTCATGTCCTCGTTGTAGAAGATGCGGCCGCGCGCGCTGGGCGGCGTGCGGATCGCGTCGACGGCGCGGCCGTTGTCGAATCCGGCGAGGTAGCGTGCGAGCGCCTCCGCGGACTCGCGCGCGTGGCCCACCGCGGGCCAATGGGACACGAGCCCGCGCAGCACCACGGGCCGGTAGCTGCCCGTGATCTCGGAGCGGAATAGCTCCGCGTCGACGTCGCTGCGCTCGGTGATGGGATACAATTTCAGGCTCAACCCGGCGCCACTCGATAGCGCGGGCGACAATTACGAGGAGGAAGCATGTCGAGATCCGTGGCCCGTCTCGCGGCCGGTCTTTTGTTCATCATCGCCTTTCCCGCCTTCGCGGTCGAGTACGTCAACATCCTGACGGGCGGCACGAGCGGAGTCTACTATCCGCTCGGCGTGGCCCTCTCCCAGGTCTACGGCAAGGCCATGCCCGAGGCGAAGATCGCCGTGCAGGCGACCAAGGCCTCGGCCGAGAACCTGAACCTCATCGAAGCGGGCCGCGGCGAGCTCGCCTTCACGCTGGGCGATGCGCTCTCGGACGCCTGGCGGGGCAACGCCGAGGCTGGATTCAAGGCGCCGCTCAAGAAGCTGAGGGCGGTGGCCGCGATCTACCCCAACTACATCCAGATCGTCGCGAGCGCCGATTCGGGCATCCGCACCCTCGCCGACCTCAAGGGCAAGCGCATCTCGGTGGGCGCGCCCAAGTCGGGGACGGAGCTCAACGCGCGCGCGATCCTCAAGGCGGCCGGGCTCACGTACGCCGACTTCGCCAAGGTCGAATACCTGCCGTTCGGCGAATCCGTCGAGCTCATGAAGAACCGCCAGCTCGACGCCACGCTGCAATCGGCGGGCCTCGGCGTGGCTTCGCTTCGCGACCTCGCCACCAGCATGAAGATCGTGGTCGTCGCGATTCCCGCCGACGTCGTGGCGAAGGTGGGCGACCCGGCCTACAAGCCCGCGGTCATTCCGGCGAAGACCTACGACGGGCAGGACAGCGACGTCCCCTCCGTGGCCATCGGCAACGTGCTCGTCACCAACGAATCGGTGCCCGAGCAGACGGTGTACCTGATGACCAAGGCGCTCTTCGAGAACCTGCCCACGCTGGTCGCGGCCCACAACGCGGCGCGCGCGATCAAGCTCGAGGCGGCCACCGAGGGGCTCGCCGTCCCGCTGCACCCGGGCGCGGCGCGCTACTACAAGGAAATGCACATCCTCAAGTGACGCCGCGATGAGCGCCAGCGCGCCTCAGGAGGAATACGGCGCGGTCATCGAGGAATTCGAGGAGCACGGCGTCCAGCGCCACCTGGAGGGCGCCGGGCGCCTCGTGCTCATGGGCGCGGCGCTCGCTTTCTCGGCCTACCAGCTCGCGGTGGCGGCGTTCAGCCCGCTTTCGAGCCAGGTCACGCGCTCGATCCACGTAGGCTTCCTGCTCGGCATCGCGTTCATCCTGTATCCGGCGTGGAAGCGCGCGGACCGCACGCGAGTTGCGTGGTACGACTGGCTGCTCGCCGCGGCGGGCTTCGGCCTCGCGTTCTACCAGTGGATCTACGAGGCCGACCTGATCCAGCGCGCAGGCGAGCCCAACACCGCGGACCTCGTCGTGGGCACGATCGTGCTGGTGCTCGTGTTCGAGGGCGCGCGGCGCGTGCTCGGCATCGCGCTGCCGATCATCTCCGGATGCTTCCTCGCGTACGGCCTCTTCGGCGAGCACCTGCCCGAGCTCATCGCGCACCGTCCCTTCGGCTTCGACCAGGTGATCTCGCAACTGTCGCTGGGCGTCGAAGGCATCTACGGCATCCCGGTGCTCGTGTCGGCGACCTACATCTTCCTCTTCATCCTGTTCGGCTCCTTCCTCGAGCACGCAGGGATGATCCGCCTCTTCAACAACGTGGCGCTCGGATTCGTGGGGCACGCACGCGGCGGCCCGGCGAAGGTCGCCGTGATCTCCTCGGGCTTCATGGGAACCATCAGCGGCTCGGGCGTGGCCAACGTGCTCACCGTGGGGCAGTTCACGATCCCGCTCATGAAGCGCTTCGGCTACTCGCCGGTATTCGCGGGCGCCGTCGAGGCGACCTCGAGCATGGGTGGGCAGATCATGCCGCCCGTGATGGGCGCGGTGGCGTTCATCATGGCCGAGACGCTCAACGTCCCCTACGTGGAGATCTGCAAGGCCGCGGTGATCCCCGCGGTCCTCTACTACGTAACGGCGTTCTGGATGGTGCACCTCGAGGCCGGGCGCAAGAACCTGCTGGGGCTTCCGAAGGACCAGTGCCCGAACCCGTGGAAGGCGATCGCCGAGAACTGGTACCTGCTGCTTCCCCTCGCGGCGCTCGTCTTCATGCTCTTCGATGGATTCACGCCCATGTACGCCGGGATGACGGGCCTCGCGCTTACCGCGCTGCTGATCCTGGGCGCCGCGGCGACGGCCGCGATGGGCACGCTGGCCTTCCGCGTCTTCTTCTGGGTCGCCCTGGGCCTCGGCGGCGCGGCCATCTACAAGGCGGGCCTGTGGGAGCGCTTCGGCATGTGGGCGATCGTCGCGCCGATCGGACTGCTCTGCGCGGCGACGTTCTTCATCAAGGGCGGCCGCGAGACGCTCCGCGTGATGCGTGCGAGCCTCGTGGACGGAGCGCGCCAGGCGCTGCCCGTCGGCATCGCGTGCGCGGTCGTGGGCGTGATCATCGGCATCCTCACCCTCACGGGCGCGGCCACCACGTTCGCGGGATTCATCCTGGAAGTCGGGTCGAAGAGCCTGTTCCTGTCGCTGCTGCTCACGATGGCGGTGTGCCTGCTCCTGGGGATGGGGATTCCCACGATCCCCAACTACATCATCACGAGCTCGATCGCGGCCCCGGCGCTGCTCAAGCTGGGCGTGCCGCTCATCGTCTCCCACATGTTCGTCTTCTACTTCGGGATCATGGCCGACCTCACGCCGCCGGTGGCGCTCGCCGCCCTCGCGGCCGCCTCGATCGCGAAGGCGCCGTTCATGAAGATCGGGTTCAAGGCGACGCAGATCGCGATCGCCGGATTCGTGATCCCCTTCATGGCGGTGTACGACCCGTCCCTGATGCTGCAGGGCGGGACCTGGGCCGACACCGCGTACATGATCTTCAAGGCGGTGGTCGCGATCGTGCTGTGGGGCGCGGCGGCGATCGGGTACATGCGCGCGCCGCTCGGGTGGATCGAGCGAATCCTCGCCGCGGGCGCGGCCTTCATGCTCGTGGTCGCGATCACGTGGACAGACTGGGTCGGATTCGGCCTCGGCGCGCTCTTCTTCGCGTGGCACTACTGGCGCACGCGGGGCTCGCTCGCTCCCGCCTGACGCGATGACGATCGGGATCTGCCTCGCGGCCGGCGCGGTCCACGCGTTCATCGCGGCGGGCCAGTTCACGCTCGCATGGACGCACTCCATCGAAAAGATCCGCTGGGAAGAAGACTATCGCGTGGCCGGCGGCATGCTGCACCTCGACGAAGCGCGCATCCGCGGCAGCGGCGCCGGCATGGAACCTCCCGCGGGCGCACTGCTGATCGATGGCGTGTGGCACTACCGGCCCGCCGTGCGTGAGCTTCGCGAACTGCGCCTCGCGCGTTCCACGTACACCGCGGACTACGAGCTTTGCATCCCGGGCGCGCCTTGCAAGTCGCTCGCTTCGTGGATTCCCGTGGACGCCGGGACGACACTCGTCGCGCCCTGCTCGCGCTAGGTCGCGCCGGCCGCCTCGAGGCGATCGAGCCAACGGCCCGCCGCCTCCTCCACCATGTCGAGCACGCGCTCGAAGTCCTCGGGACCACCGTAGTACGGGTCGGGCACGTCCTCGCCTCTCCAGCGATCGCTCGCGTCTAGGAAGAGGCCCACCTGCGCTCGCGAGCCGTCGGGCTTCATCGCGCGAAGCATCCGCAGGTGCCCGCGGTCCATGGCGAGGATGAAGTCGAACGCCTCGAAATCCTTGCGCGTGACCTGGGAGGCGCGCTGTTCCGACAGGTCGTATCCGCGCCGAGCCGCATGCTCGATGGCGCGCGGGTCGGGCGACTCGCCGACGTGATACCCGTGCGTTCCCGCGGAAGCCACGCGAACGTCGCGATCGAGTCCCCGTCGCTTCGCGTGCTCGCGCAGCACGCCTTCCCCCGTCGGCGAGCGGCAGATGTTTCCGGTGCACACGATCAGCACCGAAGCCTTCATCGGGGCGCCGGGGCCGGCAATACGCTCAGCAGGTTGTGCGGCGCCACGTGGATCATTCCGCCGCGCGGGCTGTCGATGTCGGCGATGAGGAAGAACGCGATCGAGACCACGAAGGTGAGCAGCATCAGCAGGCCCCTGGTCGCGTTCGGGGCACGCGTGCCGAGCCCGGCGAGGAACGCGGCGATGAACGCGATCACCTCCATCATGATCCACGCGCCCTCCGGGATCCGGTTGCGCCATGCCGCGAGCGTGTAGCCCTGCGAGTTGAGGACGTCGTTCATCCCAGAGACGACCAGGGCCATGATCGGATCGGCCCGCGCGAGCGCCGTCGTGCGCACGGAAGCCCAGAGCTCGGCCTGCAGCTTCACCGTCCTCGCGTCGATCTCCTCGAGCACGGCCTTGTCGCGCTCCTCGTAGAAGCGCACGCGCGCATCGAGGTACTCCACGAGCAGCTTCTTCACGTGGGCCGCCTCCAGCTCGGGCAGCAGCTCCGCGCGCACGAGCTCCGTTCCGATCGCGTTCGCTTCCGCTTCCTCGAGGTTCTTGCGCTGGTCGTAGCGGCTCACGGCCATCGAGAAGGAAAATCCGATGATGAGCCCCAGGAGCGTGAGCGTCGCGGCGTGGATCACCTCGAACTCGTCGTGGTGCTCGGAGATCTGCGCGCGCAGCTTCGGGAAATGGTTCGCCCCGATCCAGCTGGCGAACCAGAGCAGCAGCAGGGAAACGGCGAGTATCAGGAGGGGATAGTCCATCGGGTTCATCGTCCCGCCCCGTCCGCCACGAAGGGCGAAGGCTCGAAGTCGCGCGAAAGCATCCGCCACACGCGCTCGGAAGTCATCGGCATCTGGATTCGTTCCGCGTCGCGCCCGAGCCCGGCGGAAGCGAGCGCATCGACCACCGCGTTCACCACCGCGGGCGTGGCGCCGATCGTGCCCAGCTCGCCCACGCCCTTCACGCCCAGCACGTTGGTCTTGCAGGGGATCGACGTGTCGAACGCGGTCTTGAAACCGGTGAAGACATCCACGCGAGGCAGCGCGTAGTCCATGAAGCTCCCCGAGACCATCTGTCCCCCTTCCGAATCGTAGACGACACGCTCGAAAAGCGCCTGGCCGATGCCCTGCATCGCGCCGCCATCGACCTGGCCGCGCACGATCTCCGGGCTCACGACGCGGCCGATGTCGTTCACCGACGCGTAAGCGGCGACCTGTACCTCGCCCGTGGACGCGTCGACTTCCACCTCGCACACGTGGCAACCGTTGGGCCAGCTCGGCGCTCCCGCGGTCGTGGACGATTCCACGCGGATCGAAGGCGCGCCCTTGCGCCCCGCGAGCTCGAAGAGGTCCACGCCCAGGTCCGTGCCGGCAACACCGAAGCGCCCTGCGCGGTACTCGATGTCCGCCGCCGACACTTCCAGCGTTTCGGCCGCGAGGTCCTTCGCGAGCGCGAGCGTCTTCTGCGATCCCTCGCTCACCGCCGAGCCGCCGGTGAAGAGCGAGCGCGAGCCCGCGCTTCCGAAACCGTTGGCGCGGTCGGTATCGCCCTGCACGATGCGCACGCGCTCGATGGGCACTTCGAAGATATCCACCACGAGCTGCGCGTAGCTCGTCTGGATGCCCTGCCCCATCTGCTGCGTGGCGGTGACGACCTCGATGAAGCCGTCGGGCATGACCGAGACCTCGACCTTCTCCTCGAGCGCGTTGCCGCCGGTCCACTCGAGGAACGTCGCGATGCCGCGGCCGCGAAGCCTGCCGCGCCTCTTCGATTCCTCCCGCCGCGCGGCGAATCCGTTCCAGTCCGCGAGCGCGAGGCCCTGGTCCAGGATCGACTCGAAGTTGCCGGTGTCGTACACCTGCGCCATGGCGCTCTTGTAGGGCATCTGCGCGCTGCGCACCATGTTGCGCCGGCGAAGCTCCGCGGGATCGATGCCCATCTTGCGCGCCGCGGCGTCCATGAGGCGCTCGATGAGGTAGATCGCCTCGGGCCGGCCCGCGCCGCGATACGGTCCCGTGGGCGCGCGATTGGTGAGCACGGTCGTGAAATGGAAATCGATCAGCCCGATGTCGTAGATGCTCGTGGACACCCACGGCCCCACCAGGAGCTGGATCGCGACGCCCGCGCCGGTCGCGTAGGCGCCGATGTTGGCGAACGAGCGCACGCGAAGCGCAAGGGCGCGGCCGCTCGCGTCGAGGGCGAGCTCCCCGCGCGTGATGACGTCGCGGCCATGCACGGTCGCGAGGAACTCCTCGGAGCGCTCCGAGATCCATTTCACCGGGCGCTTCACCTGCAGCGATGCGTAGGCCACCGCGATGTCCTCGGGATACGGCCCCGTCTTCATGCCGAAGCCGCCGCCCACGTCGCCCACGACGACGCGGGTGTTCTCCGGAGTGCGTCCCGGGATCGCGTCGCAGATGCCGCCACGCACTGCCGTGGGCATCTGGCTCGAGAGCCGCACCGTGAGGCGTCCGCTCGCCGGGTCGAACGCAGCGAGCACCGTGCGCGGCTCGATGGGATTCGCGGCGAGGCGCTGGTTCTCGATGTCGAGCGAGACGGTGTGCGCCGCGGACGCGAACGCGTCGGCGGCGGCCTTGCGGTCGCCATAGCGCGATTCGGCGGCGATGTTGTCCGGCGCCTGGGGACAGAGCACCGGCGCGCCGGGCTTCACCGCGGCGAACGAATCCACCACCGAAGGCAGCTCTTCGTAGTCGACAATCACCGCATCGGCGCCGTCGCGCGCCGCGGCACGGCTCTCGGCCACGACGAGCGCGACCGCCTCGCCCATGAAGCGCGCCACCTCGTGCGCGAGCGGGCGACGGGGCGGCGAGGCCACGGGCGTTCCGTCGGCGCGCTTGAACCCCGCCGCGCCCACCATCGCCTTCACGCCGGCCCCGGCCATCTGCGCGCCGGTGATCACCTCGATCACGCCGGGAATCGCCTTCGCCGCGGACACGTCGATCGCGTTGATGCGCGCATGCGCGAAGGGCGATCGCACGAAGACGAGCCAGGCCTGCCCCGGCAGCGACACGTCGCCCGCGTACTGGCCGCGGCCGGCGAGCAATGCCGGGTCCTCGATGCGGCGCACGGCCTTGCCGCTGCCGTAGCGTCCCACGTCCTGGTTCGTCATCCTTCGCCTCCCACGGCCATCAATCGGTCCCGAAGCGTCTTCAGTTCGTCGCGCAGGTTCGCCGCCCGCTCGAACTCGAGGTTGCGCGCCGCCTCGAGCATCTCCTTCTCGATCTTCTTGATGCGCTGGTCGAGCTGCTTCTCCGAGAGCGAGTCGTACTTCGCCTCTTCCTCGGCCGCCTTCTTCGCTTCCCTCGCCTCGTCCGCATCGTAGACGCCGTCGATCATGTCCTTGATGCGCTTGGACACGCTCTTGGGCTCGATGCCGTGCGCGAGGTTGAAGGCCACCTGGGTCGCGCGGCGCCGCTCCGTCTCGTCGATCGCCGCCTTCATCGAGTCGGTCGTGTGGTCGGCGTAGAGGATCGCGGTGCCGTTGATGTGGCGCGCGGCGCGGCCGATTGTCTGGATGAGCGAGCGGCCCGAGCGCAGGAACCCTTCCTTGTCGGCATCGAGCACCGCCACCAGCGACACCTCGGGAATGTCCAGGCCCTCGCGCAGCAGGTTGATGCCCACCAGCACGTCGAACAGGCCCTTCCTCAGGTCGCGGATGATCTCCACGCGCTCGACGGTGTCCACATCCGAGTGCAGGTAGCGCACTTTCACGCCGTGCTCGGCGAGGTAATCGGTGAGGTCCTCGGCCATGCGCTTGGTGAGCGTGGTCACGAGCACGCGCTCGTTGATCGCCACGCGCTTGTTCACTTCCGAGAGCAGGTCGTCCACCTGCGACGAGGCGGGCCGCAGCAGCAGCACCGGATCGATGAGGCCCGTGGGACGCACGAGCTGCTCGACCGTCTGCGCGGCATGCGTGCGCTCGTAGTCGGCGGGCGTGGCGGAAACGAAGATCGCCTGGCGCACCTGGCGCTCGAATTCCTCGAACTTGAGCGGGCGGTTGTCGAGCGCCGAAGGAAGGCGGAATCCGTACTCCACGAGCACCTCCTTGCGCGAGCGGTCGCCGTTGTACATGCCGCCGATCTGCGGCACGGTCACGTGGCTTTCGTCGATCACGATGAGCGACTCGGTGGGCAGGTAGTCGATGAGCGTGGGCGGCGGCTCCCCGGGCGAGCGCCCCGAAAGGTGCCGCGTGTAGTTCTCGATGCCCTTGCAGAAGCCCAGCTCGTTCATCATCTCGAGGTCGAAGTGCGTGCGCTGCTGCAGCCGCTGCAGCTCGAGGAGCTTGCCCTGCTTCTGGAAGAAGTCGAGGCGCTCGCGAAGCTCGACCTTGATGGTCTCGATGGCGCGAAGCACGGTGGCGCGCGGCGTCACGTAGTGGCTCTTCGCGTAGAGCGTGAAGCGCGGGATGCGATGCAGGAGCTCGCCCGTGAGCGGATCGAAGAGCGTGAGCGACTCGATCTCGTCGTCGAAGAGCGAGATGCGCAGCGCCTGCTCGCTGTTCTCCGCGGGGAAGACGTCGATCGTGTCGCCGCGCACGCGAAAGGTGCCGCGCCGGAAGTCGATGTCGTTGCGCGTGTACTGCATGCCCGCCAGGCGCGCAAGGAGATCCCGCTGCGGCACCGGATCCTTCTCGCGCAGCACCTGGCGCATGTCGGCGTAGTCGCCCGGATCGCCGATGCCGTAGATGCAGGACACCGTGGCCACGATCACCACGTCCTTCCTCTCGATGAGGCTCTTGGTGGCCGACAGGCGCATCTGCTCGATGTGCTCGTTGATCGACGAGTCCTTCTCGATGTAGAGGTCGCGCGAGGGCACGTAGGCCTCGGGCTGGTAGTAGTCGTAGTACGAGACGAAGTACTCCACCGCGTTCTCGGGGAAGAACTCGCGGAATTCCGAGTAGAGCTGCGCGGCGAGCGTCTTGTTGGGCGCGATCACGAGCGTGGGACGGCCCGTGCGCGCGATCACGTTCGCCATGGTGTAGGTCTTTCCCGAGCCCGTGACGCCCAGGAGGGTCTGGTACGAAAGCCCGTCGTTCAATCCCTCGACGAGCTTGTCGATGGCCTGGGGCTGGTCGCCCGCTGGCGGGAACGGCTGGTGCAGCCTGAAGGGACTGCCGGGATAGGTGACGACTTCCATTGGACGGTTCGCTATTGCGGGTTGCTCGCGGAACGGGCGACGGGTTCCGAGACGTCTTCGGTCGCCTCGCGGTCCTGCATCTCGAAGATCCAGCTCGCCGGCAGCGCGAAGTTGAGGTTCTGGCCGGTCTTGTGCTGGAACGTGACGATGCCCACCAGCTGGCCGCCCGCGTTGAAGAGGCCGCCGCCGCTCGAGCCCGGCGAGATGGGCGCGGTGGTCTGGATGATTGTCCCTTTCGTGGTCTGGCGCAGCGACGACACGATGCCCTCGGAGAGCGTGAGCTCGAGCCCCTGCGGAGCGCCGATGGCGAACACCGCCTGCCCCACGTGCACCTCGCCGGTGGCGATCTGCACGGGCGGCGCCATCAGCCCCGCCACGCGCAGGCTGCAAAGATCGAGCTGCCTGTCGGCCACCTGCACCACGCCGTCGAGGACCACACCCGCCACCTTCACCGAGATGCGGCTCGCGCCCGACACGACGTGGCAGTTGGTGATGACGAGCGTGTTGCCGGTGGCGACGCCGCTTCCCTGTGCGAAGAGGCGGCCGGACGCGTCGTAGACCTGTATGCGGGCGACGGAATTCGAGACCGCGGCGAAGACGCCTTCGGCGCCGAGGACCTTCGGCGCTGCGGGCGCCGGCGGCGCAGTCGCCGTGTTCTCCGGGGCCGCCGCGCTCGCTGCGTCCTCGGACGCCGCCTTCGGCGGGGACTCCGGCTTCGGCACGTGCACCACGATCGGCGGAGTCACCACGTTCACCGGCGGATGCGCCGGCGCGCGCGTCCTGATCCAGATGATTCCTATCATCAGCACGACGGCCACGGGGACGACGGCCTTCACGAGCCCCGCCTCGCGGACGACATCCTTCACGAAGTCGACGGCGCCCGGCTTCTTCTCGGCGGCGGCCCGCGCCGCGGGATCGGGCGGCAGGCGCGAATCGTATTCGGCGCGAGAGTCGGGATTGGCGAGCACCTGGTAGGCGTCGCGGACCGCCTGCGACTGCTCCTCGGAGGCGCCGCTCGCCTTGAGGTCCGCAAGCTTCTCGCGAACGGCGTTGGCGATCTCGATCGACGAGGCGTCACGCGCGACGCCGAGAGTGTGGTAATGCGAACGGCCGCGAGGCATTCCCTATTATAAAATGGCGACTGGAACTTCCGAACCCACCGCCACGGAGAATTCGCATGTCGCAGGTCGCCAACCGCCTCAAGGCCATCAAGCCCTCGCCCACCCTCGCCGTTTCCGCCAAGGCCGCGCGCCTGAAATCCGAGGGCAAGGACGTGATCGCCATGGGAGCGGGCGAGCCCGACTTCGACACGCCGGACTTCATCAAGGAGGCGGCCATCGCGGCCATCCGCAAGGGCCTCACCAAGTACACCGCCGCGGGCGGCACGCCCTCGCTTCGCAAGGCCATCGCGGCCAAGTTCCGGAAGGAAAACGGCCTCGAGTACACGGAAAAGCAGATCCTCGTCTCGTGCGGCGGCAAGCAGACCTCGTTCAACCTGTGCCTCGCGCTGCTCAACGCCGGCGACGAGGCGATCATCCCGGCGCCGTTCTGGGTCTCGTATCCGGACATGGCGATGATGGCCGACGCGAAGCCGGTCTTCATCAACGCCGGCATCGACCAGGGCTTCAAGATCACGCCGGCGCAGCTTCGCGCCGCGATCACGCCGAAGTCGCGCCTGCTGTGGCTGAACAGCCCCTCGAACCCGACGGGCGCGGTCTATACCGCCGACGAGCTGAAGGCGCTGGGCGAAGTGTTGCGCGCGCATCCCCAGATCGTCATCGCCACCGACGACATGTACGAGCACATCCTCCTGGACGGCTCGAAGTTCGTGAACATCGTGAACGTGTGCCCGGACCTTTACTCACGCACGGTCACCATGAACGGCGTGTCGAAGGCCTACTCGATGACCGGCTGGCGCATCGGCTATTGCGGCGGCCCGCAGGATCTCGTCGAAGCGATGGAGAACGTGCAGTCGCACAGCACCTCCAATCCGGCGTCGATCTCGCAGTACGCGGCCGAGGCCGCCCTCACGGGCGACCAGGGCTGCATCGAGCCCATGGTGGCCGCGTTCAAGGAGCGCGCGCGCGTCATCACGGACGGATTGAATCGCATCCCCGGCGTGAAATGCCTCATGCCCGGCGGCGCGTTCTACTCGTTCCCGGACTGCCGCGGCGCGATCGCGAGCCTGCACAAGTCGGGCCGGATCTCCGCGCCGACGGACCTTGCGTTGTGCGACTACCTGCTCGCGCAACCGCAGGGCGTGGCCGCAGTCCCCGGCTCCGCTTTCGGCGCCGAGGGTTACCTGCGAATTTCCTTCGCGACGTCGATGGAAAACATTCGCAAGGCCGTCGATCGCATGGCCTCTGCCATGGGGGAAACCCGCGTCCCGGCGTAAGGCTCGCGAAAGAAGTTGTTCCGGCGGTGCCGATTCACGTCAGGATTTGCGGCTCAGTGTCGCAGCCAACCCTATGACTTGCTTCATATTTCGGCGAAATCCGCCCATGAATCATTTAGTTACATATTCCAACATGCCCTGGCATGCGGGTTGCTCAAGTGGCGGTCAGCGGGCCTGCGAAAGGTTTCGGTCCCGCTGCACCTTTCCAACTTGCCAAAGGAGCAATTGATGCGAATTCAAAAGGGCTTCACCCTGATCGAACTGATGATCGTGGTTGCGATCATCGGCATCCTGGCGGCCATCGCGATCCCGGCCTACCAGGACTACACGATCCGTTCGAAGGTGACGGAGCTGATCAACGCCGCCGGCGTCTGCAAGACCTCGGTTGCCGAGTACTACCAGTCGCTGGGCGCGTTCCCG
>Ga0335071_10006323_pt1 | contig 12226 bp, 6 predicted proteins | sample Lox_Sample_15_FD_206724 | JGI IMG/M metagenome (GOLD analysis project Ga0335071, IMG submission 206724) | Soil microbial communities from Loxahatchee National Wildlife Refuge, Florida, United States - Lox_Sample_1.5 | ecosystem: Environmental > Terrestrial > Soil > Wetlands | place: USA: Florida...
GAGTTGTTGTCGCGAGTGCGAGCGACAGTGTAGTTGGCCATCAACTGCGAACGATGAGGTAGTTGGAAGTTCGCTGTGATGAGCATGCCGTCGTAGGACGAGTGCGCGGTCGAATCGTTGACCAGCACTTGCCCGACAGAAGGATCGGGACGCTGGGCAGGGAAGATCGGCATTCCAGCGGCGTCATACGTGGGTGCGAATAGATTGCTGCTTACCATCTGCTGCAGGTCCCAGGTGCTGTTGTGCACATAGCCTGCCGATAGGCTGAACGTCGGAGTAAACTGCTGCTCTACTGCGCCTGCTACCTGAAACGATCGCGGGTTGCGGAAGTCCGGGTTAATGCCGACAACGAGCGCGGCGGGCGTGGTGAGTCCGACGGGAGGCGCCGGAAGGGCGTTGCCGTTGGACACCAGAGCAAGAACCTGCGGGTCGTAGTAACTGTCGGCCACGACCGTGTTGAGTCCGTTGTCAGTGAAGACGCGCTGAAAATACATTGCAGGCGTCGGTGCGTCGTAGAGGCCCGCCGACAGGCGTACAACGGTGTTTGCGGCGGGGTTCCACGCGATGCCGAGGCGCGGCTGCCACTGGTTGAGGTCATGCGGAATGCGCGTTGTGGAAGGAATAGCGGAATTGGGAGAGGTCGGCTGCGGGTTCCACTGCGCGTCCCAACGAAGGCCGGCGGTCACGGTGAGCTGCTTAGTGAGTGTCAGCTCCGCATCAGCGTAGAGGCCGAGAGAGCGCACGGAGCCGTTGTAAGAGGGATTACCGACGATGAAGGTCTGCTGGTAGCGGCGCGGATTATTGGCGAGGAAGTCGGCCAGGGAATTGTACTCGAACTGCCCATTCAGGTTGGCTTCATGACGCTGGCGAGCGGGATCGTAGGAGAAGTTGCCGTCGAGGTGAACCGTGGCGCGGCTGTTGACGATGACCAAGTCGTCGCTGAAGCGGCTGATGTTCGAGGTGTAGTCGCAGTTGAAGAGGCTGTTGCCGCCAAGAACGCCGAAGCCGTTGATGACATATTCGGGCGCGGTGGAGTTCGGCATCATGGTGCGCTGGTCTTGCGCGTATTGCGCCATCACCTGATTGACCATCTGCGAACGGAAAACAGTGGTCAGGTTGCCACGAATCCAGTAGCTGGCGCCGGTGAGGAGCGCGCTATTGTCTATCGGCGCGATACTGCGGGTGGAGCCGTCGTCCAGGTTGGTGGCATGTATGCGGTTGTAGTCGAACTGGATGTTCAGGGTGTTGGCCTTGTTGAGCAGGATGTCAGTGCGCGCGAAGATTGCGGTCGGATCGCTCTTGCCAACGACCTGCTGCTGCAGCGCCATGAGCCAGGTGGGGACGGTGACGGTGGGCGCCTGCGGCTCGAACTCGGTCCAGTAGGGGATGTTGAGGAAGTCCTGTTCCATGCCAGCGTAGAAGAACGCGCGATTCTTTTTGATCGGACCGCCGATGGATCCACCGAATTCGTTCTGAGCATTCTCGAGCGAGTGACCGAAGGTGTCAGGCGAGGTGAAAGCGGAAGGGCGTCCGATGTAGAAGGCTTCGCCGCGATACTTGTTGCTGCCCTCTTTGGTAGCAATGTTGATGAAGCCTGCGTTGGTGCCGCCAACTGCGGCGGAGACTCCGGAGTGGACAATCTGGAACTCGCGGACGACGGTTTGCGGGAAGAAGAACGAACCGTCACCGGCTCCGCGCTGCCCGCCGCGCAGAGGGTCGGTAAAATCGACGCCATCGACGGCGACGGAAAGCGAGTCGGGACGCTGGCCGTCTATGACCAGGCCTGAGTTGACGAGAGTGGGTTGCACGCCCGCGCCTAGTTGCCCAAACTGACTAAAGTCGCGGTCGCGATTCGGCAGATAGGTAACGGTGAGGCCCGCGAGCGTGTTGCTTACTTCGGGAGCCTGTTTGTTGATTGCCGGTGGAAGGGTGTTGCCTTCGACGGTGGGGCCGTGCGCGGTCACGGTCACGGCTTAAGAAACTGCGGCGACGCCCATGTGAATATCAACGTCGACGCTGGCGCCGACGTTCAGTGCGATCCGCGCCGGTTTTTTCAGCGTGAATCCCTGCGCTTTGACTTCGATGGTGTAGTTGCCGATGGTCAGCATGGTGGCGCGGAACGCGCCTTGCTCGTCAGTGACGAGGTCGCGGGTGGAGGTAAAGTCGAGGTTGCGGAGAGTGACGTGCGCACCGGGAACGGCCTTCCCTTGCGGGTCGGTCACGGTGCCACCGATGCTGCCGCGCGAGGCGGCGGACTGTGCCCACGACGCGGCGGCCAAAAGAGCCAATAGAAGCGGGCTCACTCCGGAGCGGCGCAGGCGAACACAGGTCCGCCAAAAATGCTGCTGCATGGTGCCCTCGAAACTTCCGTACCTCAACGGTAAGAAAGCTGCGCGTCGCCGTCCAGGAATGTTGCGGACAACAACGCGCAGTCTCGAATGATTCAACCCTAGAACGAGATGCGCGCGGAGAACTGCATCTGCCGCGGCGGGCCGATGTTCGCCAGACCACCCACCGGCTGCCCGAAGGTCGAGACCGGCGTAGCGCCGTTGCCATACACGCCGTTGCGGCTGAACGTGTTGAGGTGGTTAAAGGTGTTGAACGATTCCGCTCGAACACTTATGTTTATGCGTTCGCCAATCCTGAAGGCCTTTTGCAGGGCGAAGTCGAAGTCATAGATCGCCGGAGCGCGGCCCCAGTCGCGCGGAATGACCGCGCCGTCGATGACGGGACGGTCCGAGTTGTTGCCGTCGCCGTTGTTGTCAACACCCGTCGTGACGTTATAGGGGAAGCCCGAGCCCATTTCGACCCAGGCGGAGAACAGGAGTTGCCATGGGAACATGTACGTTCCGCTCAGCGAGGCGCGGTTGGTTTGGTTCAGCAAACTCGTGGCCTTCTCGCAGGTCACCAGACAGGTGTATTGGTTTGGGTTCTGGCCGGTTCCGTCCCACTCAACCGTGTTGATGTCGTGCGACCAGGTGTAGGTCAGCAGTAAGGCCAGGTTCCTGGTCAAGTGCTTGTTGAGCCGGACCTGCAGCCCGTCGTAAAACGCCGAGCCGAAGTTGGCATAAACCAGTACTTGGCGGTAGGCGCCGTTTACGGGCACGAGGGGCCGCGTGGCGTTAGCAGCCGCAACCGAGCGGGTTTGCCCAGAAGTGGTGCGATTAAACGCCGAAGGGTAGTTCATGTCGACCGGTTGCTCGATGTGAATGGTGTGCGAGCCGATGTAGTCCATCGAGAAGAGCCAGCCGTGACCGAAGTCATGTTCAATGCCGAGGTTCCACTGCTGGGTGTACGGGTTGTAGAAGGTGTTGGGGCAAAAGTGCAGCTGGCTGACGTTGAGAAACTGGTTCAGATAGTCACACTGGCCGGCAAGGATGGTGATATCACGCGCGGGCAGAACAACGCCCGGAGGGAAGCTGGTGATCGGATTGAATGAGGTCGGGAATCCGTAGCTACCCGGTGCCGCGGTGTAGGTAAACACGCCCTGCGGACCGCCAAGCGCCGCAGAGGCTTCCAGATTGGCGCGCTCTTCCGAGTAGTAGATGCCGTAGCCGGCACGCAGCACGGTGTCCGGCTGAATGCGCCAGGCGACGCCCACACGGGGCGAGAACATCGTGTACTGATCGGTGAAGGTCTGACCCTCGTAGCGCAGACCGAGATTGAGGGTGACGTTCGGCTTCCATGCGAAAGTGTCCTGCACGAAGATGCCGTATAGAGTTTCCTTAACATTGTAGGTCGCGTCGCCAAAAGACTGCGTAAAGCTGCTGGCGATCGGTGGCGAACCCGAGGGCGATCCGGGCGGCGCAAGTCCGGGGTTGTAGGTGAGCAGCGTGTCGATCGGAATCGTCTCGTACTTCGAGTTGATCTGGAATCGGCCGTTGATGTAACCGCTGCCGAACTCCTGGCCGTAGCCGCCGGACGAAGAGTAAATGACGTTGAAGCCGGTGCGGATCTGGTGGCGACCCTTCGACCAGCTTACGGTGTCTCCCCATTCGTATTGATGGTTCAGGAGGTTCGCCCAGCGTGATTCGCCATTGGTGTAGTAACCTGAAACGAACTCCTGCGGGGCCGAAGTGACTGGTATGAAACGTGTGATCGGAGATCCGACGAGCAGTTGGAAGCGGAAGTCGTTGAGCAAGGTCGGCGATAGCGTCGCCGTCTCGGTCGCGGCTAACTGATAGGTGTTGCGAGTAAAGATGCGCGCCGCGGTTGGCAGGTTTACTCCGCTAACGGCATCGGACGGGTTGGTGTCTTGAAAACGGTCAAGGTTGCCGCGGATCGTCAGGCGGTTGTTGTTGCCCATCATCTGATCAACGCGGAACAGGCCCAGCCACTGGGTGAAATCTCCTTCGTACACCGCACCCGGCACGATGGGAGAGGTGATAACGGCCGCACGCTGCTGATTGCTGTATTGCATCGAGGCCAGGAAAAACGTCTTGTCCTTGATGAACGGCCCGGAAACGGTACCGCTGCCCTGCGCCATGGTGTTGTCTGCGGGATGAGTGGTCAGGGGCGTGTTGGCTTGCGTGCCCGACGGGCGGCCCATTCCTATAAAGTCACCGTGCCATGCATTTGTGCCGGACTTAGTAACGACGTTGACTGCAGTGCCCGCATTGCGTCCCCATTCCGCCGAGGTGGCGTTTGTGTACACAGTAAATTCCTGCACCACCGGAAAGGGTACTGCGGCGAACATGGTCTGCCGGCCCCAACTATCGTCGGCGTCGGTGTTGTCGAGTTGGTAGGTGGTCTGGCGGCGGCCGTTGCCGTTAATGACGTAAAGCGTCTCGTTCATGAATAGGTCACCAGTTGTCTGGGCGGGACGGACGGACGAGTTCAGCAGCGGCAGGCTCGAGACTTTATTGCCAAGCACGGGAGTGTCTTCGATCTTGTCGAGGTCAAACCGGGTGTCAACTTGATTCGACGCCGTTGGAAGAGAGTCCGCGGTACCATAGACGTCAATCTCGGTTTTTTGCCCGGCCACACCCATTACAAAGTTGACCGTCGCAATCGACGCGGCGCGTAATTCAACGTACTGCTGCCTGGCATCTTCAAACTGCGGCGCTGAGACGCTCACGGTGTAATCCCCGGTCAGAGGAACGCCGGTAAACGAATAGTTTCCGCTGGCGTCGGTTTGCGTTGTGCGCTCCCACGACGTCTCAGGGTTTCCCACACTCACTTTGGCAGCGCTGATGGCGGCGCCTTTTTGGTCCTGTACCTGGCCTCGAATCGCACCGAGGTTGGTTTGAGCTAGTAGGTTCATGGTCATCACCAGGTAGGCGATCAACAACACCAGTGCGACTAAGAATATCCAGGAGCGAGATTTACCGGCCATTCTTGCAAGTTAATGAACTCGCGAGGATTACTACCACGCGTAGTAGTCACTTATGTACGATTACGGTCGTTTGACCTGCAAACACCCAACGTTCGGGGTTGAATCGTGTTATCGAGTGTTTGTGGAGATGGCACCGACCGTGCAGGCCGATTCCGGCGCGCACAACAGTAGCGGCGGCTAGTGCAACACCCCCATAGCGGGGAGGTGCAGGTGACCCGAGCGCGTTATATGCGGCCTGACTGCCGGAAATGATTGCGAGAGTGGTCCTCGCGCCGCCGGTCCCGTCCACGGTTCATGGGTGATGATGAGCGAGGCTGCCGGGGATGCTGCTGCGAGGAAGCGACGCCCCTCATGGTACACGTGCGCATTTGACTCAGCCAATCGCGTCGGCTAGCCTCAAATACTTGTATTGCCGCGGTCGTGGCTTTCTGCAGCCGCATTCCGCGCGGTCCGTCCGGACCCTGATTTATGAAATCGCCGCGAACCATCCAGCTCGGATTTCTGGCACTGGCTTTGTGCATGCAGGCGGTGGCGGGAAGCATGATGCACCCGACACACGCGTCCAAGGCGATGGTAGCGTCGGTGCAGCCCGATGCCTCTGATGCCGGCGTGGAGATTATGAAAGCGGGCGGCAATGCGGTGGACGCCGCGGTGGCAGTGGGCTTCGCGCTAGCGGTGACGCATCCTGAGGCGGGCAACCTGGGAGGAGGAGGCTTCATGCTCTTTCGCCGAGCGGACGGTGAAGTCCACTTTCTCGACTATCGCGAGAAGGCGCCTGCGAAGGCCGCGGCCGACATGTACCTGGACAAAGACGGCAACGTTATCAAGGACATGAGTACCGTTGGCTACCAGGCTATCGCCGTCCCGAGTTCGGTGGCAGGCATGGTTTATGCGGAGAAGCAATGGGGCGAGCTGACGCTGGAGCGGGTTATGGCTCCGGCGATCCGGCTGGCACGCGACGGGTTTGTGCTCGACTTCGCAACGGCGATGGATATGCGCGACGAGGAGCTGGCGAAGTTCGCAGAGTCGCGGCGAATCTTCCAGCGAGACGGGAATTTCTATCAGCCGGGCGAAGTGTTTCAGCAACCCGAGCTGGCGCGGACACTCGAGCGCATTGCCAAGAACCCGGACGACTTCTATCACGGCGGCATGGCGCGCGAACTGGCAGCGGCTATGCAAAAGGGTGGCGGTCTGATTACCGCCGAGGACCTGGCGTCCTATGAGGTGAAGGAACGCCAGGCGATTCGCGGCACATACAGAGGATTCGATATTATTAGCGCGCCACCGCCGTCGTCGGGCGGAGTAGCCCTGGTGGAGATCCTTAACATTCTTGAGGGGTATGACCTCGCCAAGCAAGGGAACCGCTCGGCGGAGAGTATTCACCTGACGGCAGAGGCTTTCCAGCGGGCGTTTTTCGACCGTGCAGAGTTCATGGGTGATCCGGATTTCGCGAAGATCCCCGTCGCTCAGCTGATCGACAAGAAATATGCCGACGCATGGAGGGAGACAATCCCGTACCGTCGCGCTACTCCCGCGAGCGACCTGAAGCGACCGGCGATTTTCACGAAGCTCGATCAATACGCAGCAACGCATCCGCAACCAACCAACGTCAAAGAGCCTGAACACACCACGCACTACTCGGTGGTCGACCCGGGCGGTAACGCGGTATCGGTGACGACGACACTGAACGGCAGCTTCGGTTCGTACGTCACGGCGGAGGGCTTAGGCTTCCTGCTCAACAACGAGATGGACGATTTCGCGTCGAAGCCGGGCGTGCCGAACATGTACGGACTCATTCAGGGGCCGGCGAACGCGGTGGGCGCAAACAAGCGACCGCTATCGGCCATGACTCCCACCATCGTATTGAAGGACGGAAAGCTCTACTTGGTGCTGGGTTCGCCGGGTGGGCCAACGATCATCACTACCGTCGCAAACGTCTTGATGGGTGTCGTAGATTACGGCATGAATATCCAGGAGTCGGTAAATGCGCCGCGCTTCCATAACCAGTGGATGCCCGACAAAGTCATGCTGGAGAAGTTCGGCATTTCGCCTGACACACTGCATATTCTTGAAACCATGGGGCACCAGCTCAAGACGGACCGCGAATTCTGGGGCGACGCAGAGTGCATAGCAATTGACCCGCAGACCAGCGAACGGCTTGGCGCCAGCGACGGACGAAATAACGGCAAGGCGGTAGGTTTCTGATGCGCCGTGCGATGTCAACGCTGGTATATGCGCGGACGGAGCGGCTGCATCCCGGTCTGCTGGACAAGATGGTGTCCGGTGGCGCCGAGGCGATTGAAATCTTCGGCGGGCGCGGCCATTTCAACTATTCTGACCGCCAGCATGTGCGCGAGGTTGCGAACTGGTTCCGAAGCACCGGCATTGCGTTTCACTCCATGCACGCGCCGATGCACAGCGACGCAGAGTTCGGACGCACGGGCGCTCCGCCGCTGAACATTGCCGCGGTAGAGAAGCGCGATCGCATCACAGCGATGGACGAAGTCAAGCGCGCCATCGAGGTGGCCGAGTACGCGCCGTTCAAATTCCTCGTGCAGCACGTGGGCGTTGGCGGAGATACTGCCAGTGGGCAGAAGTCGGAAGCCGCCATGACATCACTGGAGCATCTGCGCGCTTTTGCCAAGCCGCTGGGTGTTCAGGTGGTGGTGGAGAACATCCCAAACGAGCTTTCGACGCCGGAAGCGTTAGTCGAGTTGCTGCATACCGCGCGCTTTACTGACATTGGCGTGTGTTTTGACGTGGGACATGCGCACCTGTCTCCCGGGGTCGAGCCAGCGTTCGCGATGCTGAAGGACTTGATCCGAACCACGCATGTCCACGACAACGACGGCACTCGCGATGCTCATTTGTGGCCGGGCGGGGGCACGATCGAGTGGAAGCCAACGATGGAATGGCTACGGTCGGCACCGCATGTTCCTGCACTGGTGCTGGAGATTGAGGGCACAGAAGGGGAAAACGTGCCCCCGAAGATGGCCGAGGCGTACAAGAAGCTAGACGTTTAGTTCCCGGATTGGACTGACAGAACTCATGGCGACATCGACACCGGTAATCACAACAATTCGAGAAATCGGGGAGCACGAAGGCCAAGTCGTTACGGTTCGCGGCTGGCTTTACAACCTGCGGGAGAGCGGCAAGCTGTTGTTTCCGCAGTTTCGCGACGGTAGCGGCATTATTCAAGGTGTGGTTGTCAAAAGTCAGGTATCGCCCGAGCTGTTTGAATCGATCAAGTCGCTGACGCAGGAATCGAGCGTCATAGTCACCGGCAACGTGCGGGCCGACAAGCGCGCGCCCGGAGGGTACGAACTTGACGTGACCGACGCACAGATTGTGCAGCGCGTGAACCCGGACGATCCGTATCCAATCACGCCAAAAGAACACGGCGTGGACTTCCTAATGGAGCATCGCCACCTGTGGGTGCGCTCGCAGCGGCAGGCAGCGATTTTGCGCGTTCGCGCCGAGATCATTAAGGCGGCGCGGGATTTCTTTGATGATCGCGGCTTTACGCTGACCGATCCGCCAATTCTTACGCCGGCGGCGTGCGAAGGGACGACCACGCTGTTTCCGGTGGAGTACTTCGACGAGCAGGCGTATCTGACGCAGTCCGGCCAGCTCTATATCGAAGCGACGGCGATGGCTCTCGGTAAGGTGTACAGCTTCGGGCCGACGTTTCGCGCGGAGAAATCGAAGACGCGGCGACACCTCACCGAGTTCTGGATGGTCGAACCGGAAGTCGCCTACGCCACGCTGGATGACCTGATGGAACTGGCGGAGCAGTTTATTACATTCATCGTGAAACGATGTTTGGAGCGGCGGCGTCCAGAACTGGAAACGATTGGACGCGACATCGGCAAGCTCGAGAAAATTGACACGCCGTTTCCACGAATCACCTACGACGAAGCCGTGAAGATGTTGCAAGAGGCGCACGCCAAGGGGCTAATCGAAAACGATTTCGAATATGGAGGAGACTTCGGATCTCCCGATGAGACCTTCATTTCGTCGCAGTTTGATCGCCCGGTGATGGTGCATCGCTATCCGGCGGCGGTGAAGGCGTTCTACATGGAACCTGATCCGCAGCGGCCCGAGCTGGCTCTGTGCGTTGATGTGCTTGCACCCGAAGGCTACGGTGAGATCATCGGCGGTTCACAGCGTATGGGTTCGTACGAGCTGCTGTTGGAGCGTATTCATCAGCACGGACTGCCGGAGCAAGCGTTTAAGTGGTATCTTGACCTGCGCAAGTTCGGTGGCGTGCCCCACGCGGGATTCGGCATGGGCATCGAGCGCGCGGTTGCGTGGATTTGTGGGCTTGAGCACGTACGCGAGACTATTCCATTCGCGCGTATGCTGTATCGCCTGTATCCGTGAGACCCTTCGAACACAGGAATTGACGCATGGCAACCAGTCCAGCCACCAAACCACTACTCACAGAGACTCAAAAGCAAATCCGCATTATTGGTGTGCCGCTCGATCTTGGGCAATCGCGCCGAGGTGTCGATATGGGGCCGTCGGCGGTGCGTGTTGCGGGCCTCGAGAGCAAGCTGGAAGAACTCGGCTATCAGGTGAAGGACGGAGGAAATGTGTCTGTCGCGGTGCTGGAGACGCGGGAGCCGGGCGACCCGCACGCCAAGTACCTCACCGAAATCACAGAGACATGCACCAAAGAAGCTGAAATGGTGCTCAAGACGCTAGAGAGCGGACACATTCCAGTGGTGCTGGGAGGTGACCACTCGATCGCGGCAGGGACGGTTGCGGGAGTAGCGGAATTCTATCGCCGCCAGAACCAGAAGGTCGGGCTCATCTGGATCGACGCGCACAGCGACATCAACACGCCGGACAGCTCGCCCAGCGGAAATGTTCACGGCATGCCGCTCGGCGCCATCATGGGCTTGTGGGATTCGCCGTTGGCGAACCTATACGGCTTCGCCCCGAAGGTGCGGCCCGAGAACTGCGTGCTGGTGGGCATCCGCGACGTCGATGCGAACGAGCGCGACAACATCAAGCGAGCCGGCGTGCACGCGTTCACCATGCGTGATATCGACGAGCGCGGCATGAGAACTGTGATGGAAGAAGCGCTGCGGTTGGCCGGCCGCCGCACCGTAGGCTATCACGTGTCGCTCGACATGGACTGGATCGATCCTGAAGATGCGCCCGGTGTAGGCACTCCGGTGTGGGGTGGTGCGACCTATCGCGAAGGACATCTTGCGATGGAGATCATCGCTGACCACGGACGCATGCTGAGCTTCGAGATCGTGGAAGTGAATCCTGTGCTTGACGAGCGCAATCAGACGGCGGAGCTCGCGGTGGAGCTGGCGCTGTCGGCGTTCGGAAAGAAGATACTTTAGGAAGATTCTAAGCTTGAGCGACAGCATCGTTTCGTATTTTGAAATGTGCAGCCGCAAAGGGGCTAGCCGGTGAAACTGGCGGTCTGGCAGCGAGACGGCGGGAAGTGCGTAATTTGCGGCGCGTCAGACGAGTTGCACTTTGACCATGATTTGCCTTGGTCGAAGGGCGGGACTTCAATCACGGAAGAGAATGTCCAATTGCTCTGCGCACGGCACAATCTACAGACGCACGATCGAATCGTTTAAAAGCAAATCTCCGGACCATGGACGTTCTCAGCCAACTCTTCGAGAAGCATTTTCAGTCCGCACCGACGCAAGTGCTTCCCCTGCATGGGCAGCTTGGCGGCTCGGGTCGAAACATTATCCGGCTGGCGAACGACGAGCACACCGCAATAGGAATTCTCTATGGTGTGCCCGAGGAGAACCGAGCGTTTCTCGAATTCTCGCGTGCGTTTCGCCGCAACGGGCTTCCTGTGCCGGAGATTTACCAAGAGGACCTCGAGCAAGGCGCGTATCTGGAAGAAGACCTTGGCGACCTGACGCTGTATCAACTCCTTACAGCTAACCGTAGCGGCGAAGAAGTCTCGCCCGAAGTCGTCGAGGCCTATCGCAAAGTCATCAGCGTGCTGCCGCGCTTCCAGGTCGAGATGCGCGACAAGATCAATTACAAACTCTGTTACCCGCGCGCCAGCTTCGACCGGCAATCGATTGCATGGGATCTGAACTACTTCAAGTACCACTTCCTGCGGCTGGCAGGCGTAGCATTTGGCGAGCAGGCGCTGGAGAAGGATTTCGCGGCGCTGACGAAGTTTTTGCTCGAGGCCGACCACAACTACTTTCTGTATCGCGATTTCCAATCGCGAAACGTCATGCTCGTTGCGGGGCAGCCTTACTTCCTCGACTACCAGGGCGGACGGCGCGGTGCACTGCAATACGACATCGCGTCGCTGCTGTTCGACTCGAAGGCCGACTTGCCACCTGTGCTACGCGAGCAATTGCTGGAGCACTATCTCAGAGTGCTCGCGACCTTCATCCCCCTCGATCGCGAGCGCTTTTTGCACTACTACTTTGGCTTCGTCTATGTGCGTTTGATGCAGGCGCTTGGCGCCTACGGTTTTCGCGGATTCTACGAGCGCAAGGCGGTCTTCCTGCAGAGCGTTCCATATGCACTGAAGAACATCCGCTGGCTGTTGCACAACGCCCCATTGGCGATTGAGTTGCCGGCGCTGATGGCGACGTTCATAGCGATGCTTGGCTCGGAGAAGCTGCAGAGCTTTGGTTGCGAACCCGAGCGGCTCACGGTGCGCGTCACTAGCTTCTCGTTCCATCGGGGACTGCCAAAAGACGATTCCGGTCACGGTGGTGGTTTCATCTTCGACGCTCGAAGCCTGCCGAATCCCGGACGCGAAGAACGCTTCAAGCTTCTGACTGGGAAAGATGCTCCGGTCGCCGAGTACCTCGAACAGCAGGCCAGCGTTCACGAGTATCTCGCGCATGCTCAGGCGCTGGTCGATAACAGCGTCGGGAACTA
>Ga0335071_10006324_pt1 | contig 12226 bp, 7 predicted proteins | sample Lox_Sample_15_FD_206724 | JGI IMG/M metagenome (GOLD analysis project Ga0335071, IMG submission 206724) | Soil microbial communities from Loxahatchee National Wildlife Refuge, Florida, United States - Lox_Sample_1.5 | ecosystem: Environmental > Terrestrial > Soil > Wetlands | place: USA: Florida...
CCGAGCGCACGCGTCAGCGCCGCGACCTGGTCCTGCACCTGATGGCCGAGGCCGGCAGGATCGACGACGCGGCGCTCAAGGCGGCGCTCGCGGAGCCGATCACGCCGAAGACGCGCGTGGAGGATCGCACGCGCGCGCCGCACTTCGTCGACTTCGTCAAGGGCGAGCTCGCCGAGCGCTACGGCCACGAGCTCGAGACCGAAGGGCTGCAGGTCTACACGACGCTCGACGTCGACCTCCAGCAGGCCGGCCAGCGGGCGGTCACCCAGGGCCTCGAGTCCCTCGAGAAGACCTACCGGCGGCTCGCCTCGGCGTCCAGGCAGGCGCCGCTCCAGGGGGCGCTGATCGTGCTCGAGCCGCAGACGGGCGGCGTGCGCGCGCTCGTCGGCGGCCGCGACTACCGGCTTTCGCAGTTCAACCGCGTCACCCAGGCGCACCGGCAGCCGGGAAGCCTCTTCAAGCCGTTCGTGTACCTCGCGGCGTTTTCGCGGCGCGACCTCGATCCGCCCGTCACGGCGGCGACGATCCTCATGGACACGCCGATCACCGTCGAGTGGGGCCAGAAGACCGACGAGGAGATGTGGACGCCGCGCAACTACGACAACGACTACCGCGGCCCGATGTCCGCGCGGCAGGCGCTCGAGCGCTCGATCAACATCCCGACCGTCCGCGTGTCGCTGACGGCGGGGCTGCCGCAGGTGCTCGGCGCTGCCCGCGAAGCCGGGATCGGCTCGCGCCTGCGCGGGTACCCCTCGGTCGCGCTGGGCGCGTTCGAAATCTCGCCGATGGAGATCGCCGGCGCCTACGCGACCTTCGCCAACAGCGGCGTCCGCGTGACGCCGTACGCGATCGTCGGCGTGACCACCGGCGACGGCACGGTGCTCGACCGCAAGGCCGCGGCGCTCACGCCCGCGCTTCCCGCCGACGCCGTCTACCTGGTCAACGCGATCCTGAAGGGGGCGGTGGATCACGGGACGGGCGCGGGCGCGCGCGGCAAGGGCCTGACGGGCGTTCTCGCCGGCAAGACGGGCACGACGAACGACGGCCGCGACGCCTGGTTCATCGGGTACTCGCCGCGTTTTCTCGCCGCCGTGTGGGTCGGCTACGACGACAACCGCGGCCTGAGCCTTTCGGGGACGCAGGCCGCGGTGCCGATCTTCGCGGATTTCTCGCGGGCCGTGCCCGCGCAGAACTTCGGCGAGGATTTTCCGACGCCGTCCGACATCGTCACGGCGGACATCGACCCGACGACGGGCTTCCTGGCGAGCCCGGGCTGCCCGCAGACGCTCGCCGAAGTCTTCATCGAAGGCACGGCGCCGACGACGGTGTGTCCCGTGCATGGGGGAGGTTCCTAGGCGCTCGCTCCGGTCCGCCGATTCCTGATAAATTCGTCGTTTCGGTGAAAAAGCCCAACTCCCTCCGGCCGTCTCCCATCCGCATCCGTGGCGCCCGGACCCACAACCTGAAGAACGTGTCCGCGGACATCCCCCTCGGCCGGCTGACGGTACTGACGGGCGTTTCTGGCTCGGGAAAATCCTCGCTCGCTTTCGACACGCTCTACGCCGAGGGCCAGCGGCGCTACGCGGAGTCGCTCTCGACCTACGCGCGGCAGTTTCTCGAGCGGCTCGACCGTCCGGACGTCGACTCGATCGAGCCGGTGCCGCCGGCCATCGCCCTCGAGCAGAAGAACGGCGTGCGCAATGCCCGCTCGACGGTCGGGACCCAGACCGAGATCCACGACTCGCTGCGCCTGCTCTTCGCCCACGGCGGCACGACGTTCTGTCCCGACTGCGGAGCGGCCGCGGTGCCGGGCGGGGTGGACCGGGCCGTCGAGGCGCTCTGCGCGGCGGAGGACGGCTCCCGGGCGGTGCTGGCGGCCCCGATCCCGTGGAAGGACCCGAGCGTGACGGGCCCGCGCCGCCGGCGCGGCCCGAGCGACGCGTCGCGGCTGGAAGAGTACCGGCGCGCGGGGTTCTTCCGGGCGATCGCGGAATCCGGCGAAGTCGTCGAGCTCGGCGAGGAAGCCGAGAGCCTGCTCGACGGCGAGGGCCGCCTGCGGCTGGTCGTGGGGCGGTTCGTCGTCGGCGCCGCCTCGCGGCCCGAGCTCGCCGCCGCCGCGGAGACCGCGTTCGCGCTCGCGGGTTCGCTCGAGGCTCGGATGGACGCCCGCGTGCGCACGTTCCGCCGGGGACTGCATTGCCCCGGCTGCGGGAGGGAGTTCCGCGATCCAACGCCGCCGCTCTTTGCCTTCAACTCGCCGCTCGGGGCGTGCCCCGCCTGCCAGGGCTTCGGCCGCGTCATCGGCGTGGACCTCGAGAAGGCGATCCCGGACCGGAGCCTGACCCTGTCCGAGCGCCCGGTCGCTCCGTGGAACACGCCCGCTTACGAGTCGGCCTACGACGACCTCTTCCGCGCCTGCCGCCGCTACTCGGTGCGCACCGACGTCCCGGTGTCGCGTCTCTCCGCGCACGAGCGGGAGGTGCTGCTCAAGGGCCGCGGCGACTTCTACGGCGTGCAGGGGTTCTTCGACTGGCTCGAGACCAAGCGCTACAAGATCCACGTCCGCGTCCTCCTCGCCCGCTACCGCGCCTACACGTTGTGCGGGGCGTGCCAGGGCACGCGGCTCGCCACGCCCGCGCTCTGGGTGCGGTTTCGGGGCCGCACGATCGCCGAGCTGTCGGACCTCGCGCTGGCCGACCTGAAGACGTTCGTGGACGAGCTCGTGCTCTCGCCCGAAGAGGAGGCGCGGCTGTCGTCGATCCTGGCCGAGCTCCGCGCCCGCGTGCGCTACATGAACGACGTCGGTCTCGAGTACCTGACGCTCTCCCGGCCGGCCCGCACGCTTTCGGGCGGCGAGTCGCAGCGCATCGGGCTCGCGTCGGCTCTCGGCGGCTCGCTGACGGGCACGCTCTACGTCCTCGACGAGCCCACGATCGGCCTCCACGCGGCCGACACGCGCCGGCTCCTGGCGATCCTGCGGCGGCTGGCCGACCGCGGCAACACGGTCGTCGTCGTCGAGCACGACCCGGAGGCGATTGCGTCGGCCGATCACGTGATCGACCTCGGGCCGGAGGCGGGAAGCCGCGGCGGCCACGTGCTGTTCGCCGGGTCGCCGGCCGGGCTCGCGCGCGTGAAGGGGTCGGCCACCGCCGAGCTGTTGCGGCGGCGCTCGACGCCGGCTCCCGGCTCCCGGCTCACGGATTCCGGCTCGAGCCGCATCGTTCCTTTTCGGCGCGCGGAGGGCGCGGTCACGGTCGTCGGCGCGCGGGAGCACAACCTGCGCAACCTCACCGTGCGCCTGCCGCTCGGGCGCCTCGTCGCGCTCGCCGGGGTCTCGGGATCCGGCAAGTCCACCCTGATGCGCGACATCCTGCACAACGCCTACGCCCGCCGCGTCAAGGGCGCGGCGCAGTTCGACGTCGGCGCGCACGACCGGATCGACGGCTTCGACGCGATCGCCGACCTGCTCCTCGTGGACCAGAGCCCGCTCGGACGCTCGGCGCGGTCGAACCCGGTGACCTACACCAAAGCCTGGGACGAGATCCGGCAGCTGTTCGCGCGCTCGGCGCGCGCGGTCTCGCGCGGGATCACGGCGCGGGACTTCTCGTTCAATTCCGCCGGCGGGCGGTGCGAGGCGTGCCGGGGAACCGGCTGGCAGACGATCGACATGCAGTTCCTCGCCGACGTGACGGTGCGCTGCGACGTCTGCGACGGCCGGCGCTTTCAGGCCCGGGTCCTCGCCGTGCGCCTGCGCGGCAAGAACATCGACGACGTGCTCGAGATGACGGTCGAAGACGCGTCGGCATTCTTCGCGACCGAAGAGCGGATCGTGCGCCGCCTCGAGCCGCTGCTCGAGGCCGGCCTCGGCTACGTGCGGCTCGGCCAGCCGACCGCGACGCTGTCGGGGGGCGAAGCGCAGCGCCTGAAGCTGGCCGCGTTCCTCGGGATCCGTCCCGCGACCTCGCGCGGCGCGCTCTTCCTCTTCGACGAGCCGACGACGGGGCTCCATGCCCGGGACGTGGACCGGCTGCTGGCGACGCTGCGGCGCCTGATCGCCCGAGGGCACTCGGTCGTCGCGGTCGAGCACCACCTCGGATTCCTCGAGTCCTGCGACTGGATCGTCGAGCTCGGTCCGGGCGGGGGAGAGGCGGGCGGCCGCCTCGTGGCCGAAGGGACGCCCGAAGAGATCCGGAACAACCCGAAGAGCGTCACCGGGCCCTTTCTCGCCGCGGCCGCGGCGCCCGCGCGGGCGCCCGCCGCCGCGCTCCGCGACTCCGCCGACCCGCGCTCCTGACGCGGCCGTTCCGGGCGCGACCGCATGGCGGGCGCGACCCTATAATGAGACGAAAGGGCCCGTCTCCAGAAACGTGCCGAAATTTCGCTCGAACCGAGTCCCGCGCCGCCTCGCCGTCGTCGCCGCCGTGTTCCTGGCGGTGGCTCTGCAGGGAGTCCGCGCTTCCGGCGAGCCGTCGCCCGCCGGGGCGAAGGCTCCGCCGTTTCTCGGCCGCTTCACGTTCCGCACCTACGCGCAGGAGGAAGGGCTGACCGACACGTCGGTCGAGTGCGTTCTCCAGGACCACGTCGGGTACCTGTGGGCCGGGACCGACGACGGACTCTTTCGTTTCGACGGGCGCCAGTTCAAGCGCTACAGCCGCGAGCAGGGGCTCCCGCGCACCCGCATCTACCAGATTCACCAGACGGCCGACGGCCGGATGTACGCGGCGACCGGCGCCGGGCTCGCGCGGCTGGCCGGAAACCGGTTCGTCGTCCTGGACGAGAAGGCGGGCCTCGGTCCCTTCGCGGTCAGCCACGAAGGCGTCGACTCGGACGCCGCGGGCACCGTCTACGTCGGGACCGATCACGGCCTTTTCGTCGGGAAGAACGACCGTTTCGAGCCGGACCGCGAGGCGAACGCGCTCGGTGAGGGGCCGGTCGGCGGCGTCCACCTCGACGCCGCCGGGGCGCTCTACTTCACGCGCGGCGGCCTCCTGTTTCGCCAGGAGTCCGGACGCGTCGTCGAGTTCGGCCGGCCGCGGGGGCTGCCCTCGGGGGAGACGCTCGACGACGTCGCGACCGACGCCGAGGGGCGCGTCTGGGTGCGTACCGTCAAGCATCTCTACCTGCTGGCGCGGGGTGCTCAGCGATTCGAGCGCGACGACGACGGCCTCCCCGAGTCGAGCGAGGTCGGCCGGCTCGACTTCGACGACCGCGGCCAGCTCCTGATCCCGACGGTCCAGGGACTCGCCTACAAGGAGAAGGGAGCGTGGCGGATCATCGGGCGGCGCGAGGGCCTCGCCTCCGACGCCGCGCTCTCGGCGCTCGTGGACCGCGAGGGCTCGCTGTGGGTCGGACTTCTCGGCGGCGGGCTCGACCGGCGGCTCGGGCGGGGCGAGTTCACGAACTGGACGCGCTCCGACGGGCTCGCGCAGGAGGTCGTCTGGGCGGTGGCGCGCCAGAAGACGAAGGACGGGGCGGGCCCGATCTGGGTCGGCACCGAGCAGGGACTCGACCGCATCGACGCGAAGTCGGGCGAAGTGCGCCGCGCCGGCGAGTCGGAAGGGCTCGCGGGCAACAGCATCGCGGCGCTCGAGGCCGCCGAAGACGGCAGCGTCTGGGTCGGCTCCTGGCCGGGCGGCGTCACGCGCATCCTGCCCGACGGGCGCATGCGCCGCTACGCGGCGGCCGACGCGCCGCCCGAGCGCTTTCGCGTCGCCGCCATCCATGTCCGGCCGGACGGCGAGGTCTGGGTCGGGGCGGTCGAGGGCCTCTACCGGCTCGCGGCCGGGTCCTCGAGCACGACGCTCGAGCACGCCTCGGTCGGCCGCGATCGGCCGGACGGCGTGCGCGCCTTCGCGGAGGACTCCGCCGGCACGCTCTACGCCGCGAGCCGCCAGGGCATCGTGCGGGTCACCGGCGACTCGCCGCGGGTCTTCTCGGCGCGCGACGGCCTCAAGGAGGACTGGATCTCGTCGATCGCCTTCGCCGCCGACGGCAGCGCCGTCGTGGCCTACCGCGAGTCGATCGGCGCGGCCAGGGTCGTCCTCGAAGGCGACCGGCTGACGGTCAGGCCGATCGACACGGAAACGGGCCTCGTGTCCAACAAGGTCGTGCTGCTCGGGCGCGATGCCTCCGGCGCCCTGTGGATCGGGACCGGGACCGGGGCCGACGTGTACGGCCCCGACTGGAAGCACACCGCCCGCTATGGGCGGCCCGCCGGGATGGTCAGCGACGACCTCGACCAGAACGCGTTCCTCGCGGAGCCGGACGGGACGGTCTGGCTCGGCTCGAGCCGAGGCCTCATCCGGTTTCAGGCCGGCACGACGCCCGCGCCCGAGCCGCCGCCTCCGATCGTCATCACGTCCGCCATGGCGGGCACGCGGCAGATCGAGCTCGACCCGTCTCGTCCCGTGGTGCTCGACTCCTCCGACCGCAACTTCAGCGTGTCCTGGGCGGGCCTGACGTTTCTCGAGCCGAGGCGGGTGCGGTACCGCCACCGCATGCTCGGTCTCGTCGACCAGTACACGGAGACGGAGCTGACCGAGGCCCGCTTCCCGGCGCTGCCGACCGGGAGCTATCGGTTCGAGGTCCTGTGCGTGGCCGCCGACGGCAAGGTCTCGCGGACGCCGGCGGTCGTGCAGCTCCAGGTCCGGGCGGCGTGGTGGGAGACGGGGTGGGCGCGCCTCCTGTGGGCGCTGCTCGCCGCCGCGGCGCTCGTGGCCGTCGTCCGGTGGCGGACCCGGCACCTCGAGGCCGAGCGCCGGCGCCTCGAGGAGGCCGTCGCCGCGCGGAGCGCGGAGCTCGCTGCGGCCAACCGCGAGCTGCGCGAGGCCTCGTTCACCGACGCGCTCACCGGCGCTCGCAACCGGCGGTTCTTCTCGACGGTGATCGAGGACGACGTGAACCGGACGCTCCGCGTCCATTCGACGCCCGCCCAGAACCGTCCCCGCAACTGCGACCTCATCTTCTACATCGTCGACATCGACCACTTCAAAGAGATCAACGACGAGTTCGGCCACGACCGCGGCGACGGCGTGCTCGCGGAGGTGGCCCGGCGGCTGACCGGCGTCGTGCGCGACTCGGACCGGCTGATCCGGTGGGGCGGCGAGGAGTTCCTGCTGATCTCGCGCGACGCGGACCGGACGCGCGGCGACGTCCTGGCCGGGCGCGTCATGCAGTCGGTCGGATCCGAGCCGTTCGACCTCGGCGGGGGGCACAAGGTGCGGCGGACCTGCTCCGTCGGCTGGGCGCCGTTTCCCTGGTACCCGGACTCGACCCGGACCTTCGCCTTCACCGAGGTGCTCAAGCTCGCGGACCGCGCGATGTACCTGGCCAAGCAGTCGGGCCGCAACCGCTCCGTCGGGGCGCTGCCGGCCGGGCCCTATTCCGAGATCGGCGCCCGCAACGGGGAGTGGTGGGAGAAGCCGCTGAACGACGCCGAGGGCTCGGCCGTGACGCTGGTCAAGACGGGCGGCCCGGTCGTCGTGACGGAGGACTGAGGCTCGGCGTAACCTCCGTCCGGCCGCGTCGTCTCTCCGGGGGGAGGACGACATGGCAAGCTCGCGCGGCATCTCTTCGGCGGCCCTGGCGGCGGTTCTCATGCTCGGCCCGGCGGCGGCCCGCGCGGGTCATCGGCAGGGCCAGAGCGTCTCGATCGACGACGGCCAGGACCCGCGAGGCTGCGGCGACGTGCGAATCGAGTTCGACAACGAGCCCGCCGCGCGCGCCGAGGAGACGCTCACGATCCCGGTGGAAACCGGAAAGGCCCTGCGGATCGAGGCGGCCGAGCACTCGGGGGTGCTGGTGCGCGGGGCCGACCGCGCCGACTTCGAGGTGCTCGTCTGCAAGGCCGCACCCACGTCCGCCCAACTGATCGGAATCGCCGCGGAGCGCCGCGGCGGGGCGCTGTCGGTGCGCGGGCCCGAGGACGGCGACTGGGTCGGTTACCTGCTCGTGACGGCACCCCGGGCCGCCGCCCTCGACATCGCGGCGTCGAACGGTCCCGTCAGGCTCTCCGGACTCTCCGGCCGCGTCGCGGTCCGCTCCGAGAACGGCCCGATCTCCATCCGCCAGTCTTCGGGCGACATCGACGCCCGCGCCGAGAACGGCCCGATCGCCGCGAAGGGCGACGGCGGCCGGCTGCGCCTGGTGACCGAGAACGGCCCGATCGCGGTCGCGCTCGGGGGGACGTCCTGGAAGGGCGAGGGGCTGGTCGCGCGCGCCGTCAACGGTCCCGTCAGCCTCTCGGTCCCGAAGGATTATCGCTCGGGAACCAGCGTCGAGTCGCTCGGCCACTCGCCGTTCCACTGCCGCGGCGAAGCCTGCGGGTCGCTGCGGCGGACATGGGACGACGAACACAAGCGGCTCGAGCTCGGCGAGGGCCCGGTCGTGGTGCGACTCTCGACCGAGAACGGTCCGGTCTCGGTGCGCACCGGCTCGGACCTCGACGTCGAAGAGGACGACTGAGAGTTATTCGCTCTGCGGGTTCTCGAGGAAACGCAGGAGCCGCTGGCGGCCCGCGTAACCCTCGAGCTTGCCGAGGAGCTTGCCGTCGGGAGAGGCCGCGACGAGCGCGGGGAAGCCGCTGATCTCGAAGCGGCGCTGCAGCTCGGCGATGTCCTCGGGGTTGCGGCCGTCCTCGCGCATGCGATCCACGATGTGCGCGGGGACGAAGCCGCCGTTGACCTTCGCGGCGACGGCGGCGTCCTCCCAGTCCCGGTCGAGGAGCTTGCAGGGGCCGCACCAGGCGGCTGAAAACTCGTAGAGGATCGGCTTGCCGGTCTGCTGCGCGAGCGCCGCCGCCTTCTCGCGGGGCTGCCAGCGCACGAGCCCCGGGCCTTCCTCGCCGCCGCGGTCGACGAGGGCCGTCACGACGCGAAAGAGAACGGCCGCGCCGAGAACCCACAGGAGGATCGGCGAGAGCCGGGATTGCGAGCGCGGCGGAGGCGGGGTGGCCGGGATCTCAGTCCTGTCCATACGCAAACTCCCGCCGGCTGAAGGCGAAGAGGGCCGCCGCGAGGTAGACGACGACGGCGAGGACCCACCGTCCGGTCGCCTCGCCGAACGGGTGGCGTCCCGCCAGCACGGCATTCCAATCGAGCGAAGGCAGGACGTTGTCGCGCAGGATCCGCCCGACCTTCGCGAGCACGGGCATGTGGAGGACCTGCGCGGCGATGTCGGGCACCGCGGCGAGCGGCGTCAGCAGGATGAAGCCGAGCACGTCGCCGTAGCCCGGGAGAAACGTCGAGAGGAGCAGAATCGTCGCCGCCGACGCGACCGCGCCGAGAAAGGTCGCGAGCATGGACGGCCCGAGGGAGTCGAGGGGAATCGCGCGCGCCGGGGCGCCGAGCATCGGCAGGATCGCCCGGGTGAAGAGCAGCGTGAGCCCCGCGAGCGAGACCAGGAAGACGCCGAACGACAGCAGGATGCCGCCGTAGCGGCCGAGGAGGTACTCGCTGCGCGAGATCGGCCGGCAGAGGATCATCTGCAGGGCGCCGCCCGTCGCGTCCCGCGACACGCACCCCGCGGCGAGGATCAGGAGCGCGAGCGTGCCGACCTCGAACCCGGCCGTACCGCCGGAGCTCGCCAGCTGCGGCACGGCCACGAAGGCGAGCGCGGTCAGCGCGACGACGACGCCGACGCTCGAGAAACGCTGCCGGAGGAAGCGGCGCACCATCTCCCTCATGACGGATCCCCGGTGGCGTTGTCCCGCTTCGGCGGCGCCTCGCGGAAGAGCCCTTCCAGGTCGGCGGAGGCGCGGACCTCGAGCACCGGGACGTCGGCGAGCGCGAGCGTCTTGACGGCCCGGGCGACGTCGGCTTCCGAGCTCCCCGACAGGCGGAGCGACCCTTCGGCGTCGACCTCGGCCGCGAACCCGGTCGCTTCGAGCGCGGCGCGTGCTTCCTCGGCGCGGCCGTCGGGGACGCGGACGACGGCCCGGCGCCGCGACGCCGTTTCGCCGCGGAGCGTCTCCTGGCGCGTCAGGCGGCCGTGGTCGATGAACACGACCCGGTCGCAGACGCGTTCGACCTCGGAGAGCTGGTGCGAGTTCAGGACGACGGTCGCCCCGCGCCGGCGCGCCTCCAGGATCTGGTCCCGGACGATGGCGACCCCGAGCGGATCGGTGCCGGAAGCCGGCTCGTCGAGAAAGAGCAGCTCGGGCGCGCCGAGCGTGGCCTGGGCGACGCCGATGCGCTGCAGCATCCCGCGCGAATAGGTCTTCAGCTTCTTCGCCAGGACGGCGCGTTCGAGGCCAACCCGGTCGGCGGCCGCCGCGACCTCGGCGGCGGCGCGGGCCGGGTCGCCGCCCGAGAGCCTCCAGTGGAACGCGAGGAAGCTCTCCCCGGTCAGGTCGCGGTCGAAGCCGAGGCGCTCGGGCATGTAGCCCGTCCGGGCGCGCACCCACAGGTCGTCGACGGCGCGGCCGTCGATCGAGAGCCGGCCCGAATCGGGGTGCAGGAACCCGAGCAGGCAGGAGAGCAGCGTGGTCTTGCCGGCGCCGTTCGGGCCGATCAGGCCGAGCGTCTCGCCACGGCGGACCTCGAGGCTCACGCCGTCGAGCGCGCGCGTGCGGCGGCCGAGGCGCCCGTAGGTCTTCGAAACGTTGGCGACGGAGATCACGCCGCCACATCATAAGGGCTTCGGCGCGCGGCGTGCCGGCGGCCTTCTCTTTCCGGGAATATGGTTTATTCTTTCGCGATTTCCAGACGCGGTTTGGCATGATCGAAGTACAAGGCCTGACGAAACGGTACCCCACGCGCCTCGCGGTCGACGACGTCTCGTTCTCCGTCCGGCGGGGAGAGATCGTCGGTTTCCTCGGCCCGAACGGCGCCGGCAAGACCACGACGATGCGCGTCCTGACCGGTTTCCTGCCGCCGACCTCGGGGTCGGCCCGGGTCGCCGGCCATGACGTCGTCACGCAGTCCTCGGAGGCCCGCGCCGCGCTCGGGTACCTGCCCGAGTCCGCGGCGACCTATCCCGAGATGCGCGTCGACGAGTACCTCGGCTTCCGCGCGCGCCTCGAAGGAGTGCCGGCCGGCCAGCTGCGCGGCCGCGTCGACGAGGCGCTCGGCCGCTGTCTTCTCGCCGACGTCCGGCATCGCCGGATCGAAAACCTGTCGAAGGGATTCCGGCAGCGGACGGCGCTCGCCGGAGCCCTGGTGCACGAGCCGCCCGTCCTCATCCTCGACGAGCCGACGATCGGCCTCGACCCGGTCCAGATCATCAAGATCCGCGAGACGATCCGCGAGCTCGGCCGGGACCGGGCCGTGCTCCTCTCGACACACATTCTTCCAGAGGTCGAGGCCGTCTGCGACCGCGTCCTCATCATCGACCGGGGCCGGATCGTCGCGGAGGGCACCCCCGCGGAGCTGCGGGGCAAGCTCGCCGGGTCGGCGGCGGTCCGCGTCGTGATTCTCGGGGGACCGGAGGCGCGCGAGGCGCTGGCAGGCGTCCCGGGCGTCGCCGGCGTCGAGGTCGAGGTGGCGGCCGGGGAGACGCGGGCTCGCGTCCTCTGCGCTCCGGGCGCGGATCCGCGCGAGGAGATTTTCCGACTGGCCGTCGCCCGCGGCTGGGTCCTGCGCGAGCTCGGGCGCGAGGCCCTCTCGCTCGAGGACGTTTTCGTCCGCCTCACGCGCCACGAGGAGGCGCCGGACGAGGCGGCGGCGACCCCGGCGGAGACCGCGCCCGACACGGGAGGCGCCTCGTGAGAAAGCTTTTCGCGATCGTCGGCCGCGAGTGGCGCGCGTACTTCCTGTCGCCGCTGGCCTACGTGATCCTGACCGCCTACATGTTCCTGAACGGCCTGATCTTTTCGCGCATCGTCGCGTTCCTGTCGGCGCCGGGCGGCCCGCGCGAGCGGTTCCTGTCGCTTCTCTTCACGAACACGTTCTTCTGGATCTTCACGCTCTTCATCGTCCCGATCCTCACGATGCGGCTGCTGGCCGAAGAGCGGCGCTCGGGAACGCTCGAGGTCCTCCTGACCTCGCCCGTGTCCGAGGCGTCGGTCGTCGTCGGAAAGTTCCTCGGCGCGCTCGGCTTCTTCCTCGTGCTGTGGCTGCCGAGCCTGGCGTTCATCCTCTACATCCGCTCGAAGACCGACGTCGACCTGGGCGCCGTCGCGGCCGGCTACCTCGGCATCGCGCTTCTCGGCGCGTACTTCCTCGCGATCGGGACCTTCGCGTCGGCCGTGACCAAGAACCAGATCCTCGCGGCGATCCTGGCCTTCGCC
>Ga0335071_10006325_pt1 | contig 12226 bp, 6 predicted proteins | sample Lox_Sample_15_FD_206724 | JGI IMG/M metagenome (GOLD analysis project Ga0335071, IMG submission 206724) | Soil microbial communities from Loxahatchee National Wildlife Refuge, Florida, United States - Lox_Sample_1.5 | ecosystem: Environmental > Terrestrial > Soil > Wetlands | place: USA: Florida...
GCCCACCCGGAGCCGCTGCGCACGCTGGAAGAGGTGACCTCCTGGGGCGCCTTCACGAGGAAGCGGAACCCCTCGGGGACGGCGGACGCGTACCGAGCGAAATCCGACCAGGCGACGGGGGCATAGAAGGTCCGGTCGACCCCGACGGCCGAGAGGAGGGGGTGGCGCGCGTAGGCGCCGAGGCCGCCGCGTGCGAGCCGCGGCTCTCCGAGCCGGTCCCGGTACACGATTCCCGCCCAGCCGGGAAAGGACCACGAGGAGGTGCCGAGCCTCACGCCCCGCGGGAGGCGGCGGGCGATGTCCTCGTGCTCCGCCAGGGGCGGCGCCGGTTCGACGCCGTCCGGGTCGCTCGGGGCGCTGGCGAAGAAGTCGAGTTGACCGGTCCGAGACAAGGCCTGTTCCTCCTCCCGGGAAGGGTGCCGGGCAGTCTAGCGCGTCGCGGCGCACCCCATGCGGGTCTCCCGAGGAGCAGTGACTATGGGGCGCGGGGCGAGGGCCGGGTGCGATGGAAGTTACTGTAAGTACATATACTTACACTCTTACGGACGGTGATGGCTGAGTTCGCGCCCCGTGTATGCGGGACGTCCTACTTCGTGCCAAGGACTACCGGATCCCCTACACCGAGGTTATAGAAGGAGTGAGAGTGCTTAACCCTTTAGGGTTACATCGTCGTTCTCCGAAGGGGAGGGGCCGCGATGAGCGGTAGGGCCGGGAGAGGGAGGAGACGCACATGGGCACTTCCGAAGGCAGGACAGGTGCGCTGGCGAGGTGGCTCGCCGCCGGGGTCTGCGCGGCAGGCCTCGTGGCCTGGCCGGACCCGATATCGCCAGGTGCCGCGGTCGGCAGGTACGCGCGGGTGCAGGAGGGACCTGGCGAGGTAGTCCCCCGCAGCGAGCTCGAGGTCAGGCTCGCCGCCGAGGCCATGCGGCGCATGCCCGACCTGGGCGAGGAGGGCGCGGGCTGTCTCGCGGCGGTCGTGGTCGAGGAGGCGGAGGGCGCCGACCTCGACCCAGTGCTGGTGTTCGCCATCATCGAGGTGGAATCGGCCTGGGAACAGGGAGCGGTCTCGCAGCGGGGCGCTCGCGGGCTCATGCAGCTGCGACCCGGGACGCTCGAGAGCGTGGCCAGGGAGGCGGGACTCGACCCGGGTGACCCGCACGACCCGATCCTGAACATCCGCACCGGCGTGCGCTACTTCCACCGGATGGTCCGGGCCTTCGGAGACCCGGACCTCGCGCTCGTCGCCTACAACGCCGGTCCCACGAGGCTCGCGTCGTACCTGCGGGCCGTCGGCGAGGTGCCCGACGCGCTGTGGACCTACGCCCGGCGCGTGCGCCGCGAGGAGCGCCGGCTGCGCCGCTCGCTCGGTGCGACCGGCGAGGAGGTCCTCGCGGCCAACGTCCAGCGCTAGTCGGCGAGCGTGGACAGGTCGCCCGGGTCCTGGCCCATCTCGACCGCCTTGAGGTAGCGGCGGACGATCTTGCCGGAGCGGGTCTTCGGCAGGGCGGCGCGGATCTCGATGTCGGACGGGGTGGCGATGGGGCCGAGGTCCTGGCGGACGTGGTCCTTCAGGGATGCCACCAGGCCGACGCCCGGCGAGACACCTCCCTTCACCACCACGAAGGCCTTGATCCGCTCGCCCTTCACCGCGTCGGGGAGGCCGACGACGGCACTCTCGGCCACGGCGGGGTGGCGCAGCAGCGAGCTCTCGACGTCGGCGGTCCCGATGCGGTGCCCGGCGACGTTCATGACGTCGTCGGCGCGGCCCAGGACGGCGAAGTAGCCCTCGGCGTCGCGGACGGCGATGTCGCCGGCGGTGTACATCCCGGGAATCTGGTTCCAGTACTTCTCGTAGCGGGCGTGGTCGTTCCAGACGGTGCGCAGCATGTACGGCAGGGGCTTGCGGATGACGAGCAGGCCGCCGTGGCCCGCCGGCACGGGCTCGCCCGACTGGTCCACCACCGCCACGTCGGCCCCGGGCATGGCCTTGCCCACCTTCCCCGGGCGGGCGTCGAACGTGGGGAGCGTCCCGAGCACCGGGGCGGCGATCTCGGTTTGCCACCAGTTGTCGACCACCATGCCGCCGGACTGGCCCACCAGGTGCTTCTGGGCCCAGAAGTGCGCCTCGGGGTTGAGGGGCTCGCCCGCGCAGGCGACGAGGCGCAGCCGCTTGAGGTCGAACTTGCCCGGCGCCTCGCCGCCGTGGCTCATCCACATGCGGACCGCCGTGGGGGCGGTGAACATGACGTTGATGCCAAAGCGCTCGCAGAGCTCCCAGGTGACGTCGGGCGACGGGTAGTCGGGAACGCCCTCGCGGCAGAACACGGTGGCGCCCACCGAGAGCGGTCCGTACACGATGAAGGAGTGGCCGACGATCCAGCCGATGTCGGACGTGCTCCAGTAGATGTCGCGCTCGCCGATCTGGTAGAAGGCGCGCGCCAGGTACGTCGTCCCGACGAGGTAGCCGCCGGTGGTGTGCACGACGCCCTTCGGCGTACCGGTCGTGCCCGACGTGTAGAGGATGAAGAGGGGGTCCTCCGCGTCCATGGGCTCGGGAGGGCACATGATCTCGCGGCCCTCCTGGATGTCGTAGAAGTCGTGCTCGCGCTCGGACTCGAAGGTGAACGGCTCGTCCCCGGGCCGCGACCCGCGGCGGTGCACGACGACGTGCTCGACGTGGAAGAGGTCGCGCACGGCCTCGTCGATGATCGGCTTCAGGGGCACCTTCTTGCCACGCCGGAAGGTGAAGTCCGAGCAGACCACCACCTTGGCCCCGGAGTCCTCGATGCGGCTGCGCAGGGCCTGCGTCCCCATGCCGGCGAACACCACCGAGTGGATGGCCCCGATCCGGGCGCAGGCCAGCATGGAGATGATCCCCTCGGGCACGAGCGGCATGTAGATGATCACCCGGTCGCCCTTCTTCACCCCGAGGCGCTTGAGGGCGTTCGCGAATCGGTTCACCTCGCGGTACAGGCGGGCGTAGGTGTAGGCGTGCTCCTCGCCGTTCTCGCCGACCCAGATGAGCGCCGCCTTGTTGCGCCGGTCGCTGAAGACGTGGCGGTCGATGCAGTTGATGGTGGCGTTGAGCTTCCCGCCCACGAACCACTCGTGCCGCGGCGGATCGAAGCGCATGACGCTCTCGAAGGGCTCGATCCAGTCGACGAGGCGGGCGCGCTCGCGCCAGAAGCCCTCCGGGTCCTGGTCGGCGTGGGCCCGCTCCACGGCGTCGTTGGTGACGTGGGCCTGCTTGGCGAGCCAGATGGGCGCGCGGATCGTCTGCTCGTCCTTGGAGAGGGCCCTGATGGCGGCGCGCTGCGCCTCGCTCAGCTCGGGGAGGCCGGCCACCTGGTCGTCGGAGGGGGGGCTTTTCGTCATCGGTCACCTCTCGCCGGCGGGCGGCGGAAGAAAGGGGGTCGGCATCCTACCGAAGTGGCCCGCGGCTCGGGAAGGCGCACGCTCGCCGGCGAGGGCGCTCGAGCCGGTCCGGGCCCGACGCGCCGCGTCATGGGTCTCGCGGGCCGCGCACCCGAGGCGATGCGGGCCGCGCCGCCGCCCGGGCCGGCCTTGGCCGCACTTCACGGTCGGCCGAGACCAAGCCCCGGTCCCGCTCGCGCGAAATCCGCATGAAATGTGGCCAATCGCGTACATTGACGCACCGTGACGCCGTTGACAGCGCGCGGCCGTCCCTTCACCTTGGGACGCGACGGCGCGCCCGTTGCGCGACGCGTCGAAAAGGGGGAATCCATGTCGAGAGCGGCAATGCGCGGAGCGTTCGTGGCGGTGGCCTGCCTGGCGGCGGTGCCGGGGCGAGCGGTGGACCTGTCGGTCGGGGCGTTCGCTGGATACCAGAACGGGTTCGGACTGAGCGCGCTCGGCACCGCCGGGAGCCTCATCAAGAACGTCCCGCTGGGCGTCGACTTCGGGATCGGGGTCACCTGGCTGAACCCCGGCGACGCCGCGCTCGCCCGGGCGGTCTTCGTGAACGACGCCACCAACGGCACGGCCCAGACGAGCGGAAGCGTCTGGGACCTCCGCCTGGACGCGGTCTGGTTCTTCCACATGAGCGGCCTCGAGCAGACGGGCGTGTTCCTGGGCCCGCGCCTGTCGCTGTTCAGCGGGGACTTCCACTACGTCGGTGGCAACGAGGACTTCACGGTCACCTCGAACAACTGGGGCGTCGGGGCCGGAGTGCGGGGCGCCATCCCGCTCTCCAGGCACTGGGGCCTGGCCGTCCAGGCCGGCCTCGACTGGTACCCGGTGATCACGCTCTACGGGCACGACAGCACCTACTCGTCGACCGGCTACTCGGTGAACCCCAAGGCGAACTACGACTTCAACGCCGCATACGCGGCCATCAACCAGCCGCACCTCGTGCCGAGCATCCTCGTCGGGGTGAGCTGGAACCAGTGACGCGGGCCGGGGGCGCGCTCCCGTTGGCCCGGTGGCCGCGGCCCTCCCGGCGACGGGGCGGTGGAATCCACCAGCCGAGCCGGTGTAAAAGACCGCTCCGCCCCCGACGAGGAGACCCCCGCCGCATGAAGCGCGCCGCCAACGCGCGTCGCCGTGCACGCGACGCCTGGACGAGGAGTGAGCTCACGGTGCTCCGCCGGCTGTCCTCCCCGGCCCGCATCCAGGCGTCCCTCGACGACCTCGCCTACCGGGCCGAGGACGACCCGGGCTGTCCGCGCCGCGTCCTCGCAGAGGGCAAGGCCAACTGTTACGACGGAGCCATCTTCGCCGCCGCGGCCCTGCGCCGGATCGGCCACCCGCCGCTGCTGCTCGACATGAGGGCTGTCCGCGACGACGACCACGTCCTCGCGGTGTTCCGCCACAACGGCCGCATCGGCGCGGTGGCCAAGTCGAACTTCGTCGGGCTCCGCTTCCGCGAGCCCGTCCACCGCACGCTGCGGGAGCTCGTGCTCTCCTACTTCGAGGACTACTTCAACGCCGACGGCGAGAAGACGCTGCGGTCCTGGTCGGGCCTGCTCGACCTGCGCAGGTTCGACCACCTGAACTGGACCTTCAGCGACCGCCCGCTCCAGTACATCTCCGACCGCCTCGACTCGCTCGCCCACCACCCGGTGCTCACGCGGAGGATGGAGCGGGACCTCTCCCCGGTGGACCGGCGCTCGCTCGAGGCAGGGATGCTCGGCACGCTCCCCGACGGCCTCTACCGGGCGAAGTAGGGGCGGTCGGCCGAGATGAGACGACCGTCCACCGCCCAGCTCTTCGCGGCGGCCGTCGCCATCTGGGGCACGACCTGGCTCGCCATCACCTTCCAGCTGGGGCGAGTCGCGCCGGAGGCGAGCGTCGCCTGGCGGTTCGGCCTCGCCTCGGCCGCTGCGGCGGGGATCTGCCGGGCCCGCGGCCTCCCGCTGCGCTTCCCGGCGCGGGTGCACGGGAACCTCGCCCTGATGGGGCTCTTCATGTTCTGCCTCGGCTACCTCGCCGTGTACCACGCGGAGACGATGCTCGTGTCCGGGCTGGTGGCGGTCGGGTACTCGGCGAGCCCGCTCGTCAACGTCGTCACGGCGCGCGTCGGCCTCGGGGTCCGCCCGGGGCGTGCGACCGTGGCGGGCGGGCTCCTCGGGATGTGCGGCGTGGCGCTCGTGTTCTGGCCGGAGATCGCGCGGATGGAGGCCGGCTCCGGCGCGCGCGCTGGCGCGGCGCTCACGGCGGCGGGGGTCCTCGCGTCGGCGGTGGGCAACGTCTTCGCGACCCGGCTCGAGCACCTCGGCGTCGGCGTCTGGCAGAAGATGGCCTGGGGGATGGCCTACGGGGCGGCGGGTTGCGCGCTCGCCGCCGTGCTCTCCGGGAGCTCGCTCGCCCCGGAATGGACGCCGACCTACCTCGGGTCCCTCGTCTACCTGGCCGCCTTCGGGTCCATCGGCGCGTTCTCCGCGTTCCTCACGCTCCTCGAGCGCGTCGGCCCCGCCCGGGCCGGCTACGTCGGGGTCATGACCCCCATCGTGGCCCTCTCCCTCTCCATGCTCCTCGAGGGATTCGCCTGGCGGCCGCTCACCGTCGCCGGGATCGCCGCAGCCGTCGCGGGGCAGGCGGTGATGCTGCGGGCCCGCTGACCCGCCGGGGGAGCAGGCTCCGGGATCCGGCGCCGGGAGGGATGGCCGGTTTGCGTGGCGTGCCGGACGCGCCTGGCTATGCCACCTCCCAGAGCTTCCCCGCCGGGGAGGAGGACCTCATGACGACCGAGCAGTTCGCCGACGTGCTGCGGGGGATTCCACTGGTGGTGAGCGTGGTCACGGTGGGGCGAGGAGGCGCCGACAACGCGCTCACCGTCTCCTGGGCCGCGCCCGTCGCCTTCGACCCGCCCCACTTCATGATCGCGGTCGACCAACATCACTACAGCGTCGACTTCCTCAAGAGCACCCGGAACTTCACGGTGAACGTCCTTCGGGAAGGCCAGGAGCGCCTCGCCGGACGCTTCGCGCGTCAGAGCATGACGCAGGAGGACAAGCTCGACGCCGTCCCGGTGCGCGAGGGGGAGACCGGCGCCGCGATCCTCACCGACGCGCTCGCCTACTTCGACTGCGAGCTCGTGTCGGCGAGCGTCGTCGGCGACCACCTTCTCGTCGTGGGAAGGGTGGTCGACGCCGGCGTCCTCAACGGCGGAAGGCCGATGCAGACGAGCGCGGGACTGCGCTACCAGAAGGCCTCGCCCGCCTGAGAGCGCCGCACCGCGGCGCCTCGGAGGCGCGCCAGTCACGCTCTGTGGAGACGGCGCGGTCGCGACGCCCGGGTCGCGAGGCACCCTCACTTGTGTTTACTGTAAGTTGATGCTTGCGCCCCAAGAGGGTCGCCGCTTTGGATTGCGGCGACTGAAACCGTCGGTGATGTCACGACCTTTCACCACCTTGGGGGAAGTCGACATGTTCACTCGCGAAGGCACGGCGCCGGTTCGCCGGCAGGCCCGCGTCGTCTCGGTCGCTGCGCTCCTCGCGTTCGCGACGGTCGCATCCGCCCAGATCCCCGGCGAGAACGTGAACATGGTCTCGGGCACGACGTGGCCCGGCGGCGACCCCTACCTGCAGCGGCAGAACGAGCCCTCCATCGCCGTCTCCTCGGCGAACCCGCTCCACCTGCTCGCCGGCGCGAACGACTACCGGACGGTGGACCTGCCCAACCCGAACTCGCCCGATGAGACCGGTGACGCCTGGCTCGGGCTCTACAAGTCGTTCAACGGCGGCCAGACCTGGCAGAGCATCCTGCTGCCCGGCTACCCGCAGGACACCTCGGCCGACGGACTCGTCTCGCCCCTCCACCAGAACTCTGCCGCGGCCGACCCGGTCATCCGGGCCGGCCCGAACGGCATGTTCTACTACAGCGGCATCACGTTCAATCGCGGCACCAACGTGGGCCAGGTCTTCGTGGCGCGCTTCATCGACCTGAACAACAAGGAGAACGGGGACGTCACCCGCGGGGCCGACCCCATCAAGTACATCGACGCCCACCAGGTGGCGGCGGGCGGCAACTACTTCGTCGACAAGCCGTGGCTCGCGGTGGACAAGCCGCGGCTCCTCTCCGGGACCTGCACCATCCCCGCCAACGCCGCGAAGGGCATCCCGGCACAGAGCTTCAAGGGAGGGACGATCTACCTCGTCTACACCCAGCTCGTGAACTCCACGAACGAGAACGTGACGGTCTCGAGCAACATTCTCTTCAGCCGCTCGACCGACTGCGGCGTCACCTGGAGCGCACCGATCCAGCTGAACGACGCTTCGAGCACCTTGAACCAGGGCGCGTCCGTCGCCGTCGACCCCATCACGGGGTTCATCTACGCCACCTGGCGGAGGTACGCGTCGGGCACGCAGACCGACGCGATCATGGTCGCTCGGTCGTTCCGCGGGTTCCTCTTCACGAGGCCCCGGGTCCTTGCGCAGATCATCCCGACGGACCAGGACGGATCGCCCACCACGTTCCGCGCGGAGGGGTTCCCGACGCTCGCCGTCTCGGTCGACGCTGCGGGACAGAACAGCTGGGTTCACGTCGCCTGGCCCCAGCGGCCGGCGAGCTGCCCCTACCAGCCGTCAGGCTCGCTCTGCGACGCCCAGGTCGCGATCAGCACCGCGTCCGTGTACTCCGCCCCCCTGAGCCTGAACGAGCTCCTCGACGACTGCCATGGATGGTCGACCCCGGTGGCGGCGGACACGACGCCCATCACCGACGACTTCGGGAACGCCTTCACGCGGGGCCACCAGTTCATGCCCCAGCTGACCTTCTCGCAGGGGCAGCTCATGCTGCTCTACTACGACAGCCACCTCGACCACACGCACGGGTACTACAAGCCCAACAGCCCGTTCCAGCTCAACGCCGCGGGCAGCTACTACACGGAGGAGCGGGCCCCTCTCGGTATCCTGCCCGCGACGCCCGGGGACGCGCCCTCGCTCGTGTTCACGCCGGCCATCGACGACCACGGCCTCACCCAGGAGCGCCACACCCTGGACGTCCGGGTGGCCCAGGCGGGTCCGGGGCCCGCCCCTGTGTTCAGGTCGACGCGGCTGTCCAACTTCCGCTTCGGCGAGCGCGGGGACGAGGGCCCGAACCTCTCTGTGCCGAGCTTCGGCGCGAACCCCATCCAGGTCGCGGACGCGAATGGCCTCCTGATGCTTCAGCAGCTGCAGGCGAATCCTCCGAACCTGCCGATGTTCGCGCAGGGGACCACCGCCTTCATCGGCGACTACATCGACATCCAGGGGCCCGCCTTCGTCCCCACGTCGAGCGGCGGATGGGCGTTCAACACCGCGCCCGTCGCCGCGCCGGTGTTCCACGCGGTGTGGACGTCGAACCAGGACGTCAGGCCTCCTCCGGACGGCGACTGGACGAAGTACACCCCGCCCGGCGGAGGGGGACAGAGCGTCTTCGACCCCACCAGGGCGACTCCCACCTGCGTGACCGGCTACGAGGGGACGCGCAACCAGAACGTCTATACGAGCCGGATTACGAACGGCCTCGTCGTCACCTCCCCGCAGAACGTGAAGCCGCTCAGCCCCACGCTCACGCGCGCCTTCGTGGTCGCCGTGCAGAACGCCACGAACAGCGACCACGCGGTCCGCATCTCCGCGGCTCCGCCGAGCGGCATGACGGCCTCGTTCCGCAACGATGGCGTTTCGCTGCTCAGCTTCGACGTGACGGTCCCGGCGCACTCCGCCGTCTACCGTTCGCTGTTCGCGACGGCGGGCTCGCCGGCCGCGAGCGTCACCGTCAACGTGAACGAGGTGAACCCCGCTTCCCCCGCGAACTGCCTGGGGGCGATCCCGCCCACCTGCGCGATCGTCCCGAGCGGCCTGTCGGGGTCGGTCACCCTCAACCCGCCGGGGTCAAACCCGTCGCTCGTCCAGCCGGACGGGACCGATCCCGCCGGCCAGAACATCGCCAACATCGAGCTCTACGCCCCGGTGCTCGGCCCGAGCGGTAGCGTCGACAACACCAACTTCTCGAACACGAACCTCTCCAACACCAACTTCTCCAACACCAACCTCTCGAACACGAACCTGTCGAACACCAACTTCTCGAACACCAACCTGAGCAACTCCAGCCTGGCCGCGGCACACATCTCCAACGCGGCCATCACCAACCTCTCGAACACGAACCTCTCGAACACCAACTTCTCCAACACCAACTTCTCCAACACGAACCTCTCGAACGCCTCGATCGCGGACGCGAATTACGTGGTGACGAACACCGGCAACACCACCACCTCCTACCACGTGAAGGTCGCGGGGAATGCCTCGGGTAGCCCGCTGCAGCTCATCGTCTCGAAGAACTACACCACGCCGCTCGGCCTCAACTGCCAGTTGGTGGAGGAGCCGCGCCCGGCCATCATCTCGAGCATCCCGAACATCAGCTCGGCGATCGTCCCCGTGAACGGCACCATCGCCGACCCGAACATCCCCGACCCCAGCGCGACCAACGCCACCCTGTCGCTCGCTCCAGGTGAGTCGGCCATCATCACGCTGCGCGGGGTTCTCACCGTCGACCAGATGACGCAGCTCGCCTCCCAGATCACGCCGGTGGTGATCCCCCACGCCGGCGGGAGCTTCGCGGCGGCGCTGCTCATCCAGTCCGACGCCACGAACCTCCCCACGCCGCAGGTCGGCGTGCCCTACGCCGCCACCCTGCAGGCCATCGGCGGGACCGGGCCCTACACCTGGCAGGTCTCCTCCGGCGCGCTGCCGCCGGGCATAAGCCTCAGCGGAGGCCAGCTCGCCGGCACTGCCACGCAGGTCGGAACCTTCCCATTCACGCTCCAGGTCACCGACCAGTCGAATCCTCCGGGCACCGTCTCGAAGAACGTGACGCTCGCGGTGGCTCCCGGACCGACCATCATCACGCTCACGGCGTCGACGACGGGCCCGGTGTTCGGGCAGGCCGTCAACCTCACCGCCACCGTGTCCCCGCAGTCGTCGGGCCCGTCCCCGACCGGGACGGTGTCGTTCTTCCTCGACGGGGCGACCACGCCGGCTGCCACCCAGCCGCTGAACACGAGCGGACAGGCGACGTTCTCGACCTCGGCGCTCTCGGTGGGGAAGCACTCGTTCACGGCCAGCTACAGTGGCGACGCCTCCTACACCTCCAGCGTCACCGGAGCCGCCGTGGGGGTGACCCTCGCCGTCGCGCCGACCGCGATCTCCGTGTCCTCGTCGGCGACGCCGTCGGTCTACGGGCAGCCACTCACCTTCACCGCGACGGTGACGGCGCAGCCGCCGGGCGGTGGGACGCCGACGGGCCTTGTGTCCTTCTTCGTCGACGGCTCGGCGAGCGCGACCGCCACCGGGACGCTCAACGCGAGCGGACAGGCGACCTTCTCCACCTCCTCGCTCTCGGCCTCGACGACGCCGCACACCATCGGCGCGAACTACGCGGGCGATGGAAACTACGCCCCCTCCTCCGCCGCGACGATCTCCCAGCCGGTCAACCTGGCGAGCACCGCGACCACGCTCTCGCCGTCCGTGGCCTCCTCGGTCGTCGGCCAGTCCGTCACGCTGACCGCGACGGTGACGGTGACGCCTCCGGGGGCGGGTACGCCCGCTCCCAACGTCACCTTCGCCGACAACGGCGCGCCCCTCGCGACCGTCCAGGCCTGGACCAATCCATCGGGCGGCTTCACCGCGACCTACACCACCTCCACGCTCGCCCTCGGCAGCCACGGCCTCTCCGCGGTCTACGGCGGTGACGGGAGCTTCGCGTCGAGCACGTCTGCGCCCCAGACCTTCGTCGTCAAGGCGGCGCCGACGAGTCTGGCGCTCACTTCCGCTCCCAACCCCTCCATGCACGGCCAGGCGGTGACCTTCACGGCGACGCTCTCGGTCCCGCCGCCGGGCGCCGGGACGCCGGTCGGCAACGTTTCGTTCTTCGTCGACGGGTCGCCCACCGCTGCCGCCACCGCGGCGCTGAGCGGGGGACAGGCGACGTTCGCGACCTCGTCGCTGTCCACCTCGACCCACAGCATTGCCGCTTCCTTCTCCTCCACCGACGGGAACTTCGCGTCGAGCAATGCCTCGGTCTCGCAGGCCGTCACGGCGGCGCCGACCACGACGACCGTGGCGCCGGTCGCCGCGAGCGTGTACGGCCAGGCGACGGCCATCTCCGCGACCGTCGCGGCGGCGGGGTCGGGTGCCGGCACCCCCACCGGGACCGTGAACTTCTACGACGGGGCGAACTCGATCGGGTCTGCCTCGCTCGCGAACGGGGTGGCGACGGCCACCGGTGTCGTCCTCCCTGCCGGGTCGCACAGCATCACCGCCACCTACCTCGGCAGCACGGACTTCACCGGAAGCTCGGCCGGCGCCGCAGTCACCGACCTCGTCTCCCAGGCGACGACGACCACGTCCGCCGCAGCGTCGCCGAACCCGGCGAGCTACGGCGGGGCGGTCACCTTCACCGCGGCGGTCGCGGTCGTTTCCGGCGGGGGCACCCCCGTCGGAACGGTCCAGTTCCTGGACGGCTTCACGGTTCTCGGGACCCCCACTCTGTCCGGGTCGACGGCGTCGTTCACCACCACGACGCCGCTCTCCGGCGGCGCCCACTCGGTGACCGCGACCTACCTCGGCACCGGGAACTTCGCCGGCAGTACCTCGGCCGCGCTCGTCGAGGCAGTGAATCCGGTGCCGGCGACTGGGACGCTGTCGGCGTCGCCGGCCGCACCCACCTACGGTCAGCCGGTGACGCTCACCGCCACGGTCGTGGGCGGTGGAACCGGAACGGTGGC
>Ga0335071_10006326_pt1 | contig 12225 bp, 10 predicted proteins | sample Lox_Sample_15_FD_206724 | JGI IMG/M metagenome (GOLD analysis project Ga0335071, IMG submission 206724) | Soil microbial communities from Loxahatchee National Wildlife Refuge, Florida, United States - Lox_Sample_1.5 | ecosystem: Environmental > Terrestrial > Soil > Wetlands | place: USA...
GACGGCTACCGCTCGAACGGATACTCCGCACGCCTGCTCCTGCACGCCACCTGATCCGCTCGCTCGCGCGACGACCCTGGCATCTAGGGCTCGAGGCAGACCGAGGGGAGCTCGAACCAGCGCAAGGCCTCGACGTCCGGCCCGAGCCGCTCGAGGAGCTCGTCCGCGCCGGCCGTGACGACGTCCCCGGCTCGCGAGGCGAACAGGGCCCTGGCGTCGGCGAGGTGCTGCTCGAGCACCGACTCGTCGGCAACGGCATGGGTGTGCGGGTAGGTCATGGCGCCGTCAGCGGAGTAGCTCACCTGGTGCAGCCGCAGGGGCGGTTCGACCGCTCCGTCGCGATGCCGCCAGCGACCCGACACCGCGTCGAAGCGGTAGTCGGGCATGAGCCGCCAGCCCTCGTCGGCGACGAGGGCCACCGCTTCGACCACGTAGTGGAAGACCGCCTCGCTGACGAAGTAGTTGAAGCTCACGCGCACCCAGCCGGGCTTGATGCCCTCGCAGCCGGCGGTGATCGCGCGCTCGAACTCGTGGCTGCGTTCGAGGTCGATGCCGAGCAGCCGGTGGCCGTACGGCCCTGCGCACGAGCACCCGCCGCGCGACTGGATCCCGAAGACGTCGTTGAGGATGGCCACGACGAGGTTGTGGTGCAGATAGCGACCGCCGGGACGGCGGACGACGAAGGACACGATGGACAGGCGCTCGGCCTCGAGGTTGCCGAGCACCTCGATGCAGGGATGGGTGTGCCACGCCTCGACCGCGCGGCGCAGCATGTCCTCCTCGTGGGCGCGGATCACCTCGACCCCGACGGCTTCCTTGAGCTGGAAGACGAGGCCGGCACGGATCGAGTCGATGATGGCGGGCGTGCCGCCCTCCTCGCGGTGCACCGGATCGCTCAGGTAGACGTGCTCGGCCGGGTTCACGTAGGCGACGGTGCCGCCACCCACGACGTCGGGCACCGAGTTCGTCAACAGCTCGCGACGGACGACGAGGACCCCCGGCGTGCCCGGACCGCCGATGAACTTGTGCGGTGAGAGGAAGACGGCGTCCTTGTAGGCGAGGGGGTGCGCCTCGCAGCGCGGGTTGACCTCGATGTCGACGTACGGGCCGGCCGCCGCGTAGTCCCAGAACGCGAGCGCGCCGTGCTCGTGCAGCAGGGCCGAGATCGCGTGGGCGTCGCTGACGATCCCTGTGACGTTGCTCGCGGCGCTGAAGCTGCCGATGCGCAGGGGCCGGTGGGCGTACGCGCGCAGCGCATCCTCCAGGCGTGCCTTGTCGATGTGCCCGTCGACATCCTCGGGGATCACCACGACGTCGGCGATCGACTCCCGCCACGGCAGCTCGTTGCTGTGGTGCTCGAACGGCCCGATGAGGACGACGGGCCGTTGCTCGCGCGGGATGTGCGACGACAGCTGCCAGCGCGCGTCGAGGTCGGCCGGGAGCCGCAGGTTGAGGATGCCGATCAGCTTGTCGATCGCCCCGGTGCTCCCGGACCCGGCGAAGAGCACGACCGTGTCGTCGTCGCCGTTGACCGCGTCGTGGATGATCCGCCGAGCGTCCTCGCGCAGCCGGGTGGTCTGCAGCCCGGTGCCGCTGGACTCGGTGTGCGTGTTGGCGTAGCGCGGCAGGACCTCGTGCCGGACGAAGTCCTCCACGAAGGACAGGCCGCGCCCGCTGGCGGTGTAGTCCGCGTAGGTCACCCGCCGAGCGCCGTACGGGGTCTGCATGAGCTCGTCGTCCCCGATGACCGACTCGCGGATGCGGCGCAGCAGCGGCGGCTCCGGCAGGCCGGGGTCCCGCTCGGGGATCTCCACGGGTCTGAGGGTACGTCCGACGCGTTGCCTTCGGTGGGCCGCTCCCGTGAGCGCAACCGCCCGTTGAGCCTTCGCTATGCTCGGACGGCCCACCCGGGCCGAGGCGATCTGGAGGGACTGATGAGCGCGAGCTCGTGGATCCCCACGTGGTCCGCGCTCCTGTGGACCGCTGCTTACACCTGGGTGCTCGCCGTCCACCTGCGACACAGCGTGGGGATGGCCGGGCGACGGCGCCTGTGGCACGCGACCCACGTGCTCATGGCCCTTGGCATGATCGACATGTTCTGGCCCGGTGGCGCCATGGTCGTCGGCCCCGCACTGCCGGAGGTGGTCTACCTCGCCGCCGCGTGTGGCGTCTTGGTCCTCGTCGTCGGTGACGCACGCCGGCACCGACGTAGCACGGTGGTCTGGCCGCTCACCGCGGTCGACCTGCTCGCCATGGCCTACATGTTCGCCATTCCCCAGCACGGCGACGCCGTGCTGTCGACCGTCCTGGCCGCCTGGTTCGCGATCGAGGCGATCGCCTGGGCCGCCGGCCCGCTCGCCCACGCCGCCGAGCGGGCGGGAGTCGGTTGGCCCGAGCCGGAGGCCGGGGCAGCTCTGCCCGCGCGCCCGGTCGTGGCCGTGGGGGCGGCCGGGCCGGCGCTGGTCGCGCGGACTGAGCCGGCCGTCAGCCAGGGCCATCATGAGCGCCTGGACAGCCGAGTCGTGCGCGCGACCCTGTCGCTGATGAGCCTGGGCATGGGCTACATGATCCTGGCCATGCAGTTCGGGATGGCCAGTATGTCCATGCACGGCATGAGCGGCATGTGATCCCGAGGATGAGGAGCCGGATGAGCGACGTCGCAGCCAACCGCTACGAGCTTCTCGTGGCGGGGATGACGTGCTCGCACTGCGTGTCGGCGGTGCGAGAGGAGTTGGGCGCGATCGGATCGGTCGAGTCCGTCGACATCGAGCTCGGGGACGCCGACCGGCCCTCGCGGGCCACGGTGCGGGCTCGTCGCACCCTCTCCGACGAGGAGCTCACCAAGGCGGTCGCCGAGGCGGGCTACGCCCTGGCGGCCCCGATCCGCTCCTAGCGGTTCACGCTCGCCGTGCCCGGGTCCTGGCGGCCACCACCCCCAGTGCGGCGAGCGCTGCGACCAGGGCGAGAACGCTGAGCACCAGTGCCCACGTCGACGTGCTGGAGGACCCGCTGCCGCCGGAGGAAGCCGCTCCGGTCGAGGCCTCGGAAGACGCCGCTTCGGATGCCAGCGGGCTCGCGGAGGACGTCGTCGAGCCACTGGTCGTGGCCGCGGGGGCGAGGGCCAGCACGGGAGCCGGGTTGTCCAGCTCTGCCGTGCTCCCCGGAGCTTCAGTCTGTGTCCAGTCGACCTGCGACCCGTCGGCGTAGACCTGGATCGCCTTGAAGGTCAACGTCGGGGTCTTCGGCAGCAGGCCGGCGATCACCGTGAACGCGCCGAACTCGCCTGGCGTCAGGCCGTGTCCGGGCGTGGCTGCCCAGTCCACCTCGGAGACGGCCTCGGTGATGTTGCCGTCGTCAGTGACGATGGGAGTCTTCAAGGTGATGGTCTTCTCCGTGTGAGTCCAGCCGGGGACGGGCTCCACGAGGATGTCGGCGATCGGTGTATCCGTCGGAAGGGCGACCTTGAGCCCCACGGTGTCCACGTCCTTCTCCACCGGTACCCGGAACGTGATCTCCTGGTCGGTTCCCCCCTGGGTCGCTCCGGGCGCGCTGACCGTGACATGGGCGGAAGCTGCCACGGCCGGCAGCACGACGATCGCGGCCGTGATCGTGGCGACGAGAGCAGCACGTCGTGGCGTGATGTGGATCATGCAGGTTCCCTTCAGTGCAGGTGGATCGATACCGCTGTGGTCGTGGCGTCGAACTCCGAGGTGCCGACAACCACCGTGAATCGCCAGACGCCGGCATGGGGCAGCAGGACACCGCTGGCTGAGTACCGGTGTGGGCCGTCGGGCACGAGCGGGACAGGGATCGGGCCGAGCTCCTGACGCGGCAGCGACGCATCGACCGTGATCCGGCGCGCAACTTCGCCCGTCACCGTGACGAACACGGCGACCACGCCGTGCCGTCCGGGTTCGACTATCACCCGTACCGAGCGACCGGGCCCGAGAGTTGCCTGCGCGGAGACCGGCCGGGACTGTTCGGTGGCCACGGCCTCCGGGCCGCGGGGCTGCGCGACGAGAACCGAGGTGAGGGCGAGCACCACTGTGGCGACGCTGAGCTCGGCCGTCACCAGGTGACGGAGGCGGTCGGGGCGGCGGCTCGTCGCCGCCAGGCGGCGGACACAGGCTCGGCTGCACGCCCCGATGCCCAGGAGCCCGCCGAAGAGCAGGACCTTGCCCGCGACGAGAAGGGCATAGGTGGACGTCAGCGCCTGCAGCGTGCCGACCCCGCGGAAGGCTGCATAGGCGCCGGACACCGCGATCACCACGACGGCGACCGTCGCCACGTTCGAGACGGCAGGCAGGACCACGGTCACCAGTTCGGGGGACCGTCTCGGGAGGACCGCCACCACGAGCATGGCCAGACCGCCGAGCCATGCGCACACCGACAGGAGGTGAGCCGAGTCGAGGGCGACTGACATCCACGAGGGCGGGGTCGTACGGGGATGTCCGGCGCCCGAGTAGGTCAGGGCGACGGCGAGTGCACACGCACTCAGCACGGCGGCCGGGTAACGGTCGGCGGTCGGCGCTCCTCTCAGCACGGCGTCCATCACCAGCGCGAGGACCACGAGTGAGCCCACGCGAGCGAGGGCCAGCTGACCGTAGTCTGTGTGGAAGGTGGAGCTGAGGACGTCAGGGCGCACGAGCGTGGCCACCCCGGAGCCCGCAACATAGGGACCCTGCATCAGGAACGCACCCACCGTGCCCCCCAGCGCGAGTCCCCAGCCGGTCCAGAGGAGCAGACGCGCCCGTCGGTCGCGGCGACCTGCCGGCCAGCTCACGAGCACCACCCACAGCCCGCCGAGAAGGGTCAACCCGGCGAAGCCGGTGAACCTGGCGACCGCCATCGCCGTGCTCGTCACCCGGTCCACAACCTGGACGGAGGTCGTGAGTGGCGTCAGAACTGCGTCACCGACCGCGAAGCGGATGGTCCCGGCGACCGGGTGCGAGTCGGCGGAGATGACCCGCCAGCTCGCGACGTACACGTCTGGCGGAAGGTCGGGACGGAGGGTGACCGCGACGACGCGGCCTTGACCACCGGGATGGGACGCCACTGAGGAGTCGACGCGCCTGCCCGAGCTGTTCACCACTCGCAGGTAGGTGGTCGACCCGAGGCTGACCGGCTCGTCGAAGGTGATCGAGACGTCGGCGGGGGAGCGGGCCAGCCGTGCCCCGTCGGCGGGGGAGCTGGACACGACGGTCGCGTGTGCACTCGCCGGAGCCGCGACCGCGACCTGGACCAGCGAGGCGGCAGCGAGAGCCGTCGACGCCATGAGGATGCGGCTCACGCGCAGCGCATCCGGCATGGGGACTCCTCGTCGAGGTGGACGTGGGACGCGGCGGGCGCCAGCGCTCTACACGATGTAGAAGGTAGTCTCCTCTACATCATGTAGAAGATCGGCCCCCATGCCTCGACCCCAACCGAATGTGAGGAGCAGCCGTGCTGACGCTGGAGGGGAAGGGGTCTGTCGGGCGCCATCGGCACCTTCGCCGTCGCCTCCTGCCAGGAATCCGGATGGCAGCCGTCGTCATCGGACTGGCCGTGCTGTCCGCGGGCTGCGGTGCCGGCAGGGCTGACGAGTCGTCCAGCGTGGGCGTCACGGAGGCGACGAGGGCGCCCGTTCCCTCGAGCCAGACTCGCTATCCGGTGACCGTGCGAGACTGCAACGGTACTCAGACCTACCAGTCGGCGCCGCAGCGGATCGTCACTCTCGACGACAGCGCCACCGACACGCTGGTCGCCCTCGGCCTGACGAGCAGGATCGTGGCGGTCACGAAGTTCGAGACGCCCGAGCAGGAGTGGTCCCGGGACGCCCAGGTCGTCGCCACCCTGAGCGGGCTGAGCTATGGGGACGCCTACCCCTCGCTGGAGTCGATCGTGGCGTTGCGCCCGGACATCGTCGTCTCGGACTTCCCGAGCGCCTTCACCAAGGGCATCGGCCCAGCCACGCCGCAGCGTTGGAACGCGTTGGGAGTCGCCAGCTACGAGACGCTGTCGGACTGCGGTCAGTACAGCTCCCGGCCGCTGTACGACTTCAACCAGCTCTACTCCGACATCCGCAACCTCGGCGTCATCTTCAACGTCCAGGCCAGGGCGGCTGCGTTGATCGCAAGCCTCCAGGCGCAGCTGGCTCAGGATCACGCGCTGGCCAAGAGAGCGGGGCTGGGGAGCTACCGGATCGGGGAGGCGAACGGAATGGCATCCTCTCCCGGCACTCTCGGGGTGACGACGGCGAACGCGATCATCACTGAGGCCGGCTCGACGTACGCCTTCCGCGAGTACGACACGAATCCCAACGTGAACGTGAGCTGGGAACAGGTGGTCAAGACGGATCCGGACGTGTTCTGGCTCGTCACCGACAGTGGATTCACCGTCTCCCAGATGGAGCACTTCCTGCAGTCGGACCCGCAGCTTAGAACGGTCGAGGCCGTCAAGAACCAGGCCTACGTGCCCATCTCCTACTTCGCCGCCGCCGGCTCCCCCCGTGCCGTCGACGCGGTGAGGCTGCTCGTGGACGGCCTCATCCGCCTCAAGAGCGAAGGCAAGCTGTAGAGGTCGCCGCCTGATGCCCCCTCTGTCCATCGCATCGACCGCCGCCGGTGCGCTCCCCGTCGACTCCGCGCGCCACGAGGGGGCAAGGCTGCGCCGACGGTACGCGGTCCGGATGGCGCTGGTCGCCCTCCTGACCGTCCTGGTCGCCACCCTCGGTATGACCTACGGGCAGGTCCGCGTCCCCGCGGGCCAGGTCTGGTCGATCATCTTCCATCACATCGTGGGCGCGAAGACCACTGCCTCGCCGGACGACTCCATCATCTGGCTCATCCGTGCCCCGAGGGTCGCGCTCGGGTTCATCGTCGGTGGGGCGCTCGCCCTGGTCGGGGTGGCCGTCCAGGCGCTGGTACGCAACCCGATCGCCGACCCGTACATCCTGGGGATCGAGTCGGGTGCGTCGGCGGCTGTCGTGATCGTCTTCTACGTCGCACTCGTGACTGGGTCGAGGGTCTTCCCACCGGCCGTGGCGGCCTTCCTCGGCGCGGTGGCCACTTTGGGGCTCGTCTTCGCGCTGGCCCGGCGCCGTGGCCGGGTGAGCTCCACACGGCTGCTGCTCGCGGGCGTGGCCGTCTCCTTCGCCCTCGCCGGTATCACCGAGTTCTTCAGCACGCTCAACCCGGACATCAACTCCACCGAGACGCAGCAGGAGTGGACCCTGGGGAGCCTGGCCTCGGCGCAATGGGACCAGATCCCGGTCGCGTTCGTGATGCTGGCGCTCGTCGCCGCCGCCTTGCGCTTCCACAGCCGGTCGCTGAACGGGTTGGCGATGGGGGATGAGACCTCCGCCGCGGTCGGCCTGGACCCGGACCGGCTCAGGATCAGACTGCTCGTCATCACGTCCCTGGCCGTGGCGGTCGTGGTATCGCTGGTCGGCCCGATCGGCTTCGTCGGCCTCGTCGTCCCTCACGTCGGTCGCATGGTCTTCGGTGCCGAGCACACCCGGTTGTTGCCCGCCGTGGCGCTCCTCGGGGGCCTGTACCTCATGGCCGTGGACCTGATAGGCCGGGTGATCTTCGCACCGGACGAGATCAATGTCGGCGTCCTGACCGCGATCATCGGTGCCCCGTTCTTCCTCTGGCTGCTGCGACGGCAGGACATCGACGGGTGATGAGCCGGGTCGTCGGCGACGCGGACGGTCGCGCCTCTCCCTTGAGCGCCATCAGCCCCCCAAGGCTGTCGATCGAGGGACTGCACATCGAGATCGGTGAGGTCGAGATCGCGCACGGGGTGGACCTGGACATCCCGGCGGCGGCCATGGTCGGACTGGTGGGTCCCAACGGAAGCGGCAAGACGACGGTCCTGCGGTCCTGCTACCGCGCCCTCCGTCCCAGCGAGGGTGCGGTCTGGATGGATCACAAGGACATCTGGAAGCTCACCGCCCGGGAGTCCGCGCGGAGCATCGCCGCGGTCGCGCAGGACATGCCGAGTGACTTCGACTTCACGGCGGCCGAGGTCGCCGCTCTGGGCCGTCTTCCGCACCTGCGAGGCTTCGAGCGCGAGGGCGAGCGCGACCGGGAGCTGGTACTCACCGCCCTCGACACCCTCGGCCTCGCTCACCTCGCGCATCGTCGGTTCAACCAGTTGTCGGGAGGAGAGCGCCAGCGCACCCTGATCGCCAGAGCGCTGGTCCAGGAGTCCCGCGTGCTGATCCTGGACGAGCCGACCAACCACCTGGACATCCGCTACCAGCTCGATGTGCTTCACCACGTTCGTTCGCTGGGCATGACCGTGATCGCCGCCTTTCACGACCTCAACCTGGCCGGGGCCTGGTGCGACCGGGTCTACGTCATCGCGGAGGGAGCGATCGTCGCCGGCGGCGCCCCCGAGGACGCCCTGGACCCCTCGGTGATCGACCGCGTCTTCCAGGTCAGGTCCCATGTCGTAGCGCACCCCGTGACCGGACGACCCCACCTGATCTTCGAGCGCGGAGGGCCTGCCGATGCCGGGTGACCTCAGTGGCGTGACCGCGTGGGAGGGACTCGTTCCGCCGGTGGGCATCGGTCCCGCGAGGCCAGGCACGATCACGCTTGGCGACATTGTGGCCGGTCGGGGCTACGAGTGGATCATGTCCAGCATGTCGGGCCTCGACCTGTCGCGCCGGTCGTTGCAGCTGACACCGCTGCATCTCGCGAACTGGGCGGTGATCGAACTTCTGGCACGACCGCTCTTCCAGGACGGGGTCTGGGTCCAGGTCCAAGTTCACCAACTCGGCCTCGTGGTGGACTCCGTGGGTGAGGTCCAGGAACTCTGGCTGGCGCGCGACGCCCGGGTGGATGACCCTCCGGGGCCTGAGGCGGTCGGCGCGTGGATCGGCGGGCTGCTCCGACCGGTCGCCGCGTCCACCACGGCAGGTTCTCGCATCCACGAACGGGCGGTCGCCACGATCGCGGCGGAGTCGGCCATCGCCGGCATGTTCCGGGCCGCACGCTCCTCGGGGCGCAACGACGACCTGGACTGGCTCCAGCAAGCGTCGACGGCGATCTCCAGCGCCCTGGGGGCTGGAGTCAGGGGTCGGTACCTGCACTGCCGACCGGACGACGGTGCTGTCGTGGTGGTGCCGGCCCGGAGCCTGTGCTGCGTGCTGAACTCCACGCCCTCGCCTCATGCCTGTCCCGGGTGTCCGGTGGTGGTCAGGGCATCCAGCCAGGTGGGCGCCGTCACCGACTGGCTGGCTGCCATGGCAGACGCGGAGTTCCGCGACAGCACCGGCCGCCCGAGGGTGACCCGCGCTGCGCACGCGTCCGGTCCGTGAAGCTCCCCGTCGCGTCAGAGAGCTTCGACCTCAGGCACCGTGCCCGGTGCAAGCGCTGCCAGGCGGGCGGCGTAGGTGTTGGAGGCCGGGGCGAATCGCTCGTGCAGGCGCAGGCTGTTCCAGAGCACCAGGGTCGAGGACGTCGTCATGGCGGCGCCCGCGAGCAGCGGGTTGAGGAACCCCAGCATCGCGAACGGGATCGCGACGAGGTTGTACCCGACGGCCCAGCGGAGGTTCTGCTGGATCGTGCGCACCGTCGCCCTGGCCAGCGAGATCGCGGTGGAGACGACGCCGAGGTCGTCGCGGCTGAGGACGACGTCTGCGGCATCGATGGCGAGGTCGGTGCCGGACCCGATCGCCATGCCCAGGTCCGCGCAGGCCAGCGCGGCACCGTCATTGAGTCCGTCCCCGACGAAGCAGACCCGATGCCCCTCGGCCTGAAGGGACCGGACGAGCTCGGCCTTTGCGTCAGGGAGGACACGTGAGCGAACCTCGTCGATGCCAAGCCGGTCCGCGGCCCCCTGGGCGGCGCCGGGGTTGTCGCCCGTGACCAGGAGCACGCGCAGACCGAGGCGCTTGAGATCCGTGACGGCAGCTGCGGCGGTGTCGCGCAGCTGGTCGGTCAGTGCGAGATACCCGCACACGCGACCATCGACCGCGACCAGCACGACCGTCCGACCCGAGCGTTCCTCGGCTGCGACCGAGCTCACGATCGGCTCGACGACCCTCGCGCCGATCAGGGAGGCGACGAAAGTGGGGCTCCCCACGGCGACGGCGTGGCCCTCCACCGCGCCCGTGGCTCCCATACCCGGGTGCGCCTCGAAGTCCTGGACCTCCGGGAGGTTACCGAACGCGGTACGCGCTCGCGCCGTGATCGCTGTCCCCACGGCATGCTCCGAGCCCGCCTCGAGCGCCCCGGCGAGCCGCAGCCAGCCGGGGTCCGGGCCGTTCGTGCCCCCTCCGCCCCCCACCGCTTCGACCTCGAGACGCCCCGTCGTGACGGTGCCCGTCTTGTCGAGCACCACGGTGTCGATCTCAGTGGCCATCTCGAGGGCCTGCTGCCGTTTGACGAAGACCCCGTTCTCGGCGGCAGCGCCCGCTGAGACCATGAGGGCGGTCGGAGTGGCGAGGCCCAGGGCGCACGGGCAGGCCACCACAAGGACGGCGATGGAGGCCCCCACCGCGGTGGCGGTGGAGGCACCGAGGGCGAGCCAGCCGACGAGAGTGAGGCCGGCCACGACGATGACGGCAGGGACGAGGACCGCGCTCACCCGGTCGGCCAGCCGTTGGGCATGGGACTTCTCGGCCTGCGCCTGCTCGACCAGGTGGACCATCTGGGCGAGGTGGCTGTCCGCTGCCGGACGTAGCGCCTCGATGACCAGCCGACCGTCCAGAGCGGTCGTCCCGCCGAGCACGTCGTCGCCCTCGACCGCGTGGACCGGCCGCGACTCGCCGGTCATCTGCGAGGCGTCGATCGCGGCCGATCCGGCGACAACCACGCCGTCCGTCGCGATCGTCTCGCCGGGGCGGACGAGGAAGCGGTCGCCCGAGGACAGCAGGGCGGCCGGGACGCGTCGTTCGGCGTCGTCCGGGAGCAGCAGTGTCGCTTCCTTCGCGCCCAGCGCCGCGAGCGAACGAAGTGCGCTGCGTGCGCTTCGCCGGGCGCCGGCCTCGTAGACTCGGCCGATCAGGAGCAGTGTGGCGACACCAGCCGCGGCACCGACATAGACCTGCCCGCCACCCGCGCGGAAGAGCAGCGAGACGCCGCTTCGCTGCCCGTCGAAGGGGAGGGCGAACATCGCGTAGAGGGACCACAGGCTGGCGGCGATGATGCCCAGGGAGACCAGGGTGTCCATGGAGGTCGCCCCGTGCCGGGCATTGATCCAGGCGGCCCGGTGGAACGGCCACGCGCACCAGGTCACCACCGGCGTGGCCAGGGCGATGAGCACCAGCTGCCAGTGATCGACCCGCGGGATGAGTCCCATCGGCCACAGGATGCACAGATTCTCCAGCGGCATCGTGAGGACGAGCGCGACGACCAGCCGGCGCCGCAGGTCGAGCAGTCGTCGGTGGTCAGCCTCCTCGGAGGAGTCGCCCGCCGGCGCCGCGCTGTAGCCCGCGGCCTCCACCTGGGCGATGAGATCTGCGACGCTCAGCTCCGAGGGCGCCTGGATCGTGGCTCGTTCGCTGGCGAAGCTGACGGCGGCGTGCACCCCTTCGACCCGGTTCAGCCGCTTCTGCACACGGGCCGCGCAGGAGGCGCAGGTCATCCCGCCCACCGACAACTCGACCACTCGGGTCTCAGGTGCGATGGTCACCGCTAGGCATTCCCTTCCGCACCGGCCCGCGTCCTCGCCGCCTGGCTCCAGTCATCAGCGTAGAGCCACGGGGCGCCCGACCGTGGCGGGGCACTGCCCGCTCCGCTGCCATCCCTGCCGATAGGTAGTCCGTGCTGGTGGATGCCAGGCTGGGCACATGCACGAGAGCCCTGAGGAGCTGGCCGCCCTGCAGGCCCTGATCGACGCCTCCTTCGCGGCCGCGGGAACGCAGACCCTCGACATCATCACCCCGGAGCGCCGTCTCAGCGCGGTGGAGGCGGCCGCCTACCTGACCGGGGTCAAGCACCTGGCGGTCGCGACGGTCACCGCGTCGGGGCAGCCACGCGTCGCGCCGGTCGACGGGTTGTTCCTGCACGGTCGCTTCTGGTTCACCACCTCCTCGGATGCCTGGCGGATCAGGCACCTGGAGCGCCGGCCGGGGGTGAGCGCGACGCACGTCGTCGGCGACGACCTCGCGATCACGGTTCACGGGACGGCTCACGTCGTGGTCGGGGGCACCTCCGAGGCGGACGGCGTGCGGCCGTACTGGCAGGCGGTCTACCAGGGCAGCGCTCCGGAGGAGTGGGTCGCGGAGCCGTC